>SDBV01009726.1_pt1 | contig 12719 bp, 12 predicted proteins | sample 2277081 | NCBI WGS metagenome assembly SDBV01 (sample SAMN10402039, study PRJNA504765) | marine sediment metagenome | isolation source: marine sediment core GS10_PC15, 223 cmbsf | place: Arctic Ocean: Southern Knipovich Ridge | collected 2010
ATCCGCGCCCGGTGGATCGACGCCCGGCGCATCGACACTTGGCTCCGTATCGACAACCGTCACCTTCTGATTGTGGGCGAAGTGGTTCCTTATCCGCTCACCTCCCCGTCCAGCCGCAACAATGATCCGCTCGAAGCAAAGCCGCTCGAGAGCCTCAACAGAGTAGGAAATGAGGGGTTTGTTGGCTATGGGTATCATGGCCTTGGGTCGCGTAACCGCGTAGGGCCAGATCCGAGTACCCTGCCCTGCCGCCAGAATAATCGCTGTTTTCATGGGCTGCTGCCTTTCTCACATGCATTATAACCATATCACCGGTCTGGTCGATGGTCTCGAGCGTCCGGACTCGTATTTTCCGCTTCGGAATTGTATTTCCCACGATCGGAGGCGTATTTCCCATGTTGTCACAACCATCGCGTTGGGCTACTATGCCACCATCAACCTTGGCAGGCCAGAACACCCGATCCTGCCTTATAACTACGTTTATTGGAGATGTCCACAATGCGAAAAAAAGCACTCATCGTTTGGGGCGGGTGGGATGGCCACGAGCCCAGGCAAATAGCCGAGGTCTTCGCAGATATGCTGAAAAAGGAAGAATTCGAGGTCGAAGTATCCGACACCCTGGAGTCGTTTGCAGACGAGAGTAAGCTCAAGCAGCTCGATCTGATCGTGCCTGTCTGGACGATGGGCGAGCTATCCAAAGAGCTGGCCAATCCGGTTATAGAAGCCGTGGCCGACGGAGTTGGATTGGCAGGTTGCCACGGCGGTATGTGCGATGCGTTCCGCTGGAGTGTGGAATGGGAATTCATGACAGGTGGAACCTGGGTCTCACACCCAGGCGGAACGGAGCCGACCTACACCGTTTATTTTAAACAGGGCTCGAGCCCTCTAGTCGACGGTCTCGAGGATTTCGAGGTGCATTCTGAGCAGTACTACCTTCATGTGGACCCGGCGGTCGAGGTGCTGGCCACCACCCGCTTTCCCACCGTAAACTGGTACCACGCCTCCAACGGCCCCGTGGATATGCCGGTTATCTGGACAAAACGCTGGGGAGTGGGTCGTGTCTTCTACTGCTCCTTAGGCCATCACGCTGACATCATGAAGATGGAGACCCCGGCAGAGATCATGCGGCGCGGCCTTCTATGGGCCGCCGAGGGCAAGCGAATCGCCCGCGAGAAGGGTCTGGACGCCAGCCAGTACCGGAGCACGGCAAAGATGTTCTAATCCGGCCTCGACGTCGATCATTCCGAACAACCGGGGAGCAACAAACAAACAAGGAGCACTCAATGGAAAAGACCAAAATCGGCGTCATAGGATGCGGCAAGATCAGCGGCATTTACTTTCAAAATCTCACCCAAACCTTCTCCAATACGGAAGTGATAGCGTGCTCAGACCTCATTCAGGAGAGGGCGCGGGCAGCTGCCGAGGAGTTCGAAATCCCAAAGGCTTGCAGCACTCAAGAGCTCCTGGCGGACCCGGAGGTCCAGTTGGTTGTCAACCTGACCATCCCGGAATTGCACGCCGAGGTTTCTCTCTCCGCTCTGGGGGCAGGAAAACACGTCTACCTCGAAAAACCCCTTGCAGTTGCGAGGGAAGACGGGAAAAAGGTCCTCGATGCGGCACAGGCCAACGGCCTGCTCCTGGGAGGAGCCCCGGACACCTTCCTGGGTGGCGGAATCCAGACTTGCCGCAAATTGATCGATGACGGGTGGATAGGAGAGCCTGTAGCGGCCACCGCATTTATGACCACACCGGGGCACGAGCGCTGGCATCCGGACCCCGAGTTCTACTACAAGCGGGGAGGCGGTCCCATGTTCGACATGGGTCCCTACTACCTCACGGCACTGATCAACCTGTTGGGGCCGGTAAAGCGTCTGACCGGGGCCGAGCGGATCACGTACCCCGAGCGTACGATTACCAGCGAGCCCAAATACGGGAAGAAGATCACCGTGGATGTGCCCACCCACGTGGCCGGTGTGCTCGAATTCACTTCAGGACCCATCGGCATGATTCTGACCAGCTTCGACGTTTGGGGCGCCAATCTGCCCAGTATCGAAATCTATGGAACAGCTGGCAGCCTGGCAGTTCCGAACCCGAACACCTTCGGAGGTCCCATTCGAATCCTGCGTAGAGGTGAGACGGAATGGCAGGAAGTGCCGCTGGTCTACGGCTACACTGAAAACAACCGCGCATTGGGGGTCGCAGAAATGGCCCTGGCTATACAAACAGGCCGTACCCCGCGAGCCAATGGCGCGCTCCTGTATCACGTCCTCGACCTCATGGCGGGATTTCACGACGCGGCGGACGCGGGACGCCACTACGAACCAACGAGCAGCTGCGAACGCCCCGAGCCCCTACCAATGAACCTGGCTCATGGGGAAGTCGGCTGAAGCCCGCTGACAGTACAATCTCGTAAGCGCAAGACCGGACCCTCCGGGCAGGTATCGCATATTGCTAGATTTCAGTATAATGCGATGATCGGCAGGAGGTACCCATTATGCGTGATGTGCAAGACGGTCCGGCTTCACCTCGATTCAAAGCGCTTCCGCTGCAGGGAAACGCCACAGTAAAGGCCCTTCAAAAGATAGGGATCTCTGAGACAGGTATCTCTGAGATAGGAATCTCTGAGGAGATGGCCGAAGTTCTGGACCAGGCACCTGAGGGTTCGTGCGTCAGCTGGGGCATACCCTTTGAAATCGACAGAGTCGTCGTGCTGAAGGACAAACCTGTCTCCGTCGATCTCGAGCCGCTCAGGACGGAATGGCTGGTATTCCTGCACACTTCGGACAAACGACCCCTGGAGTCGAACCAGCACGGTTTTATCCCGGCGAGCACGGGACGGGGGCATCTTGGAGAGCATGCCGCCGATTACGTGGTGATCTATGAGGACGGGCAGGAGGAGCGCATTGCCATTCGCCGTCGCAGACACATAGGTGCCTTTCAGAGAGATTGGGGGGAGAACTGTCTCGATTCGGTCAACCATATCAAACACCGCCCCGTAAGGGCCCACCACGAGCAACTTCATCCCGTGTGGGGACGCTCTCAGATGCGCACGGCCACGGCTGACCAGGGTGACTGGATTAACTGGGTGTACGCCTGGCAGAATACTCACCCTGACAAGAGCATCGTGGGCTTGCGTTTCGAGCCCGTATCGGGCCTGGTCATCCTCTCGGGCCTCGCCTGCGGTGAGGCCTCATGCCTTCCCCTGAGATGGATTTCCCGGAAAAAAGCGGTTTTGAAGCTGCCCGAGCGTGTTGCGTTCAAACCGGAGCTCGACGAGAGCGGTCTGCTAGAGCAGGTTCAGCTGGATTTGGGACAGATCATTTCGGCGACACCGCGATTCAGCTACCCCAACGATCGCTGGGAGGAGAGCTACAACAATCAGGTGCCCGTGGTCCTGACGGATGAGATCTCCATCGAGTACACGGCTCACCCGGATGCGGCCTTTCACCTGTGGGACGGACAAACGGTCGCGGTGCAGACCCTCCATGACCAGAAGGCTGGAGCGAATGCGGGCGATGGCCTTCGACCGGTGGCCGAGGGGAGCCAGGAGGTCACCTTCCGGACCGTGGCAAAAAACGACGGAAAACCCGTAGCCGTCAAGCTGCACATTCACGGGGAGTCGGGGGAGTACCTGGCTCCAGTGGACCGGCACCGCATCCCCAATCCTGCCTGGTTCGAGGACTACAGCGTCGATTTCACCCACCTGGAAACCCACTACTGCTCCTACATTCCGGGAGAGACACGGATCAAGGTGCCCCTGGGACGCATCTACGTCGAGGTCTCCAAGGGCTTCGAGATCAGGCCCATACGCAGGATTGTAGAGGTAACGCCGGCCACGAAAGAAATCACAATCGAGCTTGAAAAAGTCCTTCCCTGGCGGGAGAAGGGGTGGGTCAGCGCTGATACCCATGTTCACTTCCTCTCACCCACATCGGCCATGCTCGAGGGAGCTGGAGAGGGGATCAACGTGGTCAACCTTCTGGCCAGCCAGTGGGGAGAGCTGATGACCAACGTCGGGGATTTCGACGGAAAGACCACATGGGGCACGAGAGAAACCGGTGGAGACGGTGAGCACCTCGTACGGGTCGGAACCGAAAACCGGCAGCACGTGATGGGCCACATCTCCCTGCTCGGGTACGAAGGGCAGATGATCGTGCCCATGACCACGGGAGGCCCCAACGAGTCGGCCTTGGGGGATCCCATAGAGGTCCTGCTCACCGAGTGGGCCAGGCAGTGCAAGAAGCAGAAGGGCCTGGTCATACTGCCCCATTTCCCGAACCCCAGGGCAGAGCATGCCGCAACGGTTGTCAGCGGAGATGTGGACGGAATCGAGATGACCTCGTGGGGAAAGCTCTACGACGGCATCAACCCCTACTCCCTGTCCGACTGGTATCGCTACCTCAACTGCGGTTACACCGTAGCTGCAGTCGGAGGCACGGACAAGATGAGCGCTCAAACAGCGGTGGGAACGGTTCGAACCTACGCCAGGATCGATCCCGAAAAGGGTTTCGACTACAGCGCCTGGATGGAGGCGGTACGAAGGGGAGAGACCTTTGTCACCTATGGACCGCTGCTGGAGTTTACGGTAGAAGGGAAATCCGCGGGCAGCCGGATCAATCTCACGCAGGCGGGGGGTACGGTGAACGTCCATTGGGAGGTGGCCAGCGTCACGGTACCTGTTACGAAGGTAGAGCTGGTGGTCAACGGAGAAATCCGTGAGAGCGCAGACACCGATGGAGAGCGCGCGAGCGGGGATTGGTCGGTAAAGGTGAACAGGAGCTCCTGGCTGGCGCTCCTGGTGCGGGGTCATTACAGCGATAAACCGGAGATAATCGCCGCACACTCCTCGCCGGTCATGGTCGAGGTCGAGGGTTCGGAGTTCTATGCCGCTGCAGATGCCGTGACCATTCTCGAGCAGATCGAAGGAGCTATGGCCTACCTGGATACCGTCGGGACCAGGGCGGAGGCGCAGGATTACAAGCGCATGCGTATGGTCTTGGAGTCCGTACATAGGGCCATGCACAACCGGATGCACCAGATGGGGCATTATCATGAGCACTCCCCCTTGGATGACCACCCGGAGCACCACTGAGAGTGATGAACCCGGACCGCACAACAGCCCTGAAACGCCTTCTGCACATCGCATTGCCGATGGTGATCTCCCATGCCACCGACACGATCATGATGTTCGCGGACCGGCTCTTCCTGTCCCGTCTCGGCGTAGAGTATCTTTCGGCTGCCCTGAGCGGAGGAATCACCCTGTTCATGGTGAGCTCACTCTTCGTCGGTACCGTCGGCTACACCAACGCCATTGTGGCTCAGCTCTACGGCGCCGGCCGGAAAAAGGATTGCCCGGTGGCTGCGGTCCAGGGTATGATGCTTGCCCTCTTCTGCTACCCCATCATTCTTGGAATCTCGCCCCTGGTCCGGTACCTGTTCATCGTGGCCGGGCAGACCCCTGTCCAGGTCGCGCTGGCATACGAGTACTTTCAAGCCCTGATTTTCGGATCGATATTTCTGGTGCTTCGCTTTGCGATTTCAGGTTTTTTCCTCGGGATCGGTCGCACCAGGGTTGTCATGGTGGCGAGCTTTGTCGCTATGGTGGTCAACATTCCAGCAAACTATGTGTTGATATTTGGCAAGCTCGGGTTCCCGGCCCTGGGGCTCACCGGTGCGGCGATCGGCACGATTATTGGAAACATGGCAGCGGTCCTGATTCTAGTTGCCTCCTATCTGCGGCGTGCGAATCGCAGAGAGTTCGAGACCCATCGGGGATTCCGCCTTGCCGGCACCTCGATGAGAACGCTTTTACGCTTCGGGGTCCCTGCGGGGTTTGAAATGTTCCTGAACGTGGCCGCGTTCAATCTGTTCATCCAGTTCATGCATTCATACGGGACACAGGTCGCTGCTGCGGTAACCATCACTTTCAACTGGGACATCGTTGCCTTTATCCCGATGCTCGGTATGAGCCACGCCACCACGGCGCTGGTAGGGCAGTTCGTGGGAGCGCGGGATATCGTCCAGGCACGCCGTGCAGCCTACGTGGCTCTGAGGGTTGCCTGGATCTACTCCGGAACTATGGTTCTCGTTTTTCTCACACTAACCGGGGCCATGGTCAATGTTTTCGTCTCGGGATTCGCCGGTAATACGGAGGAGATCACGCGTCTGGCGACAGTTCTCATTCGCCTTGCGGCTGTCTATGTCCTGGCCGATTCGGCCCAGCTGATCTTTGCCGGGGCTCTTCGGGGAGCCGGTGACACCGCCTGGGTCATGCGAGTCTCGGTGGGGCTGCATTGGATCTTCTCAGTCCTGGCCATCGTGCTCATCCGGGTGGTACACGTCACCCCGGTGGTCGCCTGGAGTGCGTTCATCATTTTTATCCTGTTCATGGGAGTGGCCATGTTCTTTCGATTCCGCGGCAACCGATGGCAGGAAATTTGCATGATCGAATAAGAAAATCTCCCACCAGCAGTAGCATCCGTCCCGCTTTCGCTGAATGTTGAATGTTGAATGTGAAATGGCCCGGAAACACGGTGATCTTACCCGGTTGAAGCTCGAAGCTGCAACGGGAAAGCCCGTTTCTATCCCCCTGTCATAGGCGTCGGTCGTTCGGATATGACTCTTTCATGCAGACATGTTGAATTCATGAGGACATGATGGATGCCATCATACCGCGAATCCGGTCCCTGCTCTCTGCCATGTGCTCGACAGGGACCTCGAAGCAGAGTATCCCGCTGTATGCATTTGCCATCAGAGTTTCAATAATGGAAAAGATATCGATGGAACCCCACCCGATGGGTAGGTGAAGATCGCTCTTTGAGCTGTTTCCTCCGTGATTATCGTGAAGATGAACGTGGTGAATCCGCTCCGGGAAACGCTCTATGAATCCGAGCGAAGTGTTCTGTTCCGTCAGGAGCTCAGCATGGCCCACATCCAGAGTCATGGAGAGCTCCGGGATGGACTCGAAGGCCGCTGCAAAGTGATGGGCATGCTCGCTTAAGTTCTCTATACAGAACTTCACTCCCCGTGTGGCTGCGTGCTCCGACCAGTGTTTGAGCACCTCGGTTTTGCGCCTTATGACGTCATCACTGAGGGATCTGGCATCCAGACAGAGATGCTGGGTATAGGTTTTAATACCCATCTCCGAGGCCAGATCCAAAAGGCGGCAGATCCTCTGAGCCATGTGCTCGGTTATCTCGTCTGCATCGGAGCGGTCCTTCTCGTTGGGGCCATGTGCCAGGCAAGTGACAGAGAGACGCTTTTGAAGGGTCAGCAGCCTCTCCCTCTCCTCGCAAATGGTAGAGGCATCTTTCCAATCGATCTCGGCAAATTTGAAACCGATATGAGCGATCTTTTCGATCTCATCGATGGAATGGGCTCGAGCTCCAAAAGACAATGTGCGCTGCATTGAAAATGATTGTAGTATCGGTGGAAGCCCGTGTCAAAAGCCAGAAGAAACGTATATAAGGCCAGCAGAACCCAAGGCTCAGCGTTGCATGAGCTTGATGGCCTGCTCCAAACGCTCAAACGCCTCCCGGATATCCGCCTCCGAGTGAGAGTAGCCGACATACGGGACCGTGTAGAGGGACACTCCGCTCTGATAGGCGCAGCGCAGAAATGATTCCAGCAGGTCATCTTCCTCGAATTCAATCAGGGGACAGGGCGGCACACCCCGCATTGACGCCGGTAATCCGTGCCTCTCGAACAGAGCCTGCAATCCCGCCGAGAACATCCTGCCCTTCTCCCAGATGTGGTCGATTACACAATGCTCTCTGTAGGAACGAATGACCGCCCGGGTTGCAGCCAGCGAGAGGGTTTCCCCCCCGAAGGTGCTGGAGATCCCCAAGCTTGTCGCCAGGTCGATGAGATCCGCCCTGCCCACGTACGCCGAAACCGGCATGCCGTTGGCCATGGCCTTCGCGAACACGGCCATATCCGGATCAATGGAGAAGTACTCATGGGCACCTCCAATGGCCAACCGAAATCCGGTCACGATCTCATCCATCACCAGGAGGCAACCATGATTCCTGGTGAGCTGCCTCAGTGCCGGGAGAAACTCCCGGCCTTTCTCCATTTCGGCATAATCGGAGGCTACAACAACGGCTGCGATATCGGACGCTTCATCTTCAAGGGCTTCCCGCCAGGCGTCGATATCCCCCCATGGCAGGGAGACGTGAAGATCGTCCAGTACCGCAGAAGCGCCGCTCTCCGACGGGCTGACCCTCATACCGGTTGGCTGATAACCCCTCCCTCGGCTCGGACGGCTGAGCCACCCGTTGTACCCGCAGTGCAGGATTTTTTCCTTCCGGTGAAGCCCCGGGCGATATGGATGCAGGCAGCGACAGCTTCACCGCCTGTCTTGAGGAAGCGAACCCGCTCGGCGCCGGGCACGACCTCGGTCAGCAGCTCGGCGACCTCTCCCTCCAACGGGTGGGGGTGACCGAAGATGATGCCCTGCTCGAGCTGCCGGGTAACGGCCCGGTCGATCTCTTCGATGCAGTAGCCGAGGGAAACCGGTCCGAGGGCGCCTCGAAAATCGATATACTCATTGCCGTCACAATCCCAAACACGGCATCCCCTGCCCCGTACGATGAGGGCAGGCTCAGCATCTTCGAGCTTCGGTCGCTTCGAATTGGTGGAGCTGCCGCCGCCCAGATAGCTCAACGACCTCCTGTAGCGCTCCCACGATTTTATTACTGTGTGGCCCATGTTTTTCCCCCGGCTTCTTACGAGGAGATCAAACTCAGGTTGTTTTCATACACCGAGAACTGTTCACCCTCACGCTCTTCGGGATCAGCCAGCTTGAGCCAGAGAGCCCGGTCCTTCTTTTGTCCGCTTAAAACCCGCCGGCTCTCCAGCTTGGAGGGATCGGGGCCGTGCCAGACGACTTCCCCGTCCTGCAGAAAGATGAACTGGCCTCTGTATCGATCGATCAACTGCTCTGCATGATCCCTGTAGTAGAGGGCCTGCTCGCAGGCGCTCCGCCTCCAACTTCGGACGGTCGCCGACGGATCGACCTGCACAGAGTCGAAATCCGCCAGGGGAGCGGAAACCTCACTCTCGAAGTCGATCTCCCCTAAATCCACCGTGCCGAAACCCCTCTGAGCGGCAATAAGCAGATGGTTTCGATCCCTGCGAAACGGCGCCGACGGCCAGTCGGAGGCGGGATCGTGTCCCATGAGAGACGCCGAACAGGCATCGGTCGCTGTGACCTGGTCGCCCGCTATAAGGGTGTTGCAGATCCGCCCCTCACCTCCCCATTCGCGGCCCCACTGCCCCGTCAATGCATCCACGATATTGAGGCAGGGATCGATGATCACTCCCAGGTCCGCGAGCACATAGGGAAGGCGGATGAGGTGATGGAAGTAGCTCCGGGTTCTTCCCATGGGCGGGGATATTGGCGGTAGACCGAAGAGATTTTTCATGCAGACGGTAATACCAGCATAGGCGTGATTCTTCAGCTTGGCGACCGAGACGACCTCGGCTCCATCGAGACACTCGCTGAGAACGTACCGCTGGAAGATCCCGCCTCCGTCAGGGACCTCGTACGACTTGAAGGGGGGAAGATTGGAGTCCACGAGATCCACCCCGAAGCTTTTAAGTATGGAGGCGTAGTTGAAATCCTCGCCCATGAGGTGTTCGTCGTTGTAGGCGTTGGTGTCGGTGGCGATGAGCTCTGCAGAGGTACGATCCCTCAAGAGCCGCAAGACGGCCCTGCAGACTGCATCGTCTACCAGCTCTCTCCGACGTCCCTCGAAATAGGCGATCCTCTCGAGTGGTTTGTTCATGTTGAACTTGATCACCACCCGCCTGGCCCGCCGGATCCTCTCCCATGAAGTACTCAGGGGGGCCGTAACGTCTTTGAGGGCCTGATAGATCTCCTCCTCCGACGCTCTGTAATCGCACCGCCCTGCCCGGACTTTGAATCGTTTTTCAGCCATGTTTTCCTAAGAGAGATGAGTATAGCCAATGGACGGAGATATGTCAGCCATGCATTAGTCTGTGCAGTGGCCCTCCTGAGCCTGTCTGCCTGTCCTCCGACGTCAGGAAGCGGCGGCGGTACAGCCTTCGTTCTGGGCACTTCTGAAACCTTTTCGGCAACAGACGGGGCTCAGTACCTTCTATCGATTTATATCGATGAGGACGGGAACGTGGAACCCGACACGGGTGAACAGATCCTGAACGAAATGCCCAAAACCATAACCGTCAATGGAGATACCGTGGTCAACACGGTATATCCCGGCGACTACATGGCGAAACCTTAGATAAGTTACACGCGCTAAGCGTGCGATTCGTCGATCGTTATCACATGCCCCTTGAGGCAATAGTTGTCCGGCCCATGACTACTGTTCTTCCCCGAGTTAACTTTTGACAGTGAAACCGCCGGCTTCTTGCATACGGCGTAAAGCATATATCCCTTTTGTTCGAGGTTGCGATGCTTGCTACCTGAGGGAGTTGATGCACCTGCCTCTTTCAGTATCTTGACAATATTATTGTGCCCGCTGTCGGCCGCAGACGTCAGCGCCAGCCTTGAGCAATTATCGTGCTTCATGAACATCGCCTTTTCTGACAGCTTTGATTAAAGGGCCCAGCTCTCAAAACACCTATAATTCAGCTGTTGTAACATTACAAGACTCTGAAAGCTTCTCATTCACCCAAACCAGCGCCTCACCTCTCCCCGGCCTACCAAACCGGAAAACAGTCGGTAGTTGTTCTTGGCATACTGGATTCTACCCGCAACGATGGCCGGGTGAATGTTGTTGAAGGATGCATACTCCAGTACCTCTTGCTTTGAAACAAAGTCCTTCTGCTCGAGATCGAAATGGTCAGTTAGCAGTGCCTTTTCCGCAAACGCGTCTGCTTCACGCTCCACATCGTTGTCCGTCTTGGAGCCACGGAGACTCATGTCATCAGCAATGAAGCTGCCCGTCTTCAAGTGTCTCACTATATGACCTATCTCGTGCATCAGGGCGAACCAAAAGCTGTCGATCCGGTCGTAACGAAGTGTTAGCGCCAGAACAGGCCGTCCCGCTCTCGTGATGAATGCCGCACCATCTAAGTATGTATTCCTGAAGTGAGGTACTACTTCGAACACGATGCCGTGCTTCTTCAGGAACTCCTTAGTGAGACGAGGACCCTCGTTCAAAACACTCAAACCCGCTAACGCCCGAAGAAAAGACTCATTTACGTTTTCTTTGACATACGGTTCCACACTATCTTCATCACTCGCTTTGGCAAGAACATGTAGACTCCATCCCTGTAAAGCGTACGGATCGATCTTGGCATTAAGTCGAGCGGATGAGGTCTTTCTAAACAGCCCCCCGGGAAGAGCTTCCAGCCCTCCGATTTTGTCAATAAGAAACCTAATGCACTCTTCTGCCTCGTCCTTGACATCGGTAACACTAAGACCCCGGAACGCCCCGTTCTTTTTCATCTCGGTAATTGGGAATTTTTCGAAATTGATGCTCTGAAACTCATCCAGACGGGAAAGGGGCTTTTCTCTCAATAGAACTTCTGCCGGAATACCAAGATGATGATTCAAGGCTCGGATCATTTTCAGTGTCAGATCCCTCTTGCCCGAGAGAACCTCGGAAACCTTAGAACGGCTTCCGATATATGGAGTGAGATCCTTTTGCGTGAGTCCTGCCTGATCCATCCTAAACTTGATCGCCTCAACGGGATCCGGGAAATCTATAGGGTAGTGTTCTTCCTCGTACTTCTCAATCAGTATCGTCAGGACATCTCTAACATCTGCCTCTTGCGTCCCCTCTTCAGCATCGATGACGCGATCCAAGTATTTGAGTGCAGAGGAGTAGTCTTTTTCATTTCTGACTGGCCTAATATCTGATTTCATCACACCACCTCAACATCAATCTTGTCGTACTCCTTGTGAGTGCCTATAAACCTTATGTAGATCACACCTGTTGCATACACGATCTTAACCACCAGGCGGTATTTATTACCACTGATGTTGAATACAACTCGACTGTTTCCAACGATGCTGGCACTGGAATAGTGTGCCTTCACATCTGCCGGTTCATTCCACTTTGCCCGCTTCGCCTCGTGGTACCATGATTCCAGGCTGCTCTTAGCATCGGGATAACGTTCATAGAAGCTAGCAAGGGTCTTCCGCGATATAATCCTCATTTGGAGCCAAGCGCATCAAGTTCCCACACGGCTGTTAATAACATGTTCCCATTTTGGGAACATATCAAGTTCTTTTTAGAGGGACCAGACTATTTTTTGGATACTCATTATCACGCAGATTCGATACATTGGCAAATATCTTGTCCCGGATCTCGTCGTTCACTCCTTTCAGGGACAGTGCCAGAATGGACGAATCCGACTCACGCAGGATCTTCTGCACGGATCGGTCATCCAGGTCAGCGATGTATCTCCTCTCCAGAGAGAGCGATCGAGCCGTGCCCAAGATCAGATCCTCTACCCGAAGGGGAGAACTCCCCCTCACGATTTCGAGCACCGCAGATATTCTCTCCCTCTCCTCCGGATCCACAGCACCGGATTCAAAGCAGCCCGGTTTGAGCAATCTGAAAAACTCCTGGAAATCTTTACGACCCGGGGCAAAAGCTCCAGGTCCGCTGTCGGCCGCCCTGTTGTGGGAGAAATACGATGTTTATTTGGCGATCCTGGCGTCGGTCTTCAGGATCTCGAACGCTTGAGTTGCCTTTTTGAGCGTTTCGGTTCTGTCATCCTCGAGC
>SDBV01009727.1_pt1 | contig 12717 bp, 12 predicted proteins | sample 2277081 | NCBI WGS metagenome assembly SDBV01 (sample SAMN10402039, study PRJNA504765) | marine sediment metagenome | isolation source: marine sediment core GS10_PC15, 223 cmbsf | place: Arctic Ocean: Southern Knipovich Ridge | collected 2010
ACTAAGCCAAGTTTTTTAATGTTATTCCAGTTAATTTTTTCACTAATATGTTTATCAATGATATGTTGCACGACACCATCATCTAAATCTTCTTTAACGCTAATATCTGCAATGGTGCAATGTACTAATGACAAAAGTACGTGCTTTTCATAAAATTTAGTGTGGTGCGCGTTGCGATCATACCAGTCTAATGTTTGTGTTGTTGTAGGATGATGATCACATCGATGACAAATGCCCCGGGGTGGTGTAATTCCTATAAATGTTTTTTTACCAAACATAGGTAAGTGACGTAATTTTAAAGGTCGACCCTTACCATAAGGTTCTGTTAGGCCACCGCAACGATGGCAATTCGTAACCGTCTTTGTGCTTTGTACACGAATGATGACTTCATTACACTGACTAAATTTAATGTCATCAATTTTAATATCATTAAGGTTTAATAGTTGTGTGATGAGTTCATATTCGTTTGGATTAATTTTCATTTTTGCTCACTCCTTGAGAAAATCACTCAAATTTATCTTGTTGGATTATAACAGATTTTTGAGGTCGGATCACAACACAAAAAAGGAGAGAGCCCAAATTTGTTTAGGTTCAGCTTGGTCGTTTCCGAGTGCCCATTGAAAATTTGATTAATTCAACAGCGCCTTCTTGGATCAATGGCGTCAGTTTTTTCTTTAGATTCAACCGCCTAAGTCAGGCTCGACAGAGCGTTTAGCCAGACAGTGGAATCTTAACTAATCGGTTATTAATCAGTTGGTTAATAACTTGACGGTTAATAACCATTCAGTTACTATCAGGCCTAATACCACCTCTATTAGTTGAGAATATTAAGATGCAGATAAAAGACTATTTTCCACAAGGCATTGCAACGGGTAATTCATTTCTCGGACGAAATGAAGACATGAAAACCCTGTCTCAAAATATCGAAGCTGGGCACCATACACTGTTGCTCGCTCCTAGACGATACGGGAAAACCAGCTTAGTCGTTAATACGCTTTCTAAAATGAAATTGCCTTATGCCAGTATTGACTTACACTTAGCCGTCACCTCTAAGTCTGTCGAGAAGAAAATATTAAAGAGCGCCCAAGAGTTGATCGGGCTCATCATATCAAAACCAGAACAATTATTAAAAATAGTTCAAAACTTTTTTAAGGAATCTAGAAAAAAATGGACGTTAGGTTTTAAAGGCGTCGCTGGTTTGGAGCTAACTCCGGAAAGAGAAGATGATATACCAGACAATATTTTAACGGCTCTCGATTTGGTAGAAGACGTGCTCAGAAAGAAAAAACAATATGCGGTTATTTTTATTGATGAAGTTCAAGAAATTGAAACACTGCCTGATAGTAAGCAAATAGCAGGGGCAATTCGTCACTTCGCCCAAAAACCAAAACGGCATTTAATATTTATATTTTCTGGTAGTAATCGGCGTATGTTACTGCAAATGTTTGATGATAGGACTGCGCCATTATTTGAACTCTGTGAAAAATTAACCATTGATAGGTTAGATCCTAGTCTATATCAGAAATATTTAAATAAACTTTCAAAACAAACTTGGCAACAAGATTTCGACATTGCCGCTTTTAATAAAATGATAGCTATATCAGAATGCCATCCTAAAAGGGTATACAATATTTGCTATCATTTGTGGCAGTTGTGCTTAGATCGTAATTGCCGCCCCAAAGAAAAACATATCGATCAAGCATGGCAGACTTTTATAGGCAAACAGACCAGAAGTGTACGTTTTAATTTAAGCCACTTAAGTGTCGGCAAGATAAAAGTTCTGACATTAATCGCTACTGGCAAACACCATAACTTAACAGGACAACAAGCGATAAAAATTGCACGCATGTCGGGGGCAGCCATTAGTAAATCTCTACAAGCTTTAGAAGATGAAGGCTACATTGTGAAATCAATAGATGCCGGATACCGTATTACAGATCCACTAGTCAGAGATGTGTTAGCGTTTTATGACAATGAAAATCTATAAAAACAGTGGTAGCTTCTCAAAAAATCTGAGCGAGATCATTCAAAATTATAAGGTGTGTTCTTTTAAATGCAAGGTGATCGAACATGGTCTAATTATGTGTAATTACGTCAGTTTAGGTAATCTAACATAATTCCAGGTATTTTGCAATAAGACACTCGGGCAAGAAGGGGCATCAGAGCAGAATGGCAGATCAAATAGCCCCACGATTGAGGATAATGACATCAGCCGTTTCCATCTGTAAATCATAATTGTTATTCCAACAAGACTTGGGTTTCACTGTGAGGAGTTTGATGCTTAATATCAAATTGTGCCTCGGAAATTGAATTGAAGGGTAGTGCATATCCGCGAAAGTCAGTACACTTTTTGCTAGCTTTTCGCCATTTTAAACTCGAATAGCTAAACTTTGCTTGTTATTGTAGATGTGAAGCTACGACTATTTAGAGGGAACACTCCTCCTTTTCAGATTCATCTGCATCTTCTTCGTCAGATTTATCTTCATCTTCTTCAGTCCCTTTCGAAAAAATTGATCCAATCCCCTCAATCCCCCCTTGAATCCAAGCAAGACGTTTTGGTGGTTCTTCGAATTCAACTCTCAATCCAATTTGAGCAGCAACTGCTTTAAATAGTTCCGCCTGTTCTGGCGGTCTTATGCTCTTTATCGTAACCTCGTCTCCTCCGAAACTTGCAAGAAGAGTTACTGCGATAGCCCGAAGGGTATGTTCCGAACAGGGTTGCGAACAGGTCATTGTTGTACTATTTGTTTTTGATTTAATAACTAAATCTACAACTCCCCCTGTACTAGAATTTATAAAAGATAGGCGATAATTACTACCTTCTTCCCTGCACGCCTTGTAAGCTAACCTGGTAGTCCGTTTGACCGCTTCTTTAAAATTACTGTCATCACCTTCAGATAACTGCTCTAAGAATGCTTTAGCATCAGAGTGAATTTCTAAAGAGAAGCTCTCATTACTAAGAGGTTTCTTCTTATTTTCTTCTTCTTCTTCTCCTTCTATTTCTTTCTCTCTTTCCACTTCATTCCCCTAAATAATTCAAAAACAAATAAGTAGTTAAGCTCACATCTAACTGATACACCGCCTATAAAAAAACGAGTAAAAACCAGTTTAGCCGCCCAAGTTCTAACCTAATCAGGAGGTCAGGCAACCAGGCAGCCTTATTGCTGATCTAACGCGTAAGCTGCTTATAACATTCATCATGTTGGCGGATACTTGCATCTTAACACTATAACTATTGTAGCAACCAATTATTAACATAACCTTAAATGCTATTGAGCCGGTTTCGGATTGCAGAGTTTGAAGTTATTTATTTTAATATCAAAGGATTACAACCTTTAATTCGCTTCCATAGGTTAGGCGTTATAAGGATCCAGCCATTTTTCAATAGATTGCTGGGTCCTCGCTTTCACGAGAACGAAGGCGTGTTACTTTCGGCGGAACGATAATGTGTCACTTTATGGATTTTGAACGTCTAATATCGGATATCGCTTCACCATCCCATACATAATCAAGATGGCAACCTTGTGTTGGGATGGTCAATGCAGGGGGGCGAAATATAGCGACACAAGTTGCGTTAGCCTTTCTAACGCTCGGATACAGCAAACCCCATTCATGATTTGTTCGCAATTTGCGGCCAAAGGATTGGCTAATCGTGTACGCATCAGGATCAGGATTTAAATATCTTCTATAATTCCCTTTGCAAATATCTACGAGTGCTTTTTTAACATTAGCGATATATTGCCGCATTTGTATCATACAAGGTGCTTCATTTGAGGCGCTTAAAAAACGTTCGCGATGAAATTTAGTTTCAGCGATGGCAGCTTCAAGTGTGCTACCGGCATAATAAACACCGTATGTTCCATCAGTAAATCGAGAAAATCCCGGGTGAGTAAAAGCAGCCATCACTGGTGTTGAGCCTGGCCCGCCAATCCAATCCTCTTTTGATACGAGATAAATATCACCATATTCAGTGCGCAAGCGATCATTTGTCAGTCCTTCAAGTGCGGCTATTTCTTCCAATTCATCTGGAGAATGGGCCCAATCAAAAAGTTCCACCGGAGGAAAACGAGAAGGAATTATTCGATGAACCTTTGATCTCAACCTGCTGCATGAGTAGCCCAAAATTAACATCCTCTCCAAAAATCTAAAAATTTCCTAATATCAGCCAATCGGACTAAGCTGCCTTGCATCATATACTGCCTTGGTGCCATGCCGTTAAATGGCGGCAGTGTATTGTTACGATCAATCCAGGTCAACGCCTGAGCACTGTCGGTAAATAAAATTCGAAGCGCTTTATAGATTCCCAACAAATAGGAAATTCTTTCTTTTTGATCACGGTTTAATTTACCAATATGTTTGTGGATGCCTTTCAGATAAGTTGAGCGCGGCATTTCACCCATTAGCACTTTGCCCTCTGCTTCAGTAAAATTAAATCTCTGAACCAAATTTTGTAAGGCCTTCCATGCTACCTTATCGGATACAAATTTCGATCGCGTTGAAAGTGACTGCATTAGGGCCTCCTGATAACCGTTTAATAACAGTATAGTCTATCAATAGGCATTTATCTATATTTAGGCATTGATGGTGGCGCTACCTCTTTAGACTAATATTTGCAATATATCGAATATCAGTATACAATATGTCAATGGTTGGGAAAATGGTGAAGCAGTCGATGTTGACGTATTAGATTATCACTAGGAGAAATGTAATGTTACCGAAAAAGCGTTCCCCAACACATCCAGGAAAGATGTTGTTAAAAGAGTTTTTAGAACCCTTAAACATCACTCAGAAAGACTTTGCCGCTCATCTTGGTTGGACGTATGCACGTCTAAATGAAATTGTTAACGGCCGACGTGGCATTAGCGCAGACTCAGCACTTGCATTTGCTGATGCTTTCAACATGGAGCCAGAATTTTGGCTTAATCTTCAAAGAGACTGGGATTTATGGCACGCTACACAACAGCATAAAAGAGTCAAACCCTTTGGTAAGTTTAAGAGAAGAGGTGGCGGTATGGGCAAACTCATGTACGCTTAAAATGGAAAGTGACAAAAAGCCGGGGCACCTCTGAGTTTCAAATATTCTGCAGATAAAATAAATTAAGAAAAACTATCCTTGACCGACACCGCCATTATTCTAGAATAAATGACCGGTGTCGTTTACGCTTGCGTCTCCTGTTTGGTATCGGTAACTGCGTGTTGAGGGGCTGGCTACGTTGAGGGCTGGCGAAAAGCGTGTGGGCACGTGGTTTTTACGGAAGACTTCGAAAATAGCGCTTCGTTGATTTGGAGACGCTAATAAACCATTTCGTGGATTAATGCGTGCGGTAATAATTCCAGGTGGCATGGGCATGGTGGCTTCTGCAGTGCCTGCCAATGCTTGTCGCATAAACGAAATCCAGATGGGTAGCGCCGCTTGTGCACCGTATTCATGCAGCGGGCGCAAATTATCATATCCCACCCACACGGTGGTCACGATATGGCTATTAAAACCAGAAAACCAAGCATCGACTTGATCGTTAGTCGTGCCGGTTTTTCCAGCCAAATCGCGGCGATGCAATACTTTTGCTCCACGGCCCGTTCCTGATTGAATGACGCCTCGCATCGCTTGCGTGATAATATATGCATTTTGCGGCGTAATCACTTGCGGAGCTAATGATTTTGGCAGCGCAGATTCCGGTACATTAGAATGATTAATGCATGCCTCGCAAGCTATTGGAGGATCCGCCTTAAATAACACTTCATTATTTTGACCCACAATGCGCTCGACAAAATGAGGTAAAACCCGATAACCCCCATTAGCAAATACCGCATAACCCGTGGCAATTTGCAACGGTGTGACAGAGCCACTGCCTAGCGCTAATGATAATGACTTGGGTAATTTATTAGGATTTAATCCGAAACGGCGAAGGTATTTTATTGTATAGGGAATGCCTATCGCACGTAATAGTCGAATCGAAACGATATTTCGTGACTTCGTTAAACCCACGCGCAAACGCGTTGGCCCATAAAAACGTAATGTAGAGTTCATCGGGCGCCACAATCGGTTTTCACCAGTATCATAGATTACAATCGGCGCATCATTAATGATGCTGGCTAAAGTATACCCTTTAGCTAACGCAGCCGAATACACAAAAGGTTTAAAGTTAGAGCCGGGTTGGCGTTCAGCCTGAATCGCTCGATTAAATTTACTAATGCGATAATCAAAACCACCCACCAGCGCTAAAATCCCACCATTTTGTGGATTTAATGCAACCAAGGCACCTTCCACTTCCGGCAATTGTGATAAATGCCAAACATCATCACCGCCCTTTCGCAACCAAATGACATCACCGGGTTTTACAATATCGCTCGCTTGTCGAGGAGCATGGCCCTTATAACCATCCCTCAACGCTGGCCGAGCCCAGGATAGGCTAGACCATGGAATTGTAATAATATTTTCGTTGGCAAGCAGCGCATAAACGGTGCGATCGCCTAAAGCTAATACCGCCGCAGGTTGCATGCGACCAACACGACCTAAACGTTTTAATGTATCCACCCAACTCGCTCGATCCGCAGCCGTGGGTATTCCTAAATTCATACCGGGCACACGAAATCCGTGACGTTTACTGTAGGCAATTAACCCTTGTTTTAATGCCTTTCTTGCAGCATTTTGCAAATTAGCCGATAACGTTGTGTAAACTTTTATACCGCTATCATAAGCATGTTTTCGACCATATTCTTCTACAATTAATCGACGAACCATCTCGGCCACATAAGGCGCTCGAACCAATACACGTTGTCCATGATGTTTCGCTGTAATCGGCGCTTTAATCGCTTTTTTATAAGTCACTTTATCAATGTAGCCCGTTTCCAACATTCGTTTTAACACATGGTTACGACGTTCAACGGCTCCTTTAGGATTATTCAGTGGATTATTACGCGAAGGCGCTTGTGGTAAGCCTGCAATCATTGCAATTTGTGGCAAAGTGAGTTGATTGAGTTTTTTACCATAATAAACTTGTGAGGCCGCGGCTATTCCATAAGCACGTTTTCCAAAATACACTTTATTTAAATACAGTTCGAGAATTTTCTTTTTACTGAATTCTTTATCAATTTTAATCGCTAATAATATTTCTTTAATTTTTCGGGAATAGGTTTTTTTCCGGGTCAGGAAAAAGTTACGAGCCACTTGCATGGTGATGGTGCTCGCCCCTTGTGATTTGCGACCTGATCGAATCACGGCTCTAGCGGCACGAATCAGGCTGATTAAATCAACACCTGGGTGAGAATAATAACGAGCATCTTCTGTGGCCAAAACAGCCTGTATCATCAAAGGCGGAACATCCTCAAGCTTAACCGGCGTGCGTCGTTTAACCCCATATTGAGCGACCAATTTACCATTGCGAGTGTAGATCTTAAGCGGCACTTGCATATGCACATCTTTTAGAACAGAAACATCGGGCAGTTGAATTTCAATGTAGGTGTATACAGCACACACTACAATAATGAATGTAATGAACAAGCTCAATAGTGTCCACATGCTGCGATAAAAAAATCGGCCTACTCGACTCATCGACGTTTTACTTAAGTTTTCGTGTTGGTTAATATATTACTACTCAATTCGGTCATTCTAACACAGGGTTTGTCGCACTAGCGAATGAATTTTAGATGGTAACTGACTCCACACACCTCGTCATCCCACGGTTTATCTCGTCATCCCGCGCGGCTTACCTCGTCATCCCGCGGCTTGACCGCGGGATCCATAACGCGCCTGGATTCCGGTTTTCGCCACAATGACGGGCGAGTCATTACTTTAGACGTTTGATAATTTAATAAAAAGCTGTCCATTAGGCCTATATCAATGAAACAACGCCTTAAATTCCTCTAGCGCATGAATGGTTTTATGACACACTTTACCCTCGCAAATATAAGCAATAACACCCTGTTTAGGCTTAGGCTTATCGAGGGCTTCAGGCAGATGATCAGCCGTATTTGGAATAGCAAAACACAGATGGCTCGGCCGATAATGTTGATTAAATACCCGTTGCCACTTTTGCATTTCAGCCTCATCGCCACGCAAAATAATGAGAGTAGGTGGCGTAAAATATTCCTGCAGCGCTAACAATAGGCTGTGATTCGCGATTGGAACAATAACGATGCTTTCCCAGGCGGCTTTTAATGTGTCCTCGGCTATGTCTAAATAATTTTGTTCACCTATCATATAGCCCAGTCGTAAAAAACAATAAGCCAAAACGCCATTAGCCGATGGCGTTGCTTCGTCCATAAGTAATTTTGGTCGCTGAATAAGCGGCTCATGATCATCAGCAGTAAAATAAAATCCACCATGCTTTTCATCGTAATAATATTGGCACAGGGTATCTACGAGCGAAATGGCGAGTTCTAAATAGCGAGCCGACCAGCGGACTTGTAAATAATGAATAATAGCTTCAAGTAAAAAAGCATAATCATCTAAATACGACTTCAAATACGCTTTGCCGTCTTTATAAACGGCTAATAACCGTTTATCTTGCCACAATTGATTAATCACAAATTCAAGCGCGCGTTCAGCTGAATCTATAAATTCAGGTCGATCCAAATATTTTCCAACGTCTACCATCGCTTTAATCATTAAACCATTCCAGGCGGTTAATATTTTTTCATCCTTTAGTGGAAACACGCGTTTGCTGCGATGATTAAATAGTTTTAATTTTAATGATTCTAGAAAATGAGCATCAACGCCATCTACATTGTTGATCACATGCAAATGCCAATAGCCTTCAAAATTACTTGGGGAATTTAAATTAAAATACGAAAGCGCCACATCATATTCTTGATCCGTTAGCAGATTTTTAATCTCATCACGATCCCAATAATAAAATTTTCCTTCAACGCCTTCGGAATCTGCACCAATGGTTGCATAATAGCCGCCGGCTTCGGATTGCATCTCACGCATGACCCAGTTTGCTGTTGCAATAGCAATGTCTTTGAATAATGGCTTGCCTGTGACGATATAAGCATCGGCATAAAGTGGCAACAATCCGGCATTATCGTAGAGCATTTTTTCAAAGTGAGGGATCATCCACGCTTCATCCACCGCATAGCGAAAAAAGCCGGCCCCTAATTGATCATAAACACCACCTTTCGCCATTTTTTCAAGGGTTATCGTTGCAACCGATTGACCGTCACCTCCCATTCGCAACATCCGCTCAATATAATTTGACTGTGGAAATTTTGGCGCACCACCAAATCCACCATGGGTTTTATCAAAGGTTTCTAATAGTTGTTGGTTGGCTTTTTCTATTGGGTTTTTTTCTAACGTGGCGTCTTTTTTTTGCTGTTGCTTTTCTAATTGTTGAAATGCGTTTTGAATGCCTGCTTTAAGCGTCTGGATTTCTTGATGGTGTTCTTTATAATATAAGGCGATTTTTTGCAATACTTCCTTAAAACTCAGCATCCCAAATCCCGCGCGTTTTGGAAAATAAGTGCCACCATAATATGGGATTTGATCATCAGGCGTAAGAAACATCGTTAACGGCCAACCCCCGGCTTTGCTCGTTATTAATTGTAGCGTTGTTTGATATATTTTATCGAGATCCGGGCGTTCTTCTCTGTCCACTTTGATATTAATAAAATATCGATTCATTAAGTCTGCTGTTTCTGGGTCTTCAAAAGATTCTTGCGCCATAACATGGCACCAATGACATGCTGCATAGCCGATGGATAATAAAATAGGTTTATCTGATGCGCTTGCTTTTTCGAGTGCTTCCTGACCCCAAGGGTACCAATCGACAGGATTTTTGGCATGCAACTTTAGATATGGACTGCTTTCCTTGGCTAATCGATTTTCAGCGGCACTCATTTCTCACTCCATTGATATATTTTTGTAACTGCTCACACCTCGTCATCCCGCGACTTACCTCTCGTCATCCCGCAACTTACCTCTCGTCATCCCGCAACTTACCTCTCGTCATCCCGCAACTTACCTCTCGTCATCCCGCGGCTTGACCGCGGGATCCATAACGCACTGTGTGCGTTGGCGCGCAAAACGCGCCTGGTTTCCGCGATCAAGTCGCGGGATGACACGAGTCACTTTCGCGGAATAACGAGTCACTTCGCGCGCGATTGAGGTTTAATAATAACGCCAATGACAGCGTTTAACACCTTTTCGATTGATCCGACAAATCTTCTCGCGATTGCGGTTCCGATGATGTCTATAGCCAGGCGAGGTTGAAACATAACACCCTGCCAGCAATCCTGTGCTTAATGCCAACACCATCACTACAGTGAGTAATTTTATGGTTTTTCTTAACATACCCACCTCACTTTACGAGTTTTGTAGCAACGCTTAACGCCATTTCGGTTAATGCGACAATAACGACGCACGATGGTTTTCTTACAACCCCGTACTTTTACTTTCTTTCCAGCTTGATACCAGCGATGATGATGCCGTGGACCAGCCTCACTCACTGTAGCGATGGACATCGCTAGTAAACCTACACCCATTGCGGCTATCGCTAGACGATTTCGTTGATTTGCAAACATAAACATACCTCTCTCATTTAAAATAAACGCTTAATATTTTATCGCGTGCATATTACCGTAATGTGATGAAGATTTATAGCTTTGTAACTAGAATGTAACAAAAAGTTTAACTGCTAAAAACTTTGCCGCAAAGGCATCACTGCCAAGAGCCAATTTTCCGCCCCATTTTGACGTGATGGCCTACAGATAAATTTTCAGCAAAATGACTGCGGCCTGACTGGAATAATACGATTACTGTCGAGCCCAAATTGAAATAACCCATTTCACAACCACCCTCTAGTGTGATTCTTCTATCATGGTAGTCCCAGGAACTTACAACTCGACTTTTTGCGGGTGTGACTACACCATGCCAAAAGGTGTGAATACTCGCAACAATCATTGCACCCACAAGCACCACCACCATAAGCCCAGCTTCGGTTTCAAATAAACAGACGACTCGCTCATTGCGTGCAAATAATTGATCAATACCGCGAACGGATATCGCATTCACTGAAAACAACCGACCTGGAACATAAACCATTTTAAGCAACCGGCCAGTAACCGGCATATGAACGCGATGATAATCTTTGGGGGATAAATAAGCTGTGAAAAAAGTGCCGTTTTGAAAAGGATCTGCTTTGATAATATTATTACCGAGCAGTTGGTTTAAATCATAATAAACACCCTTAGCTTGTAATAATTTATTTTGATGGAGCTCACCGAATTCACTCACCACACCGTCGACCGGGCAGGCAATCGCTTGCGCTTCTTCTGTGAGCGGCCTGTGTTTCAGGTGTAGATGACGAATAAAAAATTCATTGAACGTGGCAAATTGCTTATAATCCGACTGTATCGCTTCACTCATGTCGACGCCGAAGATTTTGATAAACAACCCAATCGCCCAATTTTTCGGCCAACGCCAACTCAGCTGTGCCAATTGACCCACCACTCTCGATAATAGATGGTGAGGAATGAGATGTTGAAAAAAAACAAACACGTTATGCAACCCCATGTTACGTCGACGCCGATCCGTCATCCCCGGGACCGACGTCATCCCCAGGTCCGACGTCATCCCCGCGAAAGCGGGGATCCAGAAATCTATTAAAAAACAAAAACATACCAACGTATCATCTTTCTGAGATCATAGAGTATAGCATCATGCAAAACTGCGGTGTACTCTCACATCGGCGTCAGTCCGTCGTCCTCCGAAAAAGCGGGGGACCCAGAGGTAAAGCTTGACTCAGGATCATCACTAAGTCCCGGCGCACCAAATTGCAAAAAACGATTTTGGTGCGGAAAAAAACATGCTATATCCGACGCACCAAATTGAGAAAAGTGATTTTGGTGCGGAAAAATTAAGTCTCTACTCCACCCACCAAATTGCAAAAATTTATTTTAGTGAGGCAAACAACACATGATGACAATATTCCATGGTCGTGCGGAAGAACTAGATCCGTATCCGACACGCACATAACACTCGAATCCCCAACCCCGTCGTCCTCCGCGAAAGCGGGGGACCCAGGAAAAAATAGATAAAGCGTGTTAGGCCATAAGCAATAATCAATTGATGCGACCTTAGATTAAGTCCAGCATACCCTGGGTCCCCCGCTTTCGCGGAGGACGACGAGATTACTTATGTTATCAGCTGATCAATTGTTTTCATGGGTAAAAATAAAGTGTTTTGAGATTTCTGTAAATTGATAAAACCATAATTCGTATAGAATGATTTAGAGGTTTCCTTCGCATCAACAACAACAGCATAGATACCAATGATTTCTGAGGCGGCTTTTATTTTAGTGAGTGCATCATATAATAAATATCCACCAATTCCTTGGCCATGACTTTTTAAATCAACAGCTAAACGTGCGATTCGAGCGATTGAGACAGGATAGGAGGGATGTTTATTATTTGGAGGTAATGCATCGAAATCAATATGGCCACTGGTAATGGTGTAATATCCAATAATATTTTTTTCCCCATTTGGGATAGCCACATAGGTTTTACTGATATTGTTTTTTTGATTTTGTCGCGCGTATTTATTTAAGAATGCATTGAGCTGATCAATCCCGCAGTCAAATGCATCGCGTGGATGAGGCTTATCTATTGTTTCAATCTTAATATCCATATCAACAGTTTATTATTTTTGACTATGTTTTTTGACGAGTGTTTTTAATTTTTTATTGGGTCGAGGAGAGTTATCCAGAGCAGCAAGAAATA
>SDBV01009728.1_pt1 | contig 12717 bp, 10 predicted proteins | sample 2277081 | NCBI WGS metagenome assembly SDBV01 (sample SAMN10402039, study PRJNA504765) | marine sediment metagenome | isolation source: marine sediment core GS10_PC15, 223 cmbsf | place: Arctic Ocean: Southern Knipovich Ridge | collected 2010
CGATCTTAATCAACTCTCCGCCCTTAACCTTGCACTGTATGCCGCAACCGCCGTGGCAGTTAAGACATGTACTTCGAATCACCGTTGTATCCGTTGCATCAGGAGCAGTACCAGCCTGTCCCTGCGGATGTTCCCTGTCAAGCGTCGCGCCTACAAGCTTAGGCCCGAGTGCAGCCGCAGCACCTGTAGCTGCCGCTAACTTTAGAAAACTTCGTCTCTTCATTCTTAACATATGCTGTTTACCTCCTCTCTCATTTTTTAAGGATATAAGATAAGAAAGAAGAAATATGAGACAGAAAGTAAGAAAAAACTCCGGTGAGAGAGGTTATGCTTCTTTTATCTGTCTCATACTCTTAAGTCTCATCCCCGTTTTATAGACGGTTAATGAGTATCAATCTCTCAATCTTCCTCCACACCTCATCTCTTACTATATCTGAAGCAAAACTGAGTCTAAGTATATATAAGTAGTTTTTTAGAAAAAAAGTTATATTAAATGTATAAATTATATAATTAAAGCTATATTAAGCGTATATTATGAAAAATAAGTTATATAAGAAATTAAATTATAGAATAAAAATTCTATAATCTCCCTCAATTCACTTTAATGTTGGGGGTGTCCAATTGCTTTAATAGTTCCAATGCCTTCTTACCGTTTTGAGTCAGAAGATACTTCTTGTCTGCGTCCTGTGTTACTGTATTGTACAACTTTAGCTTCCGGAGATGGAAGTTGAGTTTGGTGGGATCCTCTATTCCTATGGCCCTCATTATCTCGGTAAAACCGTATTTTCCTTTATTAAGATGGACTATGACCCTCCTTCTGATACTATTATTGATGGAACTTAATATGTTCTCGGTGTCGCTTGATTTTTCTCCCGCAGCGAAGCGCTCCTTAAAGTTTGCATCTTCTAGCGCCATGTTAACTGCGACCTGTATCTCGTTCATTCTGAAAGGTTTTGAGACATAATCAGTTGCCCCCATCTTCATGGCCTCAACTGCGTTTTCAACAGTTGCAAAAGCAGTTATCATGATCACTTGGATATTCGGTTTCTTCCTCCGGATTTCTGATAATACCTCTATGCCGGTTATTTCAGGCATCACTAGATCGAGAAGGACTATGTCAAATCCATTTTTCCCTATAAGTTTTAGTGCATCATTGCCGGAAGTGACTATCTTCACTTCATGCCCCTCATCTTCAAGAATCTCTTCTAGGTTTCTACATATGTTTGGATCGTCATCCACGACCAATATCTCACTCATTTAACCACAATCCTGTTTAAAGACGGTGATAATAATTGCCTACTATCCTCCTTAGAAGGATAACCAGTTATCATTTTCTTAAATGATCAATAAAATTCTATGATAAGTAGTTTTTTAGAAAAAAAGTTATATTTATCCTCAAAATGATATAAGAAAAACTATATAGAAATGGAAAAAATAGAACAAAGATTCCAGAGAAGGAGTTTAGTCACCTAATGGCAGCCTTACTATGAAAGTGCTCCCCTTACCCAGCTCGGTGCTGACATCTATACTGCCTTTATGCCTCTCTATTATGCCAGAACAGATTGAGAGGCCCAACCCTGTCCCTTCCCCCACCTTTTTTGTTGTAAAGAATGGATTGAATATCCTCCATAAATCCTCCTTGGATATACCAGGACCGGTATCAGATATATCAACCCTAATAAACTCCTCTTCTCTTTTGACAGCGATCTTCAAAACACCCTTACTTGACATTGCGTGGATGGCGTTCGTGATGATATTCATAAAAACCTGTTGGAGCTGAGTGAGATCCCCTTTTGTTTCAGGGAGATCATCTTCAAAATCATTCTCTACCCGGATATTTGTGAGTTGGAACGAGAGCATCTCCAAAGTCTTGTCAAGTAATGCTATCACGTCTATCGGCTGGACATCAATATCTGACTGCCTTGCAAATTCCAAAAGATTTTTGGTTATCCTGGCCGCAGCCGCCACCTGAATAGTTATTTCTTTCAGTCTATCTTTTGCCCGCTCATCTTCCAATCCTTTTTTGTAAAGTATCTCAGCGTCTAGAAGTATATTTGTCAAAGGATTGTTGATCTCGTGAGCTACGCCAGCTGCCAGCTGCCCTACTGCCGCCAGCCGCTCTGATAAAATCAATTGTTCTTGTGCTTCTTTAAGCTCTCTTGTGCGGTCCTCCACCATCTGTTCAAGATTCTCGGAATATTTCTTCAATTCTTCGTATAGTCTTGCCTTCTCTATAGCCAAACCCGCCTGGTTGGCAAAGCTCATGAGCCTTTTTGCATCATTCTTTGAGATATTTTTATCTCTGAGGGCTACCCCCAACATCCCCACGACCTTGTCTCCGGCAATTAAGGGCACCCCCACTCCCGACTTTAATCCGGTCAGTTTTGCCACAGTTCTTGCAAAGGCCTTCAGCGGTTTATTGTCTGTGTGGTTCTTCAATATCGTGACAATGTCTGTTGTTATTATGGGTTCTTTCTTTTCTATTGCATCCTTGAATAAACTCCCCTCAAATAAGGGAATTTTATACCCGCGAAGGGGTAATCCAATAAGCCTCTCTATTTTTTGGATAATCTTTGATTCAAGAGAATAGTTCTTCACTATCAGATGCTTTCCGTCGTCGCTTAAAAGATAAATGCCGCTGGAATAATATTGGAAGACAGATGTCATGCCATCTATTATGATCTGCAATATTTCGTCCAGCTCCATCCGCGTATTCAGGGCGCTGTTTACTTCATTTAAAAGTGAGAGCTCTTTATATGATGAGTCCATTTCGTCTTGGTCCTCTGCTTTTATTGATGTATTGTTTTGAGCGTCTTTAATCATTGTGGGTCATCCTGTCTCTTATCAAGTACCTTTTAAGGATATTACTCAACATATGTAATATAAATTTTAATCCCCGCAGTTACCGTTATAAAAAAAAGAAGTATTGTCTTATCAACTATATTATGCGCTGAGAAACCGCGAGACTTACTTCATAGAGAATGATAACCATAAGAGTCATGAGTACAGGTGTGATGGGGGTGGGATCTGGTGAGAAGGCTACGGTAAGGATAAAGACTCCGAAGTATATGTATTTCCTCCACTTTTTTAAAGATTCCACCTTGACCAGGTCCATCTTCAATAGTAGATAGATCACCAGCGGGATCTCAAATATCACCCCGAAGGTTATCAGGATAAATGAGACATATTTTATGAAAAATTCCAATACGATGATCGGCGCAACCCGTGTCTCAGTATATCTGATCAACATCTTGGTGCCGATAGGGGCCACCACGGTATAAGCAAAGCCCGAGCCGAAAAGAAACAAGAACATCGACGATGGAAGCACGGTCAGATAGAACATCCGCTCGCTTGGGAACAATCCCGGTCTCATAAACTTATAGAGTTCATAAACAATTAGCGGATTGCAGATGATGATAGCAAGGACCATCGATATCTGAATACGCTCATAGAGAAATTCCACAGGATGCAATACTATAACCTTGATATGAGCGGGCAGAAGATCAGTCCTTAAAAACACAATAAGTTCCTGTGAGACCAGGAAAAAAGCGATGATTGTGATAAAACCTACAAGGATGACAGTGAGCCCGAATCTTTGAGCAAGCTCTACCATATGCTCCTCTAGTTCCTGATCAGAATCACCCGGCACTCCGTATCTTCGCTTCATTTTAAGTTTCTCCTTGCAAACCTACTGATAAAAAAAGTCAACCACTTAAAGATTTTCTCCATAATACTAGGGGAGAGCCTCTAATTATTTGGAAATATCTTGACCGTTTAGAATATATATGACATAAAATCAATAATAGAGTTAATGTCTGAGAAAGAGATATTCATCACTGCGAGGCAGATGGAGATACTAATACTTAGAAAGCAGGGCTATTCACAGACAAAGATCGCAGAAAAACTTGGCACAAGCAGAGCTAATATCTCAGCCACAGAGAAGAGCGCATTAAAAAACATAGAAAAGTCGAAAAACACTATTGAAGCCATAAAAATGATGGAGGCGCCTATCTGGCTGACCTTTGAAGCTGATGAGAATCTTGATGAAGTGGTTGGCAGGATCTATAAGGAAGCAGGTAAGAAGGACATATGGATTGCTCATGATGGGCCCTCACTCTCCAACCTAATACACGACCAGGCAGGGGATAAGATAAGGGGGCGGAGGATCCTGTCCAAGCTTGAGATAACCATTACAGAGAAAGGCGATGTCCTAGTCAAATAACAGCTAAAACACGTGTATGGCGTCTCTTTTTAACGAGATAACAACATCCTTATTCTGAGCCAGCCCCAGTTTATCATATGAATGCTTCGGCAGATGAATCTCAAAGTCATACTCTCCCCCACTACCTTTTATCTGGAAGAATAGGGCGATCATAATGCCAGACGAAATCTCGTCTACAATCCTGCCTCTCAGGGTGTTCTCGTACACCTTTTCTTTAGGCATGTGTCTGGGGCTAACTATCATCACCTGCTCCGGCCTGATACAGAATGTCACCTTATCGCCCTTGGAAAAAGGATGATACTTCGTCTCTAAACTATGACTCCTCCAGGTTATCCCTAAACGATCCCTCTCTTGATCTGATTCAGTTATCCTACCATCGAATATGTTCTTCGTTCCCACAAACCTAGCAACGGTCCTGTTAATAGGCTTGTTAAATATCTCCTCCCGATCCGCCACCTGCTCTATCTTGCCATCGTTTATTACAGCGATCCTGTCGCTTAACGTGTATGTCTCCTCGAAGTCGTGGCTGACATGCACGATGGTCACCTTGAGCCTTTCGTGTATCTTTTTCATCTCCTTCCATATCCTCTGCTTTATCTTTGGATCAAGTGCTGCTAGGGGCTCGTCTAATAACAACAACTTTGGATGTATTACAAGCGCCCTTGACAACGCAACCCTCTGCCTCTCACCGCCACTCAGTTTTTGGATATCTCGGTCAATCAAGTGGGTTATATCAAGCAGCTCGGCAATCTCCTTTATCTCGGAATCTATATCAGATTCTGAGTACCTCCGTAATTTCAACCCAAAGGCGATGTTCTCCCTTACGTTAAGATGTGGAAAAAGCGCATGATCCTGCGGGACATAGGCCACTTCCCGATCCTCAGGCGTGAACCGAGTAACATCCCGATTATTTATCCATATCTCGCCCTCATCAGGATAATGCAGGCCGGCGATGCATTCTAGGAGGATCGTCTTTCCACTGCCTGTAGGCCCTAATATCCCGAAATACTCCCTATCCTTTATATCTAGATCAATATTGATAAGTGAGAACCCCTCTAAGTGCATTGTTAATCCTTTAATCTTGATCATAATGAGTACCCCTTACCGGTGATCTTTCTTATGGCAAAAAGAGCGAATGTCGATATCCCTATCAAGATGAATATAATCGCCACCGCGCCCTCAACGTCTGCAGAAGCAAGTTTCAAGAATATTGCAACAGGAAGGGTCTCAGTCTTCATCCTCATCGCGCCTGCCAGAGTGACCGTGGCGCCGAACTCGCCTATCGCCCTTGCCCAGGTCAGGATTGTTGCGGCTATAAGACCGTTTTTTGCGAGAGGCAGCGTGACCTTATAGAAGGCCTCCCACTTACTGCAGCCCAAGGTCCTTGCCACATCCTCATATCTTGTGCCGATGCCATCAAAGGTTGACTTCATAAGACGGATGGCCAATGCGCTGACTACCGTAAACTGTGCCAAAATAATCCCTGGCATTGTAAAGACGAAAATTGTGCCCCGGTTTTCAACAGCCTTTCCAACAGGGGTGTTAAAAAAGACCAGAAGAGCCGCGCCCAACGCAATAGGGGAAATCACGATAGGCAGATCCAGGATAGTGTCTAAAACGTCTTTTCCCGGAAAATCCGTCCTTGAAATAGCGTATGCCGCGGGGAGGGCGATTGCTACTGAGAAAATCGTGGCAAGAGTTGCAGTTATAAGGCTTAGTTTTATTGCAAACTGTATCTCCTCTGATAACAATAATCCTATAAAAGTCTCGACGTTTGTGTAGTATGCCATTGAAAGCGTTATCCCGATAAAAAAGAGGAAAAGAACTGCCAAGGCGCTTAAGGTTGCTGCCTTGAATATTCGCTCTCCAGAAGTTCCTCTTGTCAGACTAAAACCTGGCATGTTATCCAATCTCCAAAGGGTGCTTTAAATATTATACCATTCCTCTGGAGGGCTGTACTCTCCCCCCACCATCGCGTTGGGTGCGTATTTCCTTGCACCCGCCTCATTGGATATGTATCCCCACTTGCTGAATATCTTCTGTCCCTCTTCAGAAGAGAGGAAATCTAGAAATTCCCCTGCCGCCTTCTTGTCTGTTGTAAAAGTTGAAACTGCTCCAGATGCATAGGCGATTCTTGGAATCTCCGCTGGGTCGATTAGGACAATATCCATGTTCCCCGGATTCCAGTTGCCGATTATCCGCCAGATCAATATTGCATCCACTTTTCCGAAGGGGATAAGTGCTGCTGTCTTGGAGGCGCTCGCTGCGTGTGTGACTATGTTGGGTTTAATCTTTGAAATAAGTTTATTTTTCTCGAAGATCTCTACCGCATACTCTCCTATGACACAGTTTTCTGGATCGCATATCCCGATGCTTACGTCTTTTTCTGTGAGGTCGTCTAGGGATCTTATGTCTTTGGGGTTGCCTTTCTGAACACCTATCGCTGGGATTAGATATGTTAAGATCCTCTCGGTGTCAGGATAGATTATTCCTTCAGATCCTGCTTTTGACATATAATCCGGAGAGGCGGGTATATAGAGGTCTCCTGTCTTTGACATCATCATCCTGGAAAGCATGGTCCCTGATCCGCCAAAATGCAGGTTTACCCTTATGCCTGTTTTCTCTTCAAAGACGTCTCCAGCCTCTTCTATAGCTGGTTTGCTCACAGATCCTACAAAGGCTGTTATCTCCTTTGTCTTCACGGTCTCGATTGGCAAATCCATGATGAGAAAACCCCAGCGAGAATAGTCGTCTCGTAGTTCGGATGATATCAAAGTATTGAGGAACTCCACCGCTGCCCCCCTGTTTTCTGTGTATGAGGAGACGCCTGCCATGATAAATCCCATCTGAGGCGTGTGCTCTGCGTTTAATGCTACAAACTCTATTTTTTTTGGGTCCAGATCAAGGACCTGCCAGCCGATGACAGCGTCTACTTCTCCAGTGTAAAGTTTGTCTATCGCCTCTCTGTAGCTTGTTCCGACATAGAATAGGTTTGGCTCGGTGTTTGTAAGTAGGTTGTTAGCGCTAAGAAGCCTTCTTACATATGCCCCTGTTGCACAGTTTTCTGGTTCACATATGCCTATACTAATGTCTGGTCTTGCTAGGTCTTCCAGTTTTGTTATCTTTTTTGGATTTCCCAGGGGCACGATTATGGTGGGATTCATGAATGATATGGGTCTTACTGTGTCGCTGTATACGATTTTCTTATTTTCTGCTGTTATCATATAATCCGGTGATGTGGCGATGTAGATGTCCCCTCTCTTGTAGTATTCCATGGCGTTTAGTAATATGCCTGAGCCTTGGAAGTAGACGTTGACTTTGGTGCCTGTGTTCTTTTCGTATGTCTCTGCGGCTAATATGACTGCTGCTTTGCTTGCTGATCCTGCCAGGATGTTTAGTGCTCCTGTATCTGCTATTTCTATTGCAGGCTTAGTCTCTACAGCTCTTAGAGCGGGTTTTTCTGAGATTTTCTCGGTGTTTATGCAGCCTGATAGCAGGATGGTGAGAACTAGGAGAACACATAAAAAAGTCGCATTCCTCTTGGAACCCATCTCTCTCACCGTCACTTTCTACTTTTTTTAACATGCTTTTTTCTTTTTAATCTGAAGTTGGCTTCTCGCTTTTTTGGGTTAACCCTTAGATAAAAATGAGATATAAATAGTTTTGCTTAACATTTATATTAAAGTTAAATGGTTCTAGTTGATATAAGCGGTTTTATCTTCCTTCAAATATACAAGAAAAAAATGGGTTGTCAGCGTAATTAGGTTTTCATGACACAGATATTATGAGAGAGGGTGGCGACACGCGAACATAAAAAGAGCATGTGTACGTGTTGCCACTGTACACTAATAAATGCAGTGTGGATATAAATAGTTTTCGTTTAATTTTGTAAAATGTTAAATGAATGTGTTTGACAAAGTGTTGTTACAGTAGTTCCGAAGGTAGAATCCCTACAAGACCAGAGGGAAAAAAGATTTTACTTCAAAACCATAAAGATTATGAATATTAATATTATAACACAAATCAGGCCGATTGTGTTTATTTGATCACTACCCATTTTTGTTTTCCCCAATTTTTATTGGCTCTTTAATAGGTAGGGGTAATCTAAAATCAAAGGACATTTACTGTCATCGTAGCTGTTCCCATATCCTGACCATCGATCCTTTCAATTTTTCCTATTATCGTATACTCCCCCCGGGGTATATTTGTATCATAAATGGAAAAACGAAAATCGAAATCCTTAGAACTTTTTTTTCCTAGTTCTGTTTCCAATGAGATGCTTGTTTGAAAATCATCCAGTTCATAAGAATTACTAGAAAATTTAATTCTTTCATCGTTAGCAGTTAATGTAATAATTACATCTTGTGCCCCATCAAAGGTGCTTTCAACCGTAATTGTTTTGCTGTAACTTAGATCCAAACGAGAAATATCCATTTTGTTTTCATAAAATTTTATTGTAACTTCTTCACAGCCCAAAGTAAAAGACACAAGAAGTAGTGCGATCAAAAGCATGGCTTTGGAATTCTTTTTCAACATTTTTGTCCTCATTATTAGCTTGTTTTCAATCTTAGACTAGAATGAGAGTTCTTAGATATAAAACCTTTATCTTATGGACACAAGATTATGTTTCTCACAAAAACTAGAAACTGAACTATGACATTTACCGCATTTCCAACAATATTTTCCGTTACAAACATCTTTCGCCATAACTATTTACTATTTTTTTGTAAATTATTTCAGTAGATCGACAAGTAAAAAAAATCTAGAGTCAATTGAATTCAATCGATAATAATATCCGGCACAATGCCTCATTGAAAACGGTCAAATTATCATTTAATCAAAAGGTTTTTTATATGATAGAAGAGTATTGTTTAATAATAAGAAGTTTAAAGTGTTTTAAATGTCTGTCGAACAAAGTTCCGTATTCCAAATAAGAAATGCGAAATTTAATGAGGGGAAGTCATTTAATCTCAATCCAAATTTAGTTAAAGGACGAGATTTACAAAATATTCGTTCTTGCGACCAAGTTCTCTTCCAATCAAAAAATTTTGTTGCATTGCCAACTCTTGGGGCAATTGTTGAAGGTTGGATTCTCATAGTTCCTAAGAAACATCAACTGTGTATGGGGGCACTAAATAAGGAACTTTTTTCAGAGTTAGATATGTTCAGAAAAAAAGTTTATGATGTACTCAGTGCATGTTATGGCCCTATTGTTATTTTTGAACATGGACCTTCAAATCCCGAACAGCAGGTAGGATGTGGAGTTGATTATGCCCACCTACACATGCTTCCATTCAAGTACAACCTTATCCGCAAACATGATGAGATTTTTTCCAATTATTTTAAATGGAATCCAATAAATGGAATGAAGGATACTTCAAAATTCTATAAAAAAGGTTTGCCTTATCTATATGTGGAGCAACCTTTAGGCAATGCTTTCATTACCACACATCCAAACATTCCAAGTCAATTATTTAGACGGGTTGTTGCCTCTTCTATTGGGCATCCTGAACGATATGACTGGAAAACTTATCCAGAAGATAAAAATATTGAATCTACAATAAGCACACTCAAAGCATGGGAGTCACGAAACGATTCATTTAAGATGTAACATGTGAGAGCTTCAAAATGACTAATGGTAAACACTCATTAGGTTTTGCTCCAGATGATATAACTGACAAAAGAGACTTTTATAATTGGAAGAGCAAATATGATAAAGAGGCACAGAAGGAATTTTATTGGGAGGCACGGTACTTATTCATGCTTCTTATAGGAATTCCGATTTTGATCTTTATAATTTGGATAAAAGCACCAAAAAATCTACTTGGAATAACTGAAAGTCAATATAAAGTTATGGCAAAGTACTCTTATGCGTGGCTTGGGGGATCATTAGGCGGTACATTGTTTTGTATGAAATGGCTTTATCACAGTGTCGCAAAAGGATTATGGCATTCTGACAGAAGGTTATGGAGACTATTAACTCCTCACTTATCAGGTGCAATAGCGTTTATTTTTGTAGTTATAATTACCGCTAGAATTATCCCAATATTTGATCCATTATCCCTTAGTACACCACCTATGTGTATATCCATCGGTTTCTTCGTTGGTTATTTTTCAGATAACGCTATTGCAAAATTAACAGCAGTGGCTGATACTCTATTAGGCGGCATATCCAAATAATCTACACCAAACTTAATGTAGATGACTATAAGTATTATTTTTTATTATTAAATATTGTTTTCATTATTGTCACAGTTTATAAAATGTGAGATATAGGGAACAGAATGAAAGATCAATTAATCATAAACCCCGGAGCATCCAAAGGTAAAGGTTATGATGATTTTAAAAGAGAGAATGTGGGGGATAAAGCTCTCGGTTTAAAATCTTTACCAAGTTTTTGGACTCCCCCTTTTTTAGTTCTCACTACACAAGCACACAAGCTATGGAAATTAGATCGAAACCGAGACATGCTGTCCCAAATACTTAATGTTAACCAAATTAAAAAAGAATGGGGATTGATAAATCATATTTCGCATCTTCCTTCCGAAAAAACTTCAATGTTTATAGTCAGATCAAGCGCTCCAGGTGAAACATTACTTGAAAGAGGACAATTTGAGAGTAAACATTGCAAAGGAACACCTGAAGAGACAATAAATACCGTAATCTCTATTTGGGAAAACACCGAGAAAGTCATACGAACCTGTGAAAAACCAATAAACAAAGAGATTGCCCTTGTGATTCAACAGTATATTACCCCCCTAGCCTCCGGACACTTATCAAATGAACGTAGGGTTAGCAGAAGAATTACTGATTGGATGTGCGAATTTGATCACCCCTACAGAAAGAAAAAACCAATAATCCGATTCAAAGTTAAAAATACAAACAATTCAATTCAAGATGTCAGTCTTTTATGCAAAACGGACAAAGAGTTATATAAAAAGATTCAAACTGTTGCGTCCTTTAGCATTAGGCTAAAAAAACGAATTCATTATGAATGGGTATGGGACGGAAAAAAGCTTTGGATAGTACAAAAGGATATTGAAGAAGATTATATAGGATCATCCCCCAAGAATCGAGGATCAGCTCAAACAAAAAAGGTTAAAGAACCGTTGTTGACAGTTTTTGTCAAAGAACCCAATGCAAGCAATGTTTGGCGAAAAATAGTAAACGTACGTACATTTAGAAAATGTGGTCTCCCTGTAGCTAAGTTGTTCGTTTTAGAAGATTCAAAAACAATTAAACAGCTGATAAAAGGAAAAATCACAGAAAATCTGCGTAAAGACTTAACTGAGTTAATTCGTCTACCTATTGTTATCAGAACGGATATTAAAAAATCAACGGACTATCAATCTCTTTTACTTGATAGAACGGACTGTGTACACAATATTGATGATGCAACTAATTTTATGATTAAGGTTGCCAAAAAGTTACAAAAAAGTGGTCTTGGACCTAATGATTTTTGCTTCATTACACATAGATTTATACATTCAAGATCAAGTGTTTATTCTCTATCTTGGCCAAATAACAAGAGAGTCAGGATAGATTCTATTTGGGGTTTGCCTGATGGCCTACTTTATTATTCACATGATTCTTATGAAGTTGACACTCTAAAGCCACATAAGATAAAGCGCCATATCCGTTGCAAGACAGTGTTTCAGGATGTTGACAAAGAGGGGAAATGGTTAGAAAGACGAAGCGGTAGACCTTGGGATTGGAAGGCATCACTTGACCCAGCCGAGTGCTTAGAAATCGCAAGAAGTAGTTGTAAGGTGTCTAATTATCTTAAATGCCCAGTTCAGATTATGTATTTTATTGATGTTGATCCTTCTTCTGGGCATCCATCCCTCCTTCCATGGTATTATCTTACAGAAGATCTACCTCCCCATCCAAAAGAAAGTACTGAAATGCGACTTGCAGGAAAGCGTTTTATCATTTCAAGTGAAGAGAGTTTATCTAATCTAGAAGAGAAATTAAAGCAAAATTCTATCCCACATAAGGCTAGCATCTGGTTAAGACCAAAACCAGAGTTGTTGAGAGAGACGGGTTTTATTGAAAAAGTTGCTCAAGTCGCAAATAGTAATAATCTTCCAGTCGAGTTAGAAGGAAGTATACTCTCCCATGGTTATTATATATTATCTCGAAACAACGTAAAAATAAAATGTATCGATGTTTTTGAACCAAAAATGGTGAAACATCGTTTTGGCAAACTTGTCCGTGACCTTATCCCCGTACAAATTAAATCTAAAGGGGAAGCCGTAAAATATTATAAGTTAACAAAAAAACAATTATTTCCGTTGCTTAAAGCCAAAGCTATTGAGGAAGCGTTGGAATTATATTGGGAACCCGACTCTTCTAACTCTTTTGAAGAACTCGCAGATCTTTTGGAAGTGATCCAAAGTATTTGTCGATTATTTGGGCGTGAATTTGAGGAAGTACGTTCTTTAGCAGAAATAAAACGTAAGGAACGTGGGGGTTTCGATGAAGGGTATATATTA
>SDBV01009729.1_pt1 | contig 12717 bp, 14 predicted proteins | sample 2277081 | NCBI WGS metagenome assembly SDBV01 (sample SAMN10402039, study PRJNA504765) | marine sediment metagenome | isolation source: marine sediment core GS10_PC15, 223 cmbsf | place: Arctic Ocean: Southern Knipovich Ridge | collected 2010
ATCTGAAAGAGATTGAATGGCGGTTCAATAACCGCGGCGTCAACCTTATCCCTTTACTCAGAAAAATGCTCAAACAACCCTTTCCAAGTTCCAATTAGTGCAACTTTCATGGGGTATTACCTATTTTTCAACGGGCTAGTGAGTCCCAACCAGGGCGGCGGATGGGGGAATATCGAGGTAGAAATGCTACTGGAGGGTGGTATAATCTTAAATCACGAGATTACCGACGATTTTCAGATAAAACTTACCAATAACTGGAGTTTTGTAGTGGTCTTTAAGGGACAGAATTCCTGATAATGACCATTAACTAGTCTGCTCTTGCTTGCAGTTCCCGACAACTGGGACAGAATCGACTCGCTTTCAGGTCAATATTTTCCACATAAGTGGATTTCTGCATCACGCAGCCTGGAGAATTGCAGTGCCTAAGTCCAAAAGTGTGCCCCAACTCGTGCAGACACTCCTTCAACAGGCGCTCATAGTATTGAGCGGCATCTGGCACCAGACCGTAAAATTCATTTTGAAGTCGCAATCCAGATACCACCGCCGTAGGACCTGCCAGCTGGGCTTCGCCGAATACGAAAGTAAAGATAGGAATGAACAGGTCCACATTAGTTACACCCAATATATGGTCGGCGTTTGTTGGCACATAGTCTTTCAGCAGTTGCAGGATAGCCGTCGAATTATGTTGCTCTCGTATCGGATCGTATGAACCTGATCGGGTATTTAAGCCCGGCAACAGCCGGACATCCCATTGGAATACCCGGGCAATGTCACGGGCAATATCCAGTAAAACGTCCTGAGGAAATCCGTCCAGTGGCGCGCAGTAGATGGCGGCCATCGGATTAGTCTACCTGCGCAGTTTGTACTTTTTGATCTTCTTATAAAGAGTCGAACGATCGATTTCCAGCATTTGTGCCGCTTGGGTGATATTCCAGTTCGTGCGGTGGAGGATTCGCTGGGTGTGAACCCGCTCGACATTTTTAATAGAATCACGGTTTTCAACTTCAATCGACGAGGATAATCCTAGAGGCAGGTCATCGAGGTCTATCTGCTTCTTTTTTGTCAGAACCATAGCTCGTTCGATCACATTTTCCAGCTCTCGTACATTCCCCGGCCATCTGTATCTGACCATCAAGTCCATAGCCTCAGAAGTGATCTCATCCACAGGTTTATTCATCGCCTGGGCGTATTTTTGAATGAAGTACTCGGCTAGATCAGGGATATCAGACCGCCTTTCCCGCAACGGAGGAATATAGATAGTGAATACATTCAAACGATAGTACAGGTCTTCCCGGAATTTCCCCTCTTTGACTAACGATTCCAGATTCTCATTGGTCGCGCAGATAACGCGGAAATCGAGGGTGATGTGTTTGGAACTACCTAGGCGAATCACCTGTTTGGTTTCCAACACCCTGAGCAGATCGATTTGTGTCTTCGGCGAAATAGTGCTGATTTCGTCTAGAAAGATGCTTCCGCCATCGGCCAGTTCGAAGCGGCCCTTGCGGTGGTATTGGGCACCAGTGAATGCGCCTTTTTCATGACCAAAGAGTTCACTTTCCAGTAGTGTATCTGGCAGGGCACCGCAGCTGACGGTAATGAGGGGGCAGAATCGCCTGTGGCCGACCCTGTGGATAGCCCGGGCGAAGAGCTCCTTACCAGTACCGCTCTCACCGCGGATGAGCACTGTAGAGTCGGTTTCCCCTACCGTAGCCACCATTTCCAGGCAGCTGCGAATTTGCGGACTCCGCCCGATGATCTGATACTCACCCTGCAATTCCTGGATATTTGACTTAAGGAGAATGTTCTCCTTGGATAAGGTACTATGCTCGCGGGCTCTTTTGATCAGCAGGCTGATATCATCTGGATCGACAGGCTTGGTGATGTAATCATAGGCCCCGAGCTTCATTGCCTCTACCGCCGTGTCGACTGTGGCGTATGCAGTTATAATTACGACCAGTATCTGGGTATCAATATCCCGGATGCGCTGCAATAGTTCTATGCCGTCCATCCCAGGCATTTTCATATCTAGGAGCACCATGTCCCAGCGGGCTTCATCCAGCCGCCGGAGTGCTTCCTTCGCGGATTCGGCTGCGGCGATCCTGTAGTTGTCTTCCTCAAGCCAGCGGGTCAACGAATCCCTTACTCCAAACTCGTCGTCCACTATCAGTATGCCAAAATCGTCAGTCCTTATGGGAGAAGTACTAGACGTTTCCATATTCCACTCCCGGGTTTTCCTCAGCCAGCTTTGGTTCCCTAGGCAAGGTGATCACGCACCGGGTGCCTTCATTCTCGCGGGACTGGACATTTATCGTGCCCCTATGGCTGTGGATAATGCCGTACACCACCGACAGTCCCATCCCCACACTCTTGCTATTCGTCTTGGTAGTGAAAAACGGCTCAAAAATATGCTCCAGCTGTTCGCTGGGGATGCCGGCGCCAGTGTCTGCAATAGAAAATTCCACCGTAGGCGAGCGTTCGCTCGACTTGTACTCGAATGTCAGGGTGCCACTATTGGACATGGCTTCCAAGGCGTTGATCAGGATCGCTACAAAAGCCTGCTGCAATAAGGCCGGATCGCAGTAAATTTTGTCATCCGGCTGATCTATCTTCAAGTCCAACTCAATGTTCTGCAGCTCCATTTTGTGAGTCACGAGCATCAGGCTTCGCTCAATAATGTCCTGTACGCGTTTTTGCTGAAAGCTTCCACCGGTGCGTCGCGCGAATAACAGTAGGTTTTTCACGATCTCTCCGCAACGTTTGCTCTCACCTTGAATAAACTTCAGGTCAGTTGTCACTTTTTGATAGACATCTTCTGGCAAGGGTAGACGGTCCAGCTCCCGGAGTAGCAGTTTGCTGTAATTGAGAATGCTCGCTAAGGGATTATTGAGTTCGTGGGCCACCGTGGTCGAAAGCCGACCAAGAGACGTGATTTTTTCTACCTGGATCATCTGAATCTGAATCTGTTTCAGCGCCTTCGTCTTGTCCAACACTTGATCTTCAACGGTATCCGCCCAATGTTTCAAATCCCTCTGCGCCGATTCCAATGAAGCCATCATGACATTGAATGACTCAGCCAGCTGTCCCAGCTCATCCCGGGATTTAGAGTAGATACGGTGCTTAAGATCCCCAGCACCCACCTTCCAAGTGCCTTTGATCAACCGGCGAACAGGAACGTGTACGGTACGCCAGAGAAACAAGCCTACTAGAAAAATAACGGACAAGATAGTAGCTGCGGATAGGAACAGAAGCTGTCTGGTCTCATTCACCAGACTGAGATCCACAGAAGCGAGGGATACCTGCACATCCAACACGCCCAGAACGGTGCTGGATTGCGGATGGGCATGACAGGCCGCCTCGGTGCAGGCCGGTTCGTTTTTTATCGGACTGATAATCCCTAATTGGCGCGTACCGTTTGTTTGCCGGTACACGCGGGAGTACCTGGCCTCAGATTGTAACGGGAGAGGCCTATCAGGTATATGGCAACCGTCGCAAGCTTCAGCGGCCATATCCACCTGGGTATCCACCTCATCAGGCACGGTGGATATGATTATCTGGCCCAGCTTATTATAGATTCGAACGGTGGTGACGCCCTCGCCCCGCCCGATAGATTCGATAGTACGGCGGATTGAATCTTTATCGTTCTCCAACATGCCATAGTAAATCGAACGGAGAATCACATCGGTAAGCCGGGAGTCGTGCATCTCTATCCGGGACATCAGGTGGTTTTGATGTATTCGAAGGGAAATGACGGAATGAAGGATCTCGCCAAAGAGCAACAACGTCGCAATCAGAAGGAGAAGCTTTACGCTAATAGACTTAAGACTTACGGCCATATCCGTGCTCAGAATCCTTGGTTATGGTGCCAAATGCACACACGACCAAAGTTAAGTATGGCGAGGCTGAATTACTTAAGGGTTCGTAATACGCCGCAGTAGGTCTCGATGCGCTACCGGCCCCACGGCACTGCAAATGTCAGTCACATGGACACCTCCATCCCAGAGAGTTTCCCCGATCTTGGGGATCATTCGCTGTTTCAATCGTTCTCCTATCTCCCGGGAGAACCACTCGATCTCCTGCTGAATCCAGGCGATAAGGTCGGATGGAGGGATGAGGGACAGGGAGTCATCCGCCAACTGAAACTCGCCTTCAAGGAGCCAACCAGTTCCCATAGGGTCGGACAGTAAGAGAGCGGGATGAGCACGCAATTGGGAGTTGCCCTGCAAAACGGTGACCGGCACCGGCGACCTGATGACCAGCACGCCGCCTACATGATTGATCCACAGAAGATGTGAACCAGTTTCCTGGCGGCCATGGAAAGCGGGGTATATTATCTCGGTAACCTGGCCCAGAACCAACGTAGCGAACGCATCGAGTCCCGATCGCCAGCGCCCCCGGTTTCTGGGCTGGAACCAAAGATGACTACGGCTGTATTTGAGAGCCGGATTTACGGAAAGCTGCCGGAAAGGCTCCATCAATCGTGTCATGGTGGCCTGAATCGCGATTTCAGATTCAGAGGAGCCGTGCTGTAGGGATTGCTGATCCATTTCTATTCCGATTGTTGATCGTGACTGGATTTCTCGATCTATCCCTGTGACCGGTCATTACTACAGCACTCTCGAACCCGGTGACTTCTCAGGATAGGTGACGTCCTCGTCGTGACACTCGCTGCAATTGTGAGTAGAAGTATAATTATTCTCCATATGGCACATTTCGCATTCAATGTCGATGTGATCGTCGTTTAACATCAGTCCGATAACCGAGTGGTCGAAGTTTTCCACGTTCCAGTCACCGTGGCACTCATCGCAGCTCGGAGTGATGAAGGAGTCTATTTCGCCGTGACAATCACTGCAGAGAAAGTCTTGATGGAGATCTATGAGCTGCAAGTTCCCCGGTAGCTCATGATGACTAGCCTGCAATGCAGTCTCTCGGTGGCAGAAGGCGCAATTATCCTCACCATGGCAGCTGAAGCAGGTTTTGTTCCGGTCGGCACTTATGCCTATGTACCTTGGCCGTTCGATATCGTGACAACCGGCACACCCGGTGCCAGCATGACAATCTGAGCAGCCCACACCGAACTGTTGGGCATGCTCCTGGTGATGAAATGAGACCATCGGGGCTTCGTCGTGGTTTGTTTGGTAGATGATCGTGGACTGAACCATTTGCCCAGCTTCGAGAATCTCGACCTCTTCCTCGTCGGCGGTTGCAACCGGTTGATTGACGCCGACCGGTAGGTGGCAAGATCCACAACCCTCACTGTGACTCCACTCGATATGGCAGTCCATGCACTGGCGGTGGTAGGCCCCTTTTAATCCCGGCTGGCTAAGGTTAGCAGGGTTCTGGTCAAGGCCGTGACAATCACGGCAAGCGGGGATAACACTGGTGTTGCTATAATGATGACACTGGGAACAACCTTGATCCATCAGGCTCATATCCGCGTGCAATGTGTGAGCAAACACTACCGGCTGATACAGCTGGGTTAACTGATCGATTATGACCACATCCGGGCCAGTATCATCAGTAGCACGTACTGCCGTTTCCTTACTATGGGGATTGGGGCAGCTTTTAAGACAGGGTTCTGCGCCAGTAGGATTCATACACTGGTGACAATCAAAGCAATACTGTTCCCACAAATACTCCTGCCCAGGAGTGGATATTGTCTGTGCATTGAGGAAACTCGACGGCATAAAGGTCACGGGAAACAGGCAGAGAAGCCAGGAAAGCCAGAGGAAGAAACGCTTAGTATATATCGCCTTGTACGCAATCATTTTCCCCTCATCACCAATAGGTTATGGATCATACGTTTATGGAAAACCACGTGGGGGATGGAATCCAACGATTTAGATAGTATACTCATAGATGGAGAAATTCTTTCTCGAATAGCCGGATGCCTTCAGGGTCAAGCAGGCGAAGTACTCCTGCAACCGGTTCACCTCCATCTGCCAGGGTTACACCTGCCAGAGACGGTCGGCTTGATTGTGCATCCAAGAAATTGTGCAGCTTTTCCATTTCCGCTTGTAGCCAACGGCCGGCCTCACGGGCAGTCTTCATTCTAGTATCCTCAACTGTGGCATCCTCCGGGAGAATCCGCACCCACCAATTATCTTCCAGCGTTTCCTGATGGAGCGGCAATTTCATTCCTACCCCGACATCTGTATCCACACCCTTGACTACACCGGAGATAGGTGAGGGTATGCGAATCATCTCCGATTCGATCCTAATATGCAGTAGTGGTTCGCCCCGTTTAATACGCGTTCCAGACTTTGATGTGGCAACTTCCTCAATGGTTCCAGTTGCTTGTCGAAGAAAATCATCGAGCCCAATCAGTATGGAGCCGTCCTCAGTAGGTAAGGCCAAGGTGTGACCCGGACAATAGAACACACCTTCCGGAAGGCGGAAATCCAAGTGCTTGAACGCCCCGGCCGCTACTGGCAGAACACCGCCGGTGGCCAGAAATTTCCAGAATATAATGAACAGTCCCAGGAAACCGATAGCGATCAGGTACTCACGGCCCTTGGTAATCAACATGAATTCATGAAGGGTTTCCATAGTGTATCACTCCGCTGTAGTAAAATGTGGATGTTCATACAGCACCGGCATCCGATTGACGATCCAACGGAACGTCAGCAAGCCCAATGTAATGATGGTTATGGTGACCATGAACTCCATCCAGTGTGGTATGTAGCGGTCCTGCAGCTGCCAGTTGAATGCAAAAATAGACACATTTAGGCGATTAAAGATGATGCCCAGGATAGTCCAGATTGCCGCCAGCCGAATGATTCCGGCTTTATTGGTCCGCACCCCCCAGGTAAAAATCGCCAGGGGGAGCAGCACGAAACCTAGGACCTCCATCAGGAATAGCCGGCCGAAGGGTGTAGCCAGAAAGTCCCAGTGATTGCCGTGTGCCACACCGATCCACTTGAGGCAGAAGTAGGTGAACAATACTACTGCGGCGGCCCGGCCCAGCCCAATGGTCAGCCGGTCGATATTAGCGTGGTCTTCAGGGCTGATTTGATGACCGAATATACGGTGTGACAGCGTACTCTCGAAGATCACCATGGATAATCCAGCCGCGATACTGGAGATGAAAAAGAAGACCGGAATGAACGCAGAGTACCACAATGGATGCAACTTGCCGGGGGCAAGGAGAAACATAGCACCCAGAGCGGACTGATGGAGGGTTGAGAGAATGACCCCGAAGATAGTGGCTCCGATGGTCAGCTTGTACGCCCAGGCGCGCACCCGCTTCCAACCTAGCCATTCGAATATCGCCGGGCAGAATTCAAGAAATTGGACCGTTAGATACAGGGCCACATGCCACCCCACCAGGAACATGACTGATGTAACACCGAATGAGATCAGCATTGGATACGGCAAGCGCCAGGGTCGCCCTAAGTCGAAACATAGTCCCACGATGACAAAGAAGTACCCCAAGAAACCGGTTAGGATGGCCGGGCGGACGATAGGATAGTACTGCTTCAGGCCGAAAATATGCACCGCCGAACCCAGGCAATATCCTCCCGCCGCTAAGGCTACTCCACACAGTACATCGAATCCGATCCAGAGACCCCAGGGATAGTCGTTAGTCAGATTGGTGACCGTTTCCAGTCCCTGCGTAAACCGCATCCAGGTGATAGGCATACCGATCGCCAGAATGATGGCCGCAATATAATTGAATGGTCTTTGCAGGGAGCGCCAGTATTCCCGGAACGTCATGCCTAAAAAGAGTTGGGACCGAATCCAGGATGTCGGTCGATCAACGCTATCGTTCAAGGTAGTCATGATCCCTCTCTCCTTCTTGCGACTCATCGCTTTGCTTTCTACGGAAGGAATATGCCCCCATAAGCAGCATAGGCCAGATTGTCAGCACCAGAGGAACAGCGGACAGGAAACCGCGGGTCAGCTCCGGATAAGGTGTTACGCCCAAGTCCATGCGGAATCCGAGTTTCTCAAAAGGCACGGGAGAAACGTACAGCCAGTTAGTGCCACCGACCTCGTGCTCACCGTAGATGTGATCTACGTAGCGATCCGGGTGACTGCGGATTTTCTCGCGCGCCAGCCGGAGCAGTTCAGGCCGGCGGCCGAAAGTAATTGCCTCCATGGGACAGATAGCCGCACAAGCCGGCTTTTCCCCTTGCTGAGTAAAACGCTCGTGGCACATAGTGCACTTTTTCACCTCGGGAGAAAAGGGATCGGAATATTCATATGCCGGGATACTGAATGGGCAAGCGATCATGCAGTAACGGCACCCGATACAAACATTGGGATTATATAGGACCGGGCCTTCTTTGGTTTTTCCAAACGCCTTGACCAAGCAGGCTGAGGCACACGCTGGCTCGATGCAGTGCATGCACTGCTTTTTAACGTAGATCGGTTCATCTGGGGCATCCGCCTCAAAGCGATTAACCACCGTAAATTGGCTCGCTTTAGTGCGGCGTTGTGCCTCGTATACCGATTTATCCTCGTATGATTGGAGAGATTGGTTGGGCAGCCCGTTAGCTTCATTGCATGCCCACTCGCACTTCCGGCATCCCACGCACAGGCTTATATCGGTGAGCATGCCTAGCCACTCCGGATTATGTGTCATGGTCTGGGCCTGCGCTGGGGCTGCAACCCCAGTCAATGTAAGACCCGCCGCACCAGCAGTTTTAAAAAACGACTTTCGATCCATTAATTGCTCAGATTTTGAGGTTAACGTTATAGATTGTGCTACTAGTGAGGTGAATCACCAGCATAAAGGAACTCGCGCTCGAACTGCTCCAAGGCCTCAGGATCGAGCATCCTGACCACGCCGGCGGCTGGTTCACCTCCATCCTGGAGAGTGATGCCGGCCAGCTCCGGCCGCAAGGCCTGGTTGCTTAAAAAGTCCTTCAGTCGTTCCATTTCCTGTCGGAACCATTCCCGGGTTTGGCCGGCGATACTAAGGCATGTAAGCTCTTCCGCAAGAAGTACCGGATTGATATCTACTACCCACTCCTGGTCCAAAGCAACCCTAGTTACCAAAGGCTGCTCTTTGAGCATGTGGTGATTCACGCGACTGATTTTGCCGGAAATGGGAGATGCAATAGTAAACCGGCGCGAGTCAGTCTCGATTGTCAACAAAGGTTCACCCTGCCGGATTTCGGTTCCTGGATCGGGAGGCGTGATCTGCTTGATAGGCTCGGCCAGGCTCTGGATGAAATCATCGATTCCCACCTGCACTCCGCCTTCAGGCTGCAACGCAACCCAAGCGTGTCCTGGGTGGAAGAATATCCCTTTGGGCATGCGCAGCTCCGCCAATGATGTGCCGTGTACCAACGGCTTCTGTTGGGTAACGGCACCGATTCTCGCGGCCTTCCTGCGCCGGATCAGGTAATCAGCCAGTATCAGTATAATAAAAAAAATGATAATAAACAGAGGGGTCATAGTGCTTTCCTTTCCAAGTTAAATACTCAAACCGACCGGCTGTATAAATGGCAAGGCAAACAGTATGCCATCTGCTCTCCGCATCGGCTGCACTGAATTAGATGCTATTGATTATTAAGTAGTTACGCTAGGCGTCATCGACCGACCTTCAAGGCGATATGTAGATATCGCCCACGAATGACGTCGCATTATCCAACGCCCCTTTTGCAGGTAATTGCATCACATGTAGGATAAATGCTTGAGACAATAAACTTTAGCACGGTGTTGTATTTTCCGCCAGCAGATGTTGAGTAATACTACACTAGTTTGGATCAGCTGTTAAGGGGATGCCAGATAGAGGAGAAAATCGATACATTCACCAGCTGCGGGAAACAGCATGCTTCTCCCCCGCTGGCTTTATCCCGCTCCTTTTTTGGGTAAACTGCCCGCCCCTCCAGCCGGAATATAACGTAAGTTTGCGGCAGCATTTCCTGATTAAAAGAGCACTAGCTGTCTTGAACCAGAAATCCAAAAAGATGCTCCGATTTGACGCCCTGGTGATCGGCGCCGGTCCCGGAGGTATAGCCGCCGCCACCAGGGGTACCCTCAAGGGGCTGAAGGTGGGTTTGGTAAACGGTCAGAGTCTAGGGGGCTACGGCATCCACGGTGCGTACAAGTCCAAGGGCATGTATGAGATGTCTCCAGATTCAATAGTAACAGGACTGAAGGCAATATGTCCAACAATTTGATTATCGTGCAAAGCCACAAGGGAGATAGTCAATGCTCCGGCTACGCGCAGGGCATCTACTATGTTGCCTTCATTGGATTGTTCGAACGCTCGCAAATTAACCTTCCGGATTGCCTCAAAGTCAGCGAGTGTTTCATGGCGTATAACTATCATGGACCTGAACCTTTCCGAACGTAATGGTGGAACTTAATAGGCCTGGATGGGGGATTACTTCAGCAGCAGCATCTTGATGGATTTTGTGTATTCCGGCGTTACCAGACGGTCGAGGTTCCGTTGGAATTTGGCGTCATCGTCGTCATCGCTTACAGGCTCGAAGCGGTAGAGCGCGTAGGTCGTGGTCTCCTCTATCAGGCTCAGACTGCCCGGCTTAATCATGGCGCTGATCTCGCCGCCTTCGGCATCGCCAGTGTTTATACAATTGGAAGAAGGCCTACCAGGAGAGAGACGAGGCAGGACTAACCAACTCCAAGCCTTGTCCAGAGAATCCTAGACTGAGAATCCCCGGACCCATCGAGGATAAAGTCCTATACTTGCGCAAGACCTATCACTTTGATCCTGAGCGCATCGCCATGTATCTGGGACGTTACCACCAGATCAAGATTTCAGGTAGCGGCGTGTATTATGTGTTGCGCCGCCATGACCTCAATCGCTTTCCCAGAAATGCCAAACGCCGGTCACCAGGCCCATATCCACTGGCATCTACTGGACGTGGGGATCGAACATGTGTACATCAAGCCGCGCAGACCATACCTGACCGGTAAGGTGGAGCGATCACACCGTACAGACGAGGAGGAGTTCTACCAGTTACTGGAGTATACTGATGATGTCGATTCAAATAAGAAGCTGGAAGAAGGGGAGAAGTTCTACAACCTCCGCCGACCCCATTCTTCACATTGTGGCAAAATGCCCTATGAGGTGCTCAGAAGCAAACTTGGGAGTAATTTCCCGTGTCAACCGTAGTTCTTTAATAACACAGTCCTGCGCTTAATCTGCAGCTACCCTATCACATCTAAATACACTCGGTTCATCAAGATGCTTATACTGGATCAGGGCAATCGTCAGAAATAGCGTCGTTTCCCCGGATACGGGCCGGATACGGGCCGGATACGCGTCTTCTTTTCTCGACGGAGAGGTAGGGGACTCAAAATCCGGTTCCCGCAAGGCCGTGCGGGTTCGTCCCGCCTTCGGCGGGATTCAGTCCCGCAGGATGCGGGAAGTCTCACCCCCGGCACAAGACGATTTCCCGTCGAGAAAGGAGCCCTGATCGGGCTCTTTTGCTGTCCTCCCTTCCACTCCCGAAATCTCAAACATTGACAAAGATTTGCAAAGATTTGTCATTTTTGCCGGATACGCGTAAAGCCCCAAGTTCTTTTATTCTGAGAGTGTGGGAGTGGGCATTTCACCGGCTTCTATCAAGGATACGAGTAGGTTCTTGCCGGCGATTGGGGATGGTCTAGCCGGTACCGCACGCGTCGTGATCGCTGGGGGAATTAAACAGGCGATACTCGATGTATGGCGTCAAGACGATGTGGACCGTTAGATAAGTCTAAATATATGCAAGCCAGTGCCGATATTCGGGGCGCTTACCATTGACGATATCGAGGTAAAGTGCTCGGAACTGGGTGGTTAGCTTTCCGGGCTTGCCATTACGTCGCAATCTCGACGGGGAGAGGGGAGCGAGAAATTAGTGGCTAGCTGTACACTTTGCTCTGGAACGCCATTACTTCGTAATTGTCAATACAAATCTGTTTTCCGACTCTTTTTCAAAACCTGGTTTTAAACCTCTGGTTTTTAATTCTTGCGTCACACTTTTGAGAGTGTCTATATCGCCCAGTATTATCCTTATAGTTTTCCCCACATCTAAATTATCTATCAATTCTGTTGCCTTTACCTTTGATAAGGGGCAAACAAAACCACATAGATCATATTCTCTTATTCTAATCTTTCCATGTTCCGTTTCCAGGATATCCTTGTAAAAACTGGCATATTTAAAGGCATCATCAGGCGATATAACAACTGCTAAACCTCTATTTGACTTAGCATACTGTAGGGCGACATAAAGCATGGCTCCCGTTGTAGGACCAACAGGAATCCCGTCTTTTCTAGCTAATTCTATTGCGGTTTCATACGCATTTTCATCCGTTACTTCCACGGTATCATCAATTACTGATCTATCCAGGATATTGGGTATAAACTCTTCTGCTAATCCGGTGATCCTTTTCATACCAGGCAATTTATGATCTGGGGAACAAGGCTCTACTCCAATAATTTTTATCTCTGGATTTTGTTCTTTGAGATACCTACCGACACCAGTTATTGTGCCGCAAGTACCAAACCCGGCAAAGAAGTAATCGATTTTACCCTGTGTTTGCTTCCATATTTCCGGCCCGGTTGTTCGGTAATGAGCTCGAACATTTAGTTCGTTCTCGTATTGATTGGGGCTAATATAACTATCTTTAGTAGCAGGACTCTTTATTAAGGCGTTAACTAGTCCTCTGGCTCCTTCTGTAGGAAATAAAGGACATAGCGCATCATCAGCTTCTATAACTTTAGCACCTAGAAATCTTAATATTACCTTTTTTTCCTCA
>SDBV01009730.1_pt1 | contig 12716 bp, 13 predicted proteins | sample 2277081 | NCBI WGS metagenome assembly SDBV01 (sample SAMN10402039, study PRJNA504765) | marine sediment metagenome | isolation source: marine sediment core GS10_PC15, 223 cmbsf | place: Arctic Ocean: Southern Knipovich Ridge | collected 2010
CTACTCTAAGGGTAACTTCTGTATGTCCTCCCACCAAAAAGATTCCCAATGCCTGGCAGGCAGAATTAATCTCTTCAAAAATCCTCTTCACCAAAACTGTGGAAATTCCTTTTTGAGGAAGGAGCAAGGTAGCCAGAAACCAACGAGGAACAGCTCCCATGCAGGCTATATCATTAGCATTAATATTCACGGAATACCAGCCAAGATTGCAGGAAGTGAAAGTTATGGGGTCAGTCTTTACCACCAAGCAGATTTTTCCAAAATCTATAACTGCTGCGTCTTTTCCAATCCCCGGACCAACGATGACTCTTTTATCATGAGAAAGAGAAGAAAATAGTTCCTCTAGAAATTTAGGATCTAGTTTCCCCAATGGTAAAAAGCTATTTTCCAATGCTCTTGCTTCCCTTATGCTGGATTGCGCAATACGCGTTACACGCAATGCATCATACCCCTTGTCCTACTAATTCTCTTATGACAGACATATTCTTTAGATCATCCTTGTCATCATGGCGTGGTGTCTCCATAATGGCAGGAAGATGGTAAAGTTGCCGGTGATTGACTATTCTCCTGAAGCCCTCCAGGCCGATATATCCTTCTCCGATATGCCAGTGTCTATCGACACGAGAGCCGAGAGGAGTTTTAGAATCATTAAGATGAATAAGATAGAGCTTCTCCAGACCAATCGATCTGTCAAAATCCTCCAGAACTTCCTCAAGTCCCTTTGTTTTGGACAGATCATATCCTGCTTCAAAAGCGTGAGCTGTGTCCAGGCAAACGCCAATGCGATTCTTATCTTCTACCTGGTTACTTATGGCCTTAATCTGAGAAAAAGTGTATCCTACCGCTGTTCCCTGGCCAGCCGTATTTTCCAGAAGAATGATAACCTTATTTCTCACTCGAACAAATACTTCGTTTATAGCCTGACTTACCCTAGCCAGAGCCTCACCTTCCTCAGAGCTCCCCTTACTGCCAAGATGAATAACAAGGTAAGGGATAGCAAGCATTCCCGTTCTCACTAAATCATTGTATAAACTGTCAACTGACCTGGAGTAAAGACTCTCTTCGGAAGAAGCAAGGTTGGGAAGATAAGGCATATGTACAAAAACAGGGCGAATTTTCTCCTTTACTATGTCTCCCTTAAAGATTTTTGCATCCTCCTCCTCCAACGAGTCACTCTTCCATTGTCGTGGATTATGGGAAAAGATCTGTGCAGTCTGGCATCCCATTCTCCTAGCCCGCTCTGCCACCTTAGAGAGTCCTCCGGCAATGGATATATGAAATCCGAATCTCATCTTGATTGTCTTCCCATTTTAGGCAAAAACCTTTCTTTGATTGTAATCAAAAAGAATGGAAGAGTCAAAAAAATTGTCCTGAGATATCTTATTGACAGAAAGTGAATTTATGTTATTTTAGCAATGGAGAAGAAAGATGGCCAAAGAACTTACTTATGTTCTTATTAATCCCTATACTATCCGCAAGTCTCGCACCGGTGGAGTCGTTAATCGTCTCTTTTCCTGGGGAAGATTGAACCTTGTGGCAGCAAGAATGTTTGCCCCCAATAGAAAATTGATAGAAGAATATGCGCAATCTATAAAGACCTCAGGAAGAGATGAAGGAAAAAACATAAAGATTACCAAGGAGATTAGGAATTATCTTTTTGCCAACTACCTCCGTCAGGAAGGCAGTGATTTTTCTCCCCGGGCTATGCTCCTCCTTTTCGAAGGGGATAACGCCATCAAAGAACTAAAAAGAGTGGTGGGACATATCACCAAAGTCTCCATTGGAGAGACCATCCGTGGCACTTATGGTGATTACATCGAAAGAAATGGAAGAATTGCCTACTTTGAACCAGCTGTACTTATTGGCTCAGATGAAGAGGGAATAAAAGAAGAACTTAAAATATGGGCTAAATACTCCAAGAGCGACGGTGGAATATTAGAGAAGATAGTCAACTATCCTCCTGAAGTCAAATTAGAAACAACTCTGGTTCTCATAAAGCCAGATAGCTTTCAGGAGCTAAGCTCCAAAGTCGGTAACATTATTGACAGATTCTCTCAGACAGGTCTTTTTATCATAGGGGCAAAGGTGATTCATATGGGAGTTAGAGAAGCAAAGGAGTTTTACGCGCCCATAAAAGAAAGATTGGCAGAAAAGATGAAGAGCAAACTCCTAAAAGAAATCAGGTCTTCCTTGCAGGACTGCCTCGATTTTAAATTTCCCTCGGGAATAGAGGAAGGAATCGCTGAGGAGCTTAAAGCATATAAAACAGAACACGAATTCAACAAAATCATAAAATTCATGACCGGGACAGACCCCGGGGAAACTTCTGAGGAAGAACAAAAAGAAGAAGTCAGGGAAAAATGCCTAGCTTTGGTTTATCAGGGAAGAAACGCTATTAGCAAAATTAGGAAAGTCCTGGGAGAAACCAATCCGGAAGACGCTGCTCCAGGGACAGTCCGCAAAGACTTTGGCTTTGATATCATAAAGAACGGAGCGCATGCCTCCGACTCCTCATTATCAGCAGAAAGAGAAATAGAAATCATCAAAATGGAAAAGGACGACATAGCAGGAATAGTAGAAAAATATTACGGAAGCATCAATTAGACATTAAAAAATAGGGACAGCGACCATTTATCCAGTAGTAATATACACACAAAATAATCTTCTATCCTTTTGATAAATGGTCGCTGTCCCTATTTTATCTATTTTTTATATAGATTTAACTATCATATCACCAATTTCATCTGTCTTCAGACCACTCTGAGTCGATAAATCCTTAATCTTACCCGATGAAAGAGCCTTACTAATAGATTTATCCACCAAATCTGCTCCCTTTTTTTCTCCCAAATGCTCCAGAAGCATTCCCATAGCTGAAATAGCCGCAAGGGGATTAATTACATTCTTTCCCGTATATTTAGGAGCAGAACCATGAATAGGCTCAAACATAGAAACGCCCTTCGGGTTAATATTGCCTCCTGCCGCGATACCCATTCCTCCCTGGATCATAGCTCCCAGGTCAGTAATTATATCACCGAACATATTGCAGGTAACTATCACATCAAACCATTCCGGATTCTTTACCATCCACATACAGACAGCATCAACAAAAGCATGGTCTTTCTTTATTGAGGAATATTCCTTTCCTACCTCTTTAAACACCCTCTGCCAGAGATCATGAGCAAAGACAAGTACATTTGCCTTATCGCAAAGAGTGAGCTTGTTTTCTTTATTTCTCTTTTTGGTATATTCAAAAGCATATCTGATACACCTCTCTACTCCCTTTCTCGTGTTTACCATCTCTTGAATAGCAATCTCATCCGCTGTCCCTTTTTTAACAAATCCACCCATTCCTAAATAAAGTCCTTCTGTATTTTCTCTAATTACTACAAAATCTATCTCTTCAGGACCTTTGTCCTTTAGAGGTGTCCAGACACCAGGATAAAGCTTTACCGGACGAAGATTTATGTACTGGTCAAGCCCAAACCGGATCTTTAAGAGAATCCCCTGTTCCAGAATACCCGTCTTAACATCAGGATGCCCTATCGCTCCTAAATAAATAGTATCTGCTTTTCTTAATTCCTCCAAGGCTGAATCGGGCAACGCCTCACCCGTTTTAAGGTATCTTTCACCGCCAAAATCATACTCAATAGTTTCATATTTGAATCCTTCTTTCTCGGCCACCACCTGTAGGACCTTAAATGCCTCTCTCGTTACCTCTGGTCCTATCCCATCTCCCGCAATTGTCGCTATTTTATAATCCTTTACCAACCTACTACCTCCTTTTTAAGCGAAACACCCACGTTGAGCTTGTTTCATTTATCGGTCAAGCATAAGCTGCCACAAGGGTTAAACGCACTGAAATCATGGATTTCATTTCTGCTTGCTAAATCATTCTAAAAGTCGAACTCGCGAAGAGTTGCCTGCGATTAGGTCTTTTCCTCGTATATCCAAAACATCGAATTGTTTTCATTATTTTCTGCCTGACATATCATTCACTACACTTCAGGTTCTGCGTTTTGCAACGGCGGAATAGAGAGCTAAAACGTTCTCTATCGGCGTGTCCGGTTGAATATTGTGGCACGGACCGAGAATAAAGCCACCATTTTGTCCGACTTGATCCATGAGCTGATCGTGCGCCATGTCTCAGCGAACCATTGAGTTAACCGACGGCACGCTTTTTACTGTGCGGTCCAGCCGCTTGTTATCTTCCTTATCGACTGTGACACACACCCAGTTCTGAGGAGGCTGCCCGAAATTTCCTGTCAAGCGTCCAGATCGAAGCCCCAAATAGAACAGCCGAGGCAAGCAGATGTACATCAACATAGCCGAGGCCCCTCCCCATCAAATCATTGATTTCTACAAATTGCAGCACTTCCTCCTGCTCAGCCTGATCCACCATCGGCAATGAGTGCAACAACGACAATATCTCGGACCTATTCGTGAGATTCCCACATGAGAGTTCCCCAATGATAAAAGAGTGGCACACAACATCACCGCGATTCAACAGCAATACCATCCCTGCATGGCTTTCTCGTAGGTGAGAGACCCATACAGAAGTATCAACGAGAACCATGCAATCTATCCCCTGACCTTCTGCGATGTATTGCTCTTAGCCTCTTCTCAGTCCCCCCAAGTTTCGCCAACCTTCTGCTGCTTTCGCGACTGATCAGAGCTTCCAAGCCAAGTCTGACCAGAGAGGTTTTCTCTTTGATACCGGTCAACTTCGAAGCTTTATCAATCAATTTATCTTCAATGTTCAAGGTTGTTCTCATGGTCCATACCTCCCAATATATGCAATAATATATGTATTATTATGCATCATTGATACATATTTGTCAAATGTTCTTTTTACGTATTTAATAGGTCCGTGAAGATAACAACCGTCATATATGACTCCAGGCGGATTTGTCTTGATGAGAGGACAGAAATTGCAATCTCTACTACCAAAGATTGGCATTAGCTGATTCTAAATAGCTTTCTGGCATTTTGAGTGGTGATTTCGCTCAGTTCTTGGGGAGGAATGTGTCGAACACGAGCTATTTCTTCCATAGTATGTTTCACGAAAGCTGGCTCATTGCGCTTTCCTCGGACTGGCTGAGGGGCTAGATAGGGACAGTCTGTTTCCAGCAGCAACCTGTCCAGAGGAACCAGCGAAACTAGATTGCGTAAACTAGAAGCAGAGTGAAAAGTTATCATTCCAGCGAATGAGACATGAAAACCTAACTCAAGATATCTCTCTAACTCTTTTTCTTCTCCCGAAAAACAATGAATAACTGTCTGGTCTACTCCTTCATCTTTGAGGATTCTCCAGGCATCCTCCCCTGCTTCCCGGGTATGAACAATAACAGGTAGGTCTCTTTCTCGAGCAAGCTTGAGCTGCTGCCTGAAAACTTCCTTCTGAGTTTCTCGAGGTGAATTCATATAATGGTAATCTAAACCAATTTCTCCTAGAGCACAGAACCTTTTTGTTTTTAAGGCTGGTTCGAGCATCTTCTTCATTTCTTTGTATTTTGCTGCATCGTGAGGGTGAATTCCTGCTGCTAGCCAGATAAATGGATAGGAACTGAGAGCCTGCCAGAAGACATCGAGCTCCTTAGCATTACAACAAACACAAATAATCTCTCTGACCTTTGCCCTCAAAGCCCTTTCAATAACTTGAGACCGGTCCTTATTAAATCGCCCATCAGCAAGATGAGCATGAGTGTCAAACACAGCTTTTTTTCTTTCCTAGCGTCGTATTTTGAAGAGCAGCGTAAACGTAGGTACTCCTCATTCTGATATTGAGATGCCTTTGAGACCAATTTGCTCAGAAACCTCACGCATACCCATAATCACATCGACAATGAGCTCGGTTAGCTCAACAGCGAGCATTTCGGCTCCTTTTTCAATTATGGGACGATTTACGCCGGCAGCGAATCTCTTATCTTTCCACTTCTTTTTTACTGATCTTGCCTCCAGGTCCATAACACTTTTTGATGGACGTACTAACGCCACCGCTGTAATAAGACCAGTAAGCTCATCAATAGTATAAAGAACCTTCTCCATTTCACTAACTGGCTCAACATCTGTACAAACTCCCCAACCGTGTGAAATAATAGCCCTTACATATTCCTCTGGCCAGTCGTGTGCACTAAGTATCTCCTCTGTCTTATGGCAGTGCTCACTGGGAAAGCGCTCATAGTCAAGATCATGCACCAACCCTATGACTCCCCATTTGTTTTCATCCTTCCCTCTCTTTCTAGCCATATAACGCATAACACCCTCAACACAAAGGGCGTGTTTGAGCAAGCTATCCGTCTTGTTGTATTCTTTTAAAAGAGCAAGAGCTTCTGCACGGGTCGGTACGTTTTTTGTCATTTTTCACTCCTATAAACTACTTTTCCTCCTATAATTGTCCATTCTACTTTCCCTGGTAACTTCCATCCTAAGAAGGGAGAATTACTGCTCTGGGAGAGAAACTCTTCCTCCTTAACCAGCCAACTTTTGCCTGGATCAAATATAGTTATGTTTGCCTTAACCCCCTTCCTTATCTCTCCTCTATCAATCCCCAGAATACGAGCCGGATTTAGGGTTAACTTGGCTATAGCCTGTATCAAAGATAGAACCTTCTTTTCCACCACTTCTCTGAGCACAGAACTTAAAGCAGTTTCTAAGCCAACGACACCAAAGGGAGCCTCTTTATAGTCTCTTTCTTTTTCCTCTACAGTGTGAGGAGCGTGATCAGTGGCTATTACATCAATAGTGTTATCCCTGAGAGATTCCTTTAACAGTTCTATATCTTCCTTACCCCTAAAAGGCGGATTTACCTTGGTATTAGTATTGAAATCTATTATAGCTTCATCGCTAATAGCCAGATGATGAGGGGTGACTTCAGCAGTAACCTTCACCCCCTTGGCTTTGGCATTTCTGATTAGTCTGACTGAGTTAGCCGTGGAAACATGAGCCAGGTGAAGAGAAGAATCAGTCATTTCAGCCAGGGCTAAATCACGAAAGATAGCTACTTCTTCAGCCTCTCTGGGAATTCCTTCTAAACCAGTAACAGTGGAAAAATAGCCTTCATTCATTACGCCCTCGGCAGACAAGCTTCCATCCTCGCAGTGAGAAATAATAGGCAAACCAAGCATCTTCACGTACTCCAAAGCCCTCCTCATAAGAATTGAATTAGTCACCCAGCTTCCATCATCGGAAAATGCTATGGCTCCCGCCTTTTTCAACCTTCCCATAGGTGATAATTCCTGCCCTTCTCTCTTTTTGGTAATAGTAGCTATCGGAAGGATTTCTACTACTCCCTTATCCCTTGCCTGCTCATATATGAACTTCACTAAAGAAGGATCATCAATGGGTGGATCGGTATTAGGCATACAACAGACGGTGGTAAATCCTCCTCGGGCTGCAGCACGAGTGCCACTTTCGATAGTCTCCGCATCCTCCCTGCCTGGCTCCCGCAGGTGAGCATGCATGTCAATAAGTCCGGGAACTACTATCTTACCTGAAGCATCAATCAATTCAGAATGAGATAAATCAATATTTCTGGCTATTCTCCTGACTTTGCCCTCCTTGACATACACATCACATATCTCGTCCAAATTACTGGCCGGGTCTAAAACCCTACCTCTCTTGATTAAAAGCCCCTCGGGCATCTTCTTCTCCTATCTTTTGGCAAGAAGTAAATACAGAACAGCCATCCTCACTGCTACACCATTAGTCACTTGATCTAAAATGATACTCTTTTCTCCATCAGCTATTCTTGCTGGTAGCTCTATCCCTCGGTTCACTGGACCAGGATGCATCACTAAAACATCTGGCTTGGCCAGGTTTAATTTCTCTTCATTGAGAGAAAAGAAATCTATATACTCCGAATTAGAAGGGAGAAATCCTTTATTCTGGCGCTCTTTCTGCATTCTAAGCATCATTACTATGTCTATCCCTCGCAGAGCATCTTCCAGTGAATAGAATACCTTTACTCCCATTTTTTCTATCAGAGGAGGAATGAGAGTAGGAGGTCCGCAAACCCTTACCTTAGCTCCTAACTTACACATACCCCATATATTAGAACGCGCTACTCTCGAATGGGCGATATCCCCTACTATGGCTATTTTCAACCCTTCTATCTTTCCTTTTCTTTCTCTGATAGTATAAAGATCCAGCAGAGCCTGGGTAGGATGTTCATGCGCTCCATCACCAGCATTTATTATGGAAACAGGTAATTTCTTAGCTAGAAGATGGGGAGTTCCCGGGGTAGAATGCCGAAGAACAAAACAATCTACTTTCATAGCCAGGATATTCCTGGCAGTATCTAACAGAGTCTCTCCTTTAGTCGAACTACTGGTTGAGGCAGAAAAATTCAGAATATCTGCGCTAAGCCTTTTTTCAGCCAGTTCAAAGGACATCCTTGTTCGAGTGCTGGACTCAAAAAAAAGATTGACTACTGTTTTACCTCGTAAGGTAGGAACTTTCTTTATGGGTCGATCAATGACTTCTCGAAAAGATTTGGCTGTTTCTAAGATGAATAAGATTTCCTCCCTCGATAAACTCTCTATTCCTAAAAGGTCTTTCCTATTAAAATTCATCTTATTTTTTCCTGTCGATGCTATTTCTCCCCACACTTGTCTTAAGGCCACTCTATAACTATATGTCAACCTCTGACTTCTTGAGGAGTAGCACTTCATCTCGACCGTCTATTTCTCTAACCTTTACTTCCACTCTTTCTTCAAAAGAAGTGGGCACATTCTTCCCCACATAGTCTGCCCGAATGGGAAGCTCTCTATGCCCCCTGTCCACCAGGACAGCCAGTTCTATTTTTTGAGGACGGCCAAAGTCTATTAACACATCAATAGCTGCCCTAACTGTCCTCCCTGTATAGAGAACATCGTCTATCAAGACTACCCTTTTACCGTCTATAGAAAAAGGAATATCAGTACTTCTCACTATAGGCTGGTAGGCTATTTGAGTAAGATCATCTCGATAAAGAGTTATATCTAAAATACCCGTGCTAGGTTCTTTCCCTTTGAGCTCTTCTATTATTTTACTGATTCGTTTTGCCAGGGGTACACCTCGCCGCTGAATACCCACTATGATGAGATCAGCTACCTCCATCCCTTTCTCCAAAATCTGATGAGAAAGACGTAAGAGAGCTCGCCTCATATCTTCTTTATTCATTAATCTAACCATTTATGTTTTTTCTCCACAGTTCATTTCTCGTTATTCATAGTTCATTGTTTGGAGACTTTGGCCGGACAACCTCTTCACGAGGAATGTCCTACTTTCAGCACCCTCGGCCAGCACATACACGAATCCCTATGATCCAAAAAAGCTCTTCCTGCTTTCCCAGCAAAAAGAGCTAATAAAATACAAATCGTTTACCCGTTCCCTGTTATTATCTCCTAATCTTACATCCCTTCTGTGCCTTAACAAGATATTTGCCTCCTTACCAGCCTCGCCGGACTAGTTTAAAGGATAAGATACTACCCTATCATAATACCACACAAAAAATTCTTGTCAAAAACTCACTTCTCTTGGCTATGATGATACTACACGCTTCTTAAAAAAACAAGGGAAGAGTTTGTGTTCCCTTGTTTTCACAGTATGAATCGTTCAAGTCCGTGTAATTATAAGATAGTTGAAGGACTATTCGCAGACGCCAAGAGTAGTCTCTTCATTTCTTGATCCAGTTTCAATAGTGAAATAGAACACCCGGCCATGTCCAGACAAGTTACATATTCACCAATATAGGTTTTAAATATCTTAACTTTCTTTTTCTCAAGGTAGCTAGCCACTTTTCTAAAAACAATGTATAATTCCATTATTGGCGTTCCCCCCAGTCCATTGACAATGACAGCTACGTGTCAAGTCACTCCAAAATTCAAGAAAGAGATTGAAAGCAAACCTTAAGCCTAGAAGTGTTTGAGCGAAATCTAAGGAGGAGCAAGACTTGCTCTGGCTTGAACAGTTTCTTGAAGGACAATGATTATTCTAATCTACAGCAAAGGAGAGCAAGCCTATGTTCCCTGGCTAAAGACCTTCTTTGATTGAAAACGGCTGGAGAAACTTTTGATTTTTCCTGGACATCAACTTGACAGATTTTTTTTAATGTATATAATAATGCACTGCGGAAATACACTCCGGGGAAATAAATAAATAATAGAAAGAAAGGGAGGAGAAAGGATGAAAATCAAGCCTCTAGGAAAAAGAATTGTAGTAAAAACCTTAGAGCAAGAAGAAAAAACAGAGGGAGGAATATATCTTCCTGAAACTGCTAGCAAGGATAAACCTCAACAGGGTAAAGTGATAGCAGTGGGACCCGATTTTAGGGGAGTCAAAAAGGGAGATAAGGTCATCTTTGCCAAGTACGGAGGAACGGAAGTAGAAATCGACAATGAAGACTATCTTATCCTCGGTAAAGACGACGTTTTAGCGATAGTAGAATAACAACTTCAAAAGGAGAAAATAGATAATGCCTAAACAACTTTTATTTAAATCTGAAGCCAGACAGGCTTTGTCAAGAGGCGTAGATCAACTGGCTGACGCAGTAACCATTACTCTGGGCCCCAAAGGACAGAATGTAGCACTGTCTAAGAGTTTTGGTTCTCCTGTTGTCACTGACGATGGAGTAACTGTAGCCAAGGAAATTGAGCTAAAAGACCCTTACGAAAACATGGGAGCTCAATTGGTAAAGGAAGTGGCTGAGAAGACCAAAGATGTAGCTGGTGATGGAACGACTACAGCCACCCTACTCACTCAATGTATCATACGTGAAGGACTGAAACATGTTATGGCGGGAGTTAATCCTACTCATCTGCGCAAAGGAATGGAAAAAGCAGTAAAGGCAGTGGTAGAAGAAATAGCAAAGACAAGTAAGATAGTCAAAGATAAGAAGTCGATCGGGCAAATAGCCGCGGTTGCTGCCTCTAATGATGCGAGTGTGGGCGACTTGATCGCTGATGCTATGGACAGAGTAGGGGAAAATGGTGTTATTACCATTGAAGAAGGTAAAACGGCTGAAACCACTCTAGAAATGGTGGAAGGAATGCAATTCGATCGAGGCTACCTCTCCCCTTATTTTGTCACTAATGCAGAAAAGATGGAGGTGGTATTGGAGGATGCCTACATCCTTCTACACGATAAAAAAATAAGTAATATCAAAGACATTCTGCCTCTTCTGGAAAAGATCGCCAATACCGGAAAGTCTTTTCTCATCATTGCCGAAGACTTAGAAGGAGAAGCTTTGGCTACTCTGGTGGTTAATAAAATAAGAGGCACTTTGAAGTGTGCAGCGGTTAAAGCTCCCGGCTTTGGCGATAGAAGAAAAGCTATGCTGGATGATATTGCTACGCTCACTGGTGGACAGGTAATAGCAGAAGACCTGGGAATAAAACTAGAGAATATAGATGTTTCTAAGCTGGGACAGGCAAAAAGAGTAAGAATTGACAATGAAAACACCACCATTATCGAAGGTAAGGGCAAGAAAAAAGAAATTGAAGCCAGAATTGCCCAGATTAAACTACAAATGGATGAAACTGATTCTGATTATGATAGAGAAAAACTAGAAGAACGGCTGGCCAAACTAGCCGGGGGTGTTGCGGTAATCAATGTGGGAGCTGCGACAGAAGCGGAAATGAAAACCAATAAAGCTCGGATGGAAGATGCAGTGGCAGCCACCAGAGCCGCGGTAGAAGAAGGAATAGTCCCCGGCGGAGGAGTGACTCTCCTCAAGATTGCACCAGTGCTAGAGAAACTTAAGGCAAAAAATACCGATGAAGAAATTGGCATCAACATAATCAAGAATTCTCTCAAGGCTCCTTTAAGAAAGATCGCTGAGAATGCAGGTTTAGAGGGAGGAGTAGTTGTAGAGAAAGTCTTGAGTAAGGGAGCAGATTACGGACTCAATGCGGAAACAGGAAAATATGAGAACCTTATCCAAGCCGGAGTAATAGACCCGGCAAAGGTAGTAAGAGCTACCATTCAAAATGCATCCAGTATTGCCAACTTGATACTGACCACAGAAGCTCTGGTTGCTGATATCCCTGAAGATAAGCCAAGTATGCCAGCAATGCCACCAGGAGGCGGAATGCCACCAGGAGGCGGAATGTACTAAGCTTGTGAGCAATAAGAATAAATGAGAAGTCTATAAAAAAAGAAAAAGGGCGGAGGAGAAATCCTCTGCCCTTTTTTTATTCACAAAAATTATTATGAGACTATCTTTCAGCCTACAGACGTCATAACCTCTCTCGGATGCTTGCCCCCAAATCTACCTTCAAAAGATTAACTATTTTTTCCTGAACCCGGTCAACTTCTTTGTCTGTCAAAGTTCTATTTAAAGCACGAAAGACCAAAGAAAAAGCAAGACTTTTATATCCTGATTGCATTCCTTGCCCTCTATAAAGGTCAAAAAAATCTACCCTCTCCAGCCATTTCCCTCCTTTGAGAATCCCCTCTTTTACATCTTTTGCTGAAATATTTTCTGGAACGATAATAGCCAAGTCTCGCCTGAGAGCAGGAAATCTGGGTAAATGACGGAATTTCTTTTTCCCCTCAGAAAAAGCCATAAGGCGAGAAAAGTCAAACTCAAACAGATAAATAGAAGAAGGGAGCTTTAGATTCTTGGCAACTCCCTGCTCCAGCCTACCCAATACGCCCAGCACTACACTTCCCTTCAAAACAGAAGCCCTTTGTCCACTGGAAAGCTGAGCACAATCACAAGAAACAAAATCTACTCC
>SDBV01009731.1_pt1 | contig 12715 bp, 13 predicted proteins | sample 2277081 | NCBI WGS metagenome assembly SDBV01 (sample SAMN10402039, study PRJNA504765) | marine sediment metagenome | isolation source: marine sediment core GS10_PC15, 223 cmbsf | place: Arctic Ocean: Southern Knipovich Ridge | collected 2010
TACCAAGAAGGCTTGAAGTCATGGATGACGGTATATTTATCCATTCAGATCAGAATGTCGCTAAATTCAACTTTGATGGCTCACTCTTGTTTCAGGGATACTACCCTGCACCTCGTGAACCAGGCTGGAAGCGTGCACTGTTGTATGCTGAAGCTGTGAGAGGGGCATACATTGGGGCTTCTTCATATTACATGTCAGGAGCCATGGCTGCCGTGGAAAATGAAGTCAGGCAAGAGGATGCCACTGCCGGTGAAATAGTGAGTCAGGTTGGTGATGCTTACGGCGAACTGGGAGCTCAGGCGTCCAGTTATGCCAGTAGCGCTTTCAAACAGGCCAGCGCCAGGAAAAAGGCGACCCTGTCTACCAGAAATTTTATGCTGATCATGTCCAAACAGGACAAGGACATTCAATTGTTAAAGGTTAGCAAATTAAACGGCCAGGTGGAAGGCAGCATTGATCTGGGGAAAGACCGTGAACCCAGTTATGCTGTTGATGACATTACAGGACAAGTTTACTACCGCACAGGAAACAAAACATTGACCTCATATATGGTTAATTAAATTCAGGGGGTATAAGCCCATTGGATAGCGTTGGACCACCTATCTTCTCCCGATCTTCAGGTACTCCTTGAGGTACTTAAATCCATCTGCATAACTGACCCGGGGGGTATAGCCCAATATTTCCCTGGCATTGGAAATGTCGAACCAATGGTTTGTACACAATTCTTTGATGGCAAACCGGGTCATGAAAGGTTCTTTTTTTATCTTGAAGAACTTATGCGACCATTCCGCGAATCCGGCAGCAGCCATTGCAATTTTCTCCGGTATCTTTTTCTGTACCGGTTCATGCCCGGCAATCTGAATGATTGAGTTAACAAAATCCCATACCCTGGCAGGCTCTCCATTGGTAATGAAAAAATTCCTGCCCGCAGCCTCAGGTTTTTGATCAAGGGCATCAACAGCTAACAAAAGGGCATCGGTCATGTTATCTATGTAAGTGGTATCGATAAAATGCTCTTTGTTCCCAATTCGCCTCAGTCTGCCTGATGAAGCCCGTTTCAGGATTCCTGGAATTACATGGGCATCGTATGGGCCCCATACCAGATGTGGTCGAAGAGAGATGGTTTTGAGTGTGTCAGAATTAGCCTCAATGATCAACCGTTCCGCCATTGCCTTGGTGGTTGCATAATGCGAACCATGGCTCTCAGGATATGGATGGGATTCATCGATTCCGTCCAGGTCCGAACCATCAAATACCACACTGGCGGAACTGGTGAAAACAATCCGTTTTACACCCTGTTTACGGCATGCCTTGATTACATTCAACGTACCTGTAACATTGGTGGAATTGTAATCATCATATGCTCCCCATATCCCGATTTTGGCAGCCAGGTGAAAAACAATGTCTCTGTTCTTACAAGCCTTTTCAATGGCTTCAGCATCCCTGATGTCAGCCTGGATACTACTGATACCCAGGGCCCAGTGCAAGGGATAATCCCGCCTGGAAAAACTGGTAACCTTATGACCCTCTGCGATCAACCGTTTGATCAGGGCCATCCCCATAAATCCACCTCCACCGGTAACGAGTACATTCATTGTGTCATGTTAGGAATATAAAAATAGTCATTCTCTCCATACCGCTTCCAGGTAGCATGAAAAATAATTATAAATTGCCGTTTTGTCCAGGGATAAAACACCATGAGATTCATGCGATCATTTGTTATTTTGTTCTGTCTGGCAGTAATCCTTCATCCTCAGGTTAAAGGACAGACACATCACGAGCGCTTCAACCTGATCGATGTATTGAATTACCGTTTCGAGATTGACCTGAATGATACAACAGATGTTATTCGGGGTAAAGCCCTGGTGGAAATATTATTCAAAACTGATGTGGACCGGTTCTGCCTGGATTTAAAAAACAGAAGTAGCACAGGAATGGGGATGATCATCGAGGAGGTACTGGAGGATGGAAGTGAAGTCCGGTACGTTCACCAAAATAACCGGATTGTTGTCACCATTCCCCATGCAAAAAAAGGTGAAATCAGGAAATATCAAATTAAATACCATGGTATTCCAGCAGATGGACTGATCATTTCGGAAAATAAATTCGGTGACCGCACATTCTTTGGCGATAACTGGCCCAACAGGGCACATCACTGGCTGCCGGTGGTGGATCATCCTTCGGACAAAGCCCTGGTGGAATTCCTTGTTCATGCACCGGGACATTACGGGGTGGTGGCCAATGGTTCGATTATCAATGAATCGCATGAAGGCGGCCGGATCCTCTCCCACTGGAAAACTTCAGTGCCACTTTCCACAAAACTGATGGTGATTGGGGTAAGTCCTTTTGCAGTTCAACATTTCCAGAGTTCCTCCGGCATCCCCATATCAACCTGGGTCTATCCCCAGAACATGGAAGAAGGCTTTTACGATTATCGCATAGCCAAACGTCCGCTGGACTTCTTCGAATCTTACATTGCCCCCTATCCATTCTCCAAACTGGCCAATGTTCAGTCTAAAACCGTTTACGGGGGAATGGAAAATGCCAGTTGCATCTTCTACAGGGAGAGTACCGTAACGGGCAACCAGGCTCATGAGGTCCTCTTTGCCCATGAAATAGCGCATCAGTGGTTTGGTGATGCAGTTTCAGAGCTTGACTGGCACCATATCTGGCTCAGCGAAGGTTTTGCCACTTACCTGACCGACATTTACCTGGAACAAACAGATGGCAGGGATGTGTTTGTAGCTTCCATGCTGGATGAAAAAGGCCAGGTATTAAGATTTGCCAGAAAAAGAATGGCTCCCATTGTTGATACCACCCTGCCTGTTTCAGTACGCCTGTTAAATAAAAACACATATGAGAAAGCAGGATGGGTCCTGCATATGTTACGCAGGGAGCTGGGAGATGCATTGTTCCAGGAATGTGTTCGTGCCTTCTATGGAAAATACCAATACGGGAATGCACTTACTGAGGATTTCCAGGAAATTGTAGATTCACTGTCTGAACAAAACTTTGGGTCTTTTTTCCGGCAATGGTTCCACCAGCCCGGTCATCCTGTGCTATCAGCGCATACTGAATACAGGAGAAACGAGATTAAACTTACCATCCGTCAACATCAGGAACAGCATGTTTTTGAATTTCCCCTGGACATTAAAATTAATTGTGGAAAGGGAAAAACAACCTTAATAACCCTTTATGTAAACGCTCCCGAACAGGTTTTCACCATCAAAACAGAAAAGAAACCTGCCGAAATAACTCTCGATCCTGATACCTGGCTCCTTTTTGAGGATTATGACTCGCCATAAATGGTCACCTCTGGATAAAATGCAGCAAACGAGAACCAGTATCCAATAAATGAACGGGCATGTTCGAGCAGGGTACCTTTGCGTGGACCCGATACAGCTGCACCAAATACATCCCACATATTCCCCTCTCCGTCTGTCATCACGATGGGATAATTATTCTGTACCGGGAGGAACGAAAGCAGGGTGCCATCACCGGGATCCCGATTAAAAGAAACTACAAAATTATCTTTCTCATTCCCGACAAGAACAAATTCGCCCCCTTCAAAGCTATCTTCAATCACAGTTACACTTTCACCAAAACGGGACAAAGGATAGACCCTTGTGTTCCCATTGGCAACAATGCCGTGAACACGTTCCTTGTTTTGTAACCTGTCATCTTTATTGGCCACAGGAAAAATGATGTAGCCGTGATCCGTCCTGTAACTCCCGTAGGGATAACGCCCATAGCTCCGGTTGTAGCCTGTTTTGGTCGAAACCACAATTGTAGAAGGATACATTGCTTTCCAGGTTGCCCAGGTGGTTTCAACCAGTGTGAATGTTTCAATCTCATCTCCGATCAAATCCCCGTTTACACAATCAAGCCTGATCTGCGACCAGTTGCTGTCTGTTTCTCTGTCATAGGGTATCAGGTTCGAATTGTAAAGCAATCCGGATACTCCGAAAGTTGTGATTCTCCCGTTGATCTCGCGGTTCCAGCCTATTCCTGTTCCGGTGAGTGGACAATAGGTCACTGAGATATTTACATCCCCGACCCTGTCGTTTATGATCTCGTGCCAGTCAAGAATTCTGTGTGGATAGGCCCGGGCTTCAGTTCCATGCACGAAACCAATGACCAGGTCATTTTCAAACAAGTAGTCGGCCTCCCCCGCCTGGATAAAATCAAGATCTGCAAGGGCAGGAATACCATCCTTCCCCGGACCGCCATCAAATACTTCGGAGAGCGGGATCAACCAATCACTGTTGTTATTATTTGATTTGCCGGACGTTGAATTACCTCCAAGATCCTCTTCTTCGCATCCCCACAGAAATATTGTGGCGACCATCATAATTGTCATTAATTTGGTTTTCATAATTTGAATTCTTTTGGTTTATATACTTTTTTGTTGCCAAAAGTGTGGTAAATGCCTATCTGGGCCCTGAATGTGGGAGTAAGCTGTACCCCCTCAACCTTGCTAAAAACAGGGATCTCAGGGATGATATTGATAATGGTGTTTTGTCTGATGTGCCAGCTTATTGCAGGAATAATATTGATCCACTGACCACCCGTGTTATCCAGAACATGTCCGTTGATCCTGTCGGATAAGGCCTTTCTGTATCGCACAGATATGGATGGAGATATGATCTCATTCCAGAAAGTTACCTGGTCGCCGATTCCGAAATAGAGCTGGATGGAATTTCCAAAACTGTAGGTCTGCGAACCCAGGTACTGTTTGTTGGCGCCGTTTATCCTTCCCACAATACGTGCTGAAACTGTTGTGGTTGGCCTGCCTTTCAATTGTCTCAGAAAATAACCCCATGTAATCATGTCCCAGGATCCACTCCCCGGCTGAAGATCTGCATTCAGGGTAATCCCCCGGTCATCTGTAAGATCTGATTTCCCCAGTGGGATCTTCGGACCAACGCCCAGCTGTAATTCTGTTCCATTGGAGCTCAGCCTTGACAGAATAAACTTTGTAATGACCACGGCATCACCTATACCATTTGTTTTTACTTCATTTACTTCCTCCAGGTGGAAGATCTTCCTTCCCTGGTTCACAAAGGAGAAAAGTGCATCGATTGCGAGCCAGTTGTTCAGACTGTAGCCTGTCTTTAAGAGAATTGACTGGGTGATCCTTCTTCGGGATTCATCGGAATATACTTCTGAACCATCTTTCAATGTGGCAAGGTAGTTCAGATCATAACTCAACTCCATCTGAATGGTGCCTTGATTGGAACTTTCAAATCCAATATTGCCGGATAACGGCACACCTCCCGAACAACAGGTTTGTGAATAGACCATTGAAACCGGTACAACTCCAATGACACACACCAGGACAGGAACCTTCAATATTAGCTTCATTAAACTCATCTTACAGTATTAGTTTACTGCTAAGTAAAGAAGTCTGGTGAAGGATGTTAAAACGAATAAATGTGGAGATCCCACTCAGGATCCGTTAAGTAAGTCGGTGCTGCAGGACAATACTTACAGGTGCTCTGACAAAAACTGGTATCATTGCTTATTTCCCTGGTGGAGGAAACTCCTCGCGGCCATCTCCATGTTTTGCAAACCTGCCCTTTTCCCGGGGATGAACCTGGTCATGCCTGGGCCAGGGCCAGCCACCAAAACGCGTTTCCTGGAATTCGTTGTATGTCTGCTGGATTTCTTCCTTTGTATTCATTACAAAAGGCCCGTAGTTCACAACCGGCTCATTGATTGGTTTGCCCTGGAGCAAAAGAAAGCGACCGGATGAAGATCCGTTTTTAATGGCCAGTTTCTGATCGGCTTTCACTTCAATAGCATTGTTTGAGCGTATTATTTGGCTGCCAATCCCGATGGTCTCTCCTTCAAAGAAATAGATCGACCGGTTAATCCCTTTTGAAGCCCCCGGAAGAACCCAGTTGGCTCCGGCCTCCATCTGAAAATACCATATGGAAACCTCGTTGACCGGGCTGGCCGCCCAGGAGTCGGGAGGCGGAGCCAGAGCCTTCAGGCTGCCCATTGATCCTGAAACGATCTCAATCCTGGTTTCCCTTCCCCGCTCATCTCTCTCCACAAATTCCGGGATCTGCTCTTTCCAGAGCATGGCATAATGCGGCTCCACAAATTTACTTGCCTTTGGCAGGTTAATCCAAATCTGGAACAGCTCCAGTGGATTCTCTTTATCCCTGTTCAACAACGGGAACATTTCAGCATGTTGAATGCCCTTCCCGGCAGTCATCCATTGTACATCCCCATGGCCATAGCGACCGGCACCACCAAGCGAGTCCGTATGATCCACAATCCCCTTACGGACCACGGTTACAGTTTCAAAACCCCTGTGTGGATGTACAGGAAATCCCGGAATGGTTGTTCCATGATACATTCTCCATCCATCTTTCAGAACGAAGTCATTCCCCATGTTCCTCCCATCAAGGGAAGCGTCAGGGCCGAAGTCTTTATTTCCATTCGGGAAGGCATCTGCATGATACACGCAGAATAGAAAAGGATCCCGGGTCTCCCAGGGAAATCCAAGCGGCTTCACATTCAATACCATACCATCCTCATTGCTCATTTCCATCTCCACTTTGGTAGAAATAACAATGAAGTCGGCGTTTTGTTAGCCTGCTAAATATTCAGATGCTGGATGAATTCATCCGACATTTCGTAGTGGGTGTACCTGTGAGAGTGTTCCCCGGTTTTGGTAATTCCCTCGTCAGATAACTGGTAATTTCTCTTCTCTCCGGCGATGCGGGAGAAATAGATTTCATGCTCATTGCGTTGCTCATCGATCATGATCACCTGTACCAGGTTCTCATCGATGGCGGCATCCAGGTTTTGCAGACAGATCGGGCAGAAGAAATCAATCCTTTCTCCTTCCTGGAAATTGAATTGGGGATGTTTCATGCTGGTATAAATCCCATTTTCAGGATGCAACAAAAGCAATCCCTTTTCCCTTTTAGTATTACGGATCTTAAAGATAATACAGTTTCCAACCCTCAGATGACCCCTGCAATGCGGACATAAATAGTGGTTTTCCATGATCAGAAAGATTAAGAGTACCGATTGTCTACAAGTTACTATATCAGTGAGCGGAAGTCAATTAAAACCGTATATTTATATATTAAAACTTATTAACGTTATGGACAAGAAAGGGATAAAATCAAACCTCGGTATCATTGTTGCAACAGGTTCAATATGGGGGCTGACAGAATTTGCCTTTGGGCTGGGATTACAGAAGTGTGCAACACTCATCACTGGAGCTGTCCTTACAGGACTGGCCTTTTTCTGGCTTTCATTCGTGTGGAGCACAACCCGCAGTTTCGTTTCGATCATTCTGATCGTTGTGATTGCCATGCTCTTCAAATGGCTTGATGCCCTGCTGCTGCAGGTGGCCTGGAACCATGGATCAGTACTCAACCCCATGTACGCATTCTTTACCATTATGCTGGGATTTCTCCTGCTCCTGGGCATTTTCAGAAATCGATTCTCTGCCAGCCTGTTGAACCGTATTATGGTCGGTGCGGGTGCCGCAGTCATTGCAACCGCCCTGTTTCCATTGGCGAAATTTGCCACAGGCAACCCGGCCTGCATGTACGCATCCACCAACATACCACTGGTTGTTTATACTGCACCGGTAGCCATTGTTTTATCCATGGTAACCGTTCCACTTGGATTCATCGCAGCAACCAGGTATTCCAGGGTGATCCAGGGTGCAGAATCAGATCGGCCAGCCACACTCCTGGCAAAAATGTGGTCACCCGCTGTGGTCCTGTGCTGCCTTTTGATCATTACCCTGGTCAGGATCATTTAATGTTGATCTGAGCAACAAAACCATGAAACGAACGGATGAAAAACATCTGCCGTCAGCTTTTTGAACAAATTCAATCAGGATCCAGACTGGTTCTGGCGACCGTGGTCAGGACTTCGGGTTCCACGCCGCAGAAGCCGGGAAGTTCGGCCCTCTTTGGTGAAAAAGGTCTGATTGCGGGTACAGTGGGTGGCGGTCTGTTGGAGGGGGAAGTGCAACACATCGCAGGCAATGTCATGATCTCAGGCACTTCCAATCAGTTCTTTTTTAACCTGGATACAGACCAGGACGATGAAGGTGCCATTTGTGGCGGTGAAGCAATTGTGCTTGTGGATGCGAATCCTTCATCCCACCTGCAGGCCCTGGAGGAGATGGAACAATCGCTGTTGAAGCGCATATCCGGAAGCCTTCTGACAGTCGTGGGTAAAAAGCTTGACAATGGTCGAACCATTAAAAGATACTGGATCACAGATAATCCAGGAAAAACCCTTCCACATGGCCTTGATCCAATCCTCCGTGATTCCATCTCCAGCCATATAAAGCAGGCTGTCCGCTACGGGTTTACTGAAATTGACCTTCATCCCCTGGAGCAAGGACAACTTGGGATGGCGTACCTTGAACATATCAAGCCAATGCCGAAACTGGTCATCGCCGGTGCAGGACATATAGGAAAAGCTCTCGCCCATATCGCTGCTTTGCTCGAATTCGAAATTACCGTAGTGGATGACCGTGTGGAGTTTGCAAACCGGAACAACATTCCCGATGCGGATCACCTGGTAGTAGAGCACATCGGAAAGGCCATGAGCGAACTGGAGACCGGAACAGACACCTACATTGTGATCGTTACCCGGGGGCACAGCCACGATGCTGAAGCTCTAAAACCCTGCATCGGTTCAAATGCTTCGTACATTGGAATGATAGGCAGTTCGCACAAGGTAGACATCATGAAGAAACGTTTTCTGGATGAGAAATGGGCAACACCCGGACAATGGTCCCGTATCCATACACCCATTGGCATAACCATCGGATCACAAACAGTTCAGGAGATAGCCATCAGTATTGCTGCACAGCTGGTAAGTGTTCGCAACCAGAAAAAGGAGCCCAATGCAGGATAATTGGGCCATCATACTGGCAGCCGGCTCTTCCCGGCGTATGGGAACCCAGAAAATGCTGTTGCCTTTCGGGGAAAGTACAATCATCGAAACCGTGATCAACAATGTGTTGAACTCAATGATTGATAACGTTATGGTTGTTCTGGGTGCTGACCACCATGAGATCAGGAGCGCAATTGATCATTTACCGGTGCAATTCTTTCACAATGAGCAACATGATACGGGCATGCTTTCATCGGTGATGTGCGGATTCAGGTCCCTGCCGGAAGATGCCAATGCAGCCCTTATTTTCCTGGGCGACCAGCCGGGCATATCCCCGGACGTTACCAATACAATTCTTGAAGCCTACAATGAAGACCTTCTGGGTATTGTCATTCCTGTATACAACCGCCACAGGGGACATCCATTGCTGGTTGACCTGAAATACAGAAGAGATATTGAGAAACTGGACCTGGAACAGGGACTTCGTTCATTGATGCACTTATTTCCGGAGGATGTACTGGAGGTCGAGGTAGGCGAACCCGGGATCCTCGTCGATATTGATACCAAAGAGGACTATGTGAAAGCCACAAAACAAAATAAGCAATGATGGAAAAACTCATTCGTTTTAACCTGAATGGTAATGAAGCCGAAATTACCATTGATCCCACCCATACCCTGTTGTGGGTCCTGAGGGATCAATTTGGCCTTACCGGAACCAAATATGGTTGTGGGATAGGTATCTGTGGTGCCTGCACCATCCTGCTTGATAATGAAGCGGTCAGGGCCTGCACCCTCCAGGTCAGTGAGGTGGTTGACCGGAAGGTAATCACCATTGAAGGTCTGTCAGTAAACGGACAGCTACACCCCCTTCAAAATGCCTTTATGGAGAATGATGCACTGCAGTGTGGATACTGTACCCCGGGAATGATTATGAATGCTTACGGACTATTGATGAAGAATCCGGAACCAACCCGGCAGGAGGTGACCGACACAATGGAAGACAACCTTTGCCGTTGCGGTGCCCACATCAGGATCATCAAAGCCATCCAGTCCGCCGGCCGTGAAATGAAAGGAGGAAAATAGAATGAAAAAGAATAAAGAGGATACCGGTGCAAACCGGAGAAATAGTCGCTTTGATCTTCAAAGAAGAGATTTCTTCAAATTACTCGGAGGTGGCATCTTTGTATATTTCAGTACCCGGAACCCTTCGGAACTCCTGGCTCTTCCTATGGCACAACGACGTGAACTACCCACCGATTATAACGCTTTTCTGAGAATCGCAGAGGATGGAACCGTAAGTTGTTATACGGGTAAAATTGAAATGGGACAGGGCCCTGTTACTTCACTTCCCCAGCAAATTGCAGATGAGCTTGATGTTGCCATTGAATCTGTGAAAATGGTGATGGGAGATACGGAAATCTGTCCTTATGACGCAGGAACCTGGGGCTCCCTTACCACAAGACAATTCAGTCACTATTTGCGGGCAGCAGGAGCGGAAGCCAGGGCTGTGCTGCTTGAACTGGGGTCGGAGTACCTGGAGATCCCGGTCAGTAACCTTTCTGTGAAAGACGGGGTGGTCTTCGGAATCTCCAATCCTAAAAAACAGGTGAGCTATGGAGAGCTGGCCAGGGGACAACGGATTGAAAGGTTCGTGGACGAAAAGCCCGATGTAAAGGATCATAAAGAGTTCCATTATGTTGGTCAATCGCGTCTCCATTCCGACGCAAAAGTGAAGGTGACCGGAGAAGCCAAATATACAGGGGATATAAAGTTGCCTGGTATGGTTTATGCAAAGATCCTAAGGCCACCCTCCCATGCTGCAACACTGATCTCTGTGGATTATTCCGAAGCTGAAAAGATCGAAGGTGTTCAGGTAGTGCGTGACGATGACCTTGTGGCTGTGCTCCATGAATTACCAGATGTGGCTTCAGCTGCTCTTGAGAAAGTAAAAGCCGAATATACATTCGACGAAAAAGATGTAGACCATAAAACCGTGTTTGAATACCTGCTGAATGCTCCTGCTGAAAGCCAGGTAGTTGCCAGTACTGGAAATCTGAAGGAAGGAGAGGAACAGGCTGATTGGGTGGTTGAAAGTGAATTTCATGACGGATATGTGGCACATTCTCCCATCGAACCTCATACGGCCCTGGCTCACTGGGAGGGTGAGAAAGTAACGGTCTGGGCATCCGCCCAATCACCCTTTGGGGCACAGAATCAGATTGCCCGCGAACTGGGTATGGACCTGGAAAACGTAAGGGTTATTTCTCCTTTCCTGGGAGGAGGATTCGGAGGAAAGATTTACCACCCCCAGGTGATGGAGGTTGTAAAGGTTGCGAAACTTGCTCAAAATCCTGTGATGCTGGCATATACCCGTGAAGAAGAGTTTTTCAAAGATTACTTCAGACCAGCTGCAGTGGTAAAGATCCGTTCGGGAGTTACAGATTCAGGTAAAATTACCCTGTGGGATTTCAGCCAGTATTTTGCCGGGAACCGGGGTTCCGGTACAATCTACGATGTACCCCACTCACAAACCACGGGTTATGGGGAGAAACAGGGATCACCCGTACATCCCTTTCCAACCGGGGCATGGCGCGCTCCTGCCAACAATACCAATACCTTCTCCAGGGAATCACAGGTGGATATCATGGCTTCAAAGATTGAGGTTGATCCATTGCAATTCAGGCTGGATAATCTTGCAGATGAAAAAATGATCACTGTATTGAAAGCACTGGCAGATAAGTTTGGATACACTCCGGCAGCCGGTCCCAGCGGCCGGGGTATCGGGATCGCATGTGGAATTGATGCCGGCACCTGGGTGGCGGTCATGGTCGAAGCAGATGTGGACGTACAAACCGGAAATGTACAGGTAAAAAGAGCTGTCTGTTCACAGGATATGGGAATGTGTGTCAATCCGCAGGGGACCATCTTGCAAATGGAAGGGTGTGTTACCATGGGAATGGGATATGCCCTCTCGGAAGATGTGGAATTCAAGGGAGGGGATGTGATCACAAGTAACTTTGACACCTATCAGCTCCCCCTGTTTTCATGGGTTCCGGATCAAATCGATACGGTGATCCTTGACAGGCAGGATCAGCCACCCCAGGGGGGTGGTGAGCCTGCGATCATCTGCATGGGAGGAGCCATTGGAAATGCGATCTTTGATGCCTGCGGAGCGCGCCTCTACCAGATGCCCATGACCCCGAAAAGGGTCCTGGAGGCAATTGAAGCAAAGAAATAACTTATTTTAAGGCGGCAATAAGTTCCCATGAGCCACTTATAAGCGGCACAGAAGCAATGACAACGAATGCAGTCTTACTGTTGATGGCTGCCAGCAACTTTCTGCTGTGTAATAGCAGCTTGGAAATTCTTCTGAAATGGTCAGTGCATGCTGACCCTTTTGATAAGGAATGTTTGTGATTACACTGTTCATACCATATGAGGTTGAAGGGTTTACTGCCACCTGTGATGGTGAACAGTTTACCATAACGCCAAATTTCTCCCGCACCTCATTCGTCCCCGGGAAAAAAGTCTGCCGGCCTGATCGAAACAGGATTTCTTTTGCGGCACATCCCTTCAATCCCCCTTGCCTCTACAGATTTAAGCAGTGGAGACATATATTCACAATTCAAGTAATGGATCTCGTCGGGCAATTGGAACAGGTGTTTCTGGTTTTGCATTTTGTGAGTTTATCTTTTATAAAAACTACAGGGCACCTCTAAAAACTGCTTTCTATTGCGAACGGCTACAAAATGAAATAGCAGCGTTGTCAGACTAAATCTTTCCTCACAGAATTCTAAGATATAAACAAGCATATCAGGCAAAATTTTGT
>SDBV01009732.1_pt1 | contig 12713 bp, 10 predicted proteins | sample 2277081 | NCBI WGS metagenome assembly SDBV01 (sample SAMN10402039, study PRJNA504765) | marine sediment metagenome | isolation source: marine sediment core GS10_PC15, 223 cmbsf | place: Arctic Ocean: Southern Knipovich Ridge | collected 2010
ACGCGCTTGCACGGTCCGGCTATGAAGTCATTCGTATGGTGCGCCATGGAACGCCACGCTCAAAATTGATACCGCTCTATCTCACAGCAATTGCCAGACCCGTGGGGAATGTGCGGGTGCGTAAACCTCGCCCCGGGTTGGTGCGCTTCAAGCGAAGGACTGGTATGTCTTGGAACCGAACCGCGACGCGCGTCGCGCCCGCATGGGCCTGGCTGCCATTGCCTGAATTGGAAGAGGCGCAGGAATGATACGGGCGACTGAAAAGATAGCCGCCGGCCCGAGAGGTCGATCGTGAGAATTGGTCAGAACCCTGCCAAGTTTGTTGGCGACGTCCACAAACCTGAGCGGATCACGGTGGCGGTCTTGACCTACATCCCGTTCCTTAGTGGGTATTTCGCTACCTATCTCGATGTAGTGAAGGCTTGCTTGAACAGCATTTGGGAAAACACCAGGCTTCCATACGACTTGATGGTGTTTGACAACGGCAGCTGCAAAGAGTTGGTGGAGTATCTACTCGAGGCCCAAGAGCAGGACCGCATCCAGTATTTGATGCTTTCGAAGGAGAATATGGGCAAAGGCGGTGCATGGAACGCCATCTTCTCGGCTGCGCCGGGTGAGATCATCGCCTATTCAGATAGCGACGCACTCTTCTACCCCGGTTGGTTGACAAGTGCACTTGAAATTCTCGAGCACTTTCCGCGAGCTGGAATGGTCACGAGCCGTCCGTTTCGCACTCGTGAACATTTGATGACATTCACCATTGAGTGGTCTGAGCAATCATCCGATGTGAAACTCGAGCGCGGCAGCTTCATTCCCTGGGAGACGTTCCGCGAATTCGATATGAGCCTCGGGCAGGAAGAGAGGGACGTTCGGGCGCGATATGAGGAGACGGAGGATTACCGGGTCACCTACAACGGCGTGGTCGCGCATATCGGAGCCTCGCACTGGCAGTTCGTTGCAAAGAAGAGCGTACTCCAGCAGTTCCTTCCATTCTCAATGGATCGACCGATGGGGCAGGTGCTGACGCTGGACAAAAACATTAACGATGGGGGATACCTCCGGCTGATGACCCCGGAGCCGCTCGCTATGAACATGAGCAACTCGGTAATTCCGGTACCTGATATGGGTCACAACGGCCGCCCATCTCGCTCCTTCAAACGGCTTGTGCTCGAATTGGGACCTGTGCGCCGGGGGCTCCTGTGGTTCTACGATCGCGTGTTCTCTTGGTATTTCGCGGAGTCATGAGCCTTGAATAGAGGCACGAGCTCGAAGACGATATTTATCAGCGCCGATCACGGGCTCGCTCTGATTTACTTTCTTCAGAGCGACGTGGTCCTGACGCTGCGGAAGACGGGATTCCGGGTCGTGGTACTGGTCGCAGACGCAATGGTCGAGGTACTCGCACGCGAAAATGAAGGATCTGGAATCATCTTCGAAGGCTTGCGCTTGGAGCAGGCGGCTAGCTATGCAACGCAGGAATCTGGGGAATGGCAATGGTGGCTTCAATTTCTGAGGCGGGTCGGGGTATCCAATCGGATCAACACGGCAGCCGTGGATAGCTACATCAGGCAAGTCGCGGTTGAGGAACCAAATCGGCGGAGGCTGCTTTTGCCGCTGGCATGGCTGACCATTGCTCTGCTCCGTCGTTCCGCTTATGCACGCGAATTGCTCGTCCGTGCTCAGCAGAGATTGGTCCCTGACATCTACGAGGATCTATTCGATCGCTATGAGCCTGATCTAGTCGTAGCCAGCACTCCCGGATGGCGACTGGATCGTTTCTTACTGAGGGAGGCCGGACAGCGTGGGATCCAAACTGCCACCACGATTGTGGGTTGGGACAATCCAAGCAGCTACAGCCTACCTGGCGCGAAGGTCGATTGGGTGACCTGCTGGTCCGATATTCAGAAGACAGAACTAATATCGGGATCAGATTGGAAAGAAGAGCAAGTCCATGTCGGTGGCATTCCTTCATACGATGGTTATTTCCAAGGCAAATGGGTGATTCCACGCGAGGAATACTTCCAGCTAAACAACCTGGATCCGGATCTCAAGCTGCTTTCTTACGCCTGCAGCTTCATTACGTATGCCCCCAATCTCCCCAATGTGAAGGCACTGGCAAAGTTGGTGAAGAATGGCGCGCTCGTAATGCAATCACAATTGCTCATCCGATTGCATCCAAATCACTTCCTGGACGTGCCGCTATTTGCCAATGAACGACGTGAAATTCAGCGAATAGCCGATGAATCACCCAATGTGCATGTGGTGGAGCCGGTGCCGCTCGGCGACGACTTGGGACACTACTCCGGGGAAGACATGCCGGAAAAGAGTTCGATGATGGCTCACTCCGATGTGTTTGTCACCGTCTACTCCACCATGGTGGTTGAAACCGCCATCCATGGCAGCCCAATCGTAAGCCTATGCTTGGATGTCCCGGGCGGCTGGAGGACCCCGCGCAAATACTCGCTGCCTCTTTCCGAAATTGGAGACTGGCCCACACACGAACGATTCCGGGAGGCTGGCGCAGGAAAGGTCGTATATAGCCAGGATCAATTGGCGGAGGCGGTTAACGATTATCTCGAGAATCCGGATGCGGATCAGGATCAGCGGGATGCATTCGTAGAGAGGGAAGTGACTTACACAGATGGAGGCGCAGGGCGGAGGACCGGGGAGTTCTTGGCCGGGCTGCTTTGAGTCCGGGATGTGTTGGCTGGGTAAGGCTCAGTCGAGATTCTAAGATGTCTTCGAATTATTGCTGGGCGACACACTTGCTTGTCACGTCGAAGTGCTTTGCTTTTCGAAAACGAAGAGGTTATTGAGGCCGAGCTGAAATCGCCTACGAACAACAAGAGAGAATGACGCATTGCGAAAAGCATCAGGTATATGTGAAGGTTGGAGTCCGTGGTGCTCATCCAAGGACATCCCGTCCAGGACTCTAAAATCAATAAGGATATTGATAATGTTATCGACCAGAGGGCTTGGCACAGTAATTACGACTCGACCGCCGGGGCGTATGATGCGAGCGCATTCCATCGCTATTTTACGGGTTTCTTTCATATGCTCCAATGTTGCGAGAAGGACAATCGCATCGAAAGACCCAGAAGTAAATCTTGTTGGAGGGTGGAAGGCGCCTTTATGAAGAACATAGCTATCTGTTTTGGCCTCAGTAGCCAAGGGATCAATACCTACACTATCGACGATCCGATCACCCAAGAAATGCAAGAACTCGCCATTGTGGCATCCTATATCCAATACGCGAGATCTCATCAAAATCCATGGCGCCGCGGTGCGCATACGCCAATATTGAAGGAAGCGATCACCATACCGCATGGAATCTACGCCTCGCAAGCCAGCATAGGCCTGCCGATTATGAGCTTGATTATGCACCCCTTCGTTCGACCAGCGGGTGAGTGGCAGTAATGAATCCTCTCGATTTGCTCGTTTCTCCAAACCGAACTTCACGGTGCTGTGAGAGCTCCATAATAGTGAATTCTTGATAGGACGATTGATCGGTACATGAGTAAGTCAGTAACCTCGCGCGACAGAGTACTTCTTCTTTCGGCGTGGATCCTTATCTCTCTTTTTGTGCTTGGGATGTGGGCCTTCTCACCGACTGAAAACGTGGCCGAGTCAACTTCGCAGATAGAGCCAGGCGTCGGCCTCCTGCTTGTTGTAATCATCGTCCCATCGATCCTTTTCTCTCTATCCCTTGGAGCGCGCGGCAAATCCATGCTTGCTACGTTCAACAGATATTTTCAATCCCGAGTAGTTTTTGTTGCCTTAATGGTTGGTCTCGCCTTGGGCGAAATCTACTACATCTTCGTTGAAGTAGGTACGTTCCGCGCCGAATCGTTCATTATGTTGATTATCTCGGTGGTCCTTTTGCTCCATCTTCTAGTTGGAAGGCCATCAGTCTCAATCGCAGTTGTTGCGTTGCTTGCCGTCTGGTTCATAAGCCTCGTGCTGGCAAGGCAATCGCTGACTCAGATGCTGGCCGTTGGCGACTTTTGGTCGGCTTCCTGGCGATATAGGGCAATTGTCCTTGGACTAAGCGCACTCATCGCGCTGTTCACCCTGCTGCCAATTGTGTATTTGTCTAGCCGTTTTACGGGAGCAGCGAAAACCTCGGTGGAACGATTGGCGCCCTATTCAGGATGGTTTTTCTTGCTTGCACTGGGCTTCAGCCTACTGATACTCATATTCAATCAGCTAACAGATTTTGAGCGCCTTCAACCGGTCCTCTTAGGCAGGATTTCAATCATTCTTCTTGCAATCTTGGCCTCGATCGCTGCATTTAGAAGAGGTTCTTCATTTAGACAAACCATGCCCGCCGGTTTCACGGATCTTCGAAGGCCAGTCTACATCGGAGGTTTGGCCGCGGTCGCGTTGGCATTCCTAATCGTATCCAGTCAAATTAGCATCAGCGGCATCAACCCTGACGGATTGTCCTATTTCACCATCGCCCGGAATTACGCTGAAGGAAATCCTGTCGTTAGAGGATATTGGTCCCCCCTGTTATCCTGGCTAATGGCTCCCGCAATTGCCGTAGGAGCGGACCCAATAGCCGCCTACAAGGGATTAACTCAGTTGACGACGCTAGCGTGGATGATTATTACGGTTCTTATTGCGCGCCGCTGGGGTCTGAGCAGATACATTCGTATAGCACTTGCCGTGCTAGTTTCACTAATCTCGCTCACATTTGGATTTGCCCTGATCACTCCTGATTTGTTGGGAGCTGCAATATTCGGTTTCGGTTTTTATGTTCTTACAGACGCTCGCCTGTCAGCTAGACCAGTCCTGAACGGCATGATCTTTGGATTCGCAATCGCATTATCTTATTATGCCAAGTACTACAATCTAGCTTTTTTTATTGTACTTGTCCCGGCGCTCATTCTCATCCTAATCGCACGTGGAGATAGCAAAGCGAATTCGGTGAAGGTAATTTCGATTTCGGCGGCCACTGCTGCTATCTTGGTGCTTCCATGGATTATTGGCATATGGACCAGATATGGTGAAGTGACTCTCACCACAAGTGCTGCGATCAGTCGGGCCGTAGTCGGCCCCAATAGCGCAGGACACATTTGCTGGGAGAACCAGCTCTGCGATGGGCCTCGCGATGTGCTTTTCCCGGGGGAGGATCCACAGCTTCGATATTACGCTGACGCTGGCTGGAGCCCGTTCGAAAGCATCCCGTTGCTGAGGCATCAAATTCGGCTGCTCTGGGATAACGCATTGAAATGGATCGAGCCTGTTCCAATCGGGCCGCATCCGATTCCGCCGGTATTCTTAGCTGCCCTAGTGCTCCTCCCGCTACTTTTCTGGGATGACGCGGGCACGAATTCTAATTATTCTCTGGGCCTGATAGTTTTTGGCCTGTACGCTACGGGTTATATGTTCACATTTGGAGGCGAACTTCGCTACTATTTCCCGATAATCCCCATCGCGTGGCTAGCGGCCTACGCAGTTATAGAGAAAGGCTTGTTCACGGCCTTACCGCGCTCGCTTCCACATTGGGCTTATCCGCCGCTTATGGCAGTAATCCTCGCTATTCCGATTCTGGCGTTCTCGTGGTTCGCAGATATACGCTTCCGAGTCCAAATTGAAGCGGACACATGTCTAGAGCAAGCTGCAGAAGTTATGGCGGATTACTTGGTGCCGCCAATTGCAGGAACAGATTTGTCTATCCACTACCTCGCGTACTTCACTGGAATTCCGACCCGCGGCGTCGCTTCCCCAACTGCTTCGACATCGAGTTTCGATTCTCAACTCCGCACTTTGGGAATTCGGACGCTCGTTACTCCAGCTCATACGGATCTTGTTGAAGAGCTGATAATAGATTACGCCTACTCGAACGTCCAAACGCTGGAGGTCTGTGGCGACATGGTCGACGTGCTACGGATTCCATGAGAGCAAACAGCAGCGCGATGTGCAAATGCGCCGAATATCTGTTGCTCGCTAGTAGGAGAGCAGAAATGCAACTTTGGGTAAAGCAAGGGTGACAGGACGAAATCCGCCTATTACCGATCAGCTTTCTTGCTGTCGCTGTCCAACCGACAACGAAGTCACTTGGGCTGGCCATCTTGCCGATAGATCTATGTTGCATGTTGGCGGGTCGGCCTAGAAGGAAAAAATGGAGTTCTCTTTCGTTTTGCCATGCCTCAACGAATCATTGACACTAGCGTATTGTATTGGCCAGATTCGTGAGGGTGCTGATAGGGCTGGCATCACTTCTTATGAGGTTGTTATTTCGGACAATGGTAGCGAGGATGGATCGCAGGAAATTGCGCTGAACGAGGGAGCACAGGTCGTTGACGTGCAGCAGAAAGGATACGGAGCCGCTTTGCACGCCGGAATTGCTGCTTCTAAGGGCCATTACGTAATCATGGGGGACTCAGATGCTAGCTACGATTTTTCAGAAATCGGTGGCTTTGTAGACGCCCTGAGGGCTGGGAGCGCTCTCGTTATTGGAAGTCGCATGCGTGGAGAGATCAAGAACGGTGCGATGCCGATACTCCATCGTTGGATTGGAAATCCCATCCTGACCCGAGTAGCGAACCTATTCTTTGGAACTCGCCTCAGTGATTACCATTGCGGTCTTCGAGCATTCAAAAGAGAAACTATTCTCTCGCTCGACCTTCAAACCACCGGCATGGAATACGCTAGCGAGATGATCATTCGGGCTGCATTATCCGGAATTACTATGGCCGAGGTTCCAATTACCTACCATCCGGATCAAAGAGGCCGTTCCCCTCACTTGAGAACATGGCGCGACGGTTGGCGGCACCTCCGGTTTTTGCTGCTCTTTAGCCCCGATTGGGTTTTCCTTTATCCCGGATTTGTGCTTATGCTTGCGGGTTTTGCCCTCTCGGTGGTCTTGCTCGTTGGCCCATTCGAGCTGGCTGGAGTCACGCTCGATGTCCATACATTGCTGTTCTCGGCAACCATGTTAGTCCTGGGAACTCAATTGGTATTGATGGCTATCCTGACGAAGGCATACGCCTCTCACACTGGATTGTTACCGGCAAGCCCCCGCCTTACAACCGCATTAGATGCGTTCTCACTCGAAGTGGGTCTGGCCGCGGGTTTGGTAGTCATTCTGCTTGGTTTTGCCATGTATGGCATTGGATTCTTTCAATGGAGCCAGATTGAATTTGGGCAGATCTCGAACTATGCAAGCACGCTCCGTCTCAGCATTCTGGGTACCACACTGGTCGCGATAGGTGGAATGCTCTTCTTCGGAAGTTTCGTGGTTTCACTGCTTGGACTTCAAGAAGATACGTTTGGAGTTGAGAGACCTTCCAATCAGAAAAGGCTGCGGAGGTGAATCAAGTGCCTCTCAGGCGCGAGTCGTGTCATCACCGCATTTGCGTGCGCCCCCTAGGGAGGGATGAATTCCCTCCAGACACTCGAGAATTCTGTAGTGTCTTAAAACCAACATCAAGCTCCCTGAATCAGGCCCGCAAAACCTCGCGTAATGCTGGAGTATAGATAGGTGAGCTCAAGACCAAGCAGGATTCATATCTCAGCGGTTCTCCCTGTGATAGCAATTGCCTTATTCGGGATTGGTTTGGTGTTCTACTTAACCCGCGATGGTGCTGGAGCAAGTGGCGATTCAGCTTGGTACATCATGGGCGCTCGGAACCTTCTTGCCGGGAATGGGTACGCTAGATTTAGCGGTGGCGGTGAACTTCGGGCGATCACGTCATTCCCACCGGCATATTCTGTGGCCCTGGCGGCTGTATCAACATTCGGAATTTCCACGGCTAATGCCGGGTTGATTCTCAACGTGGCATTGTTTGGCGCCAACCTAATTCTTACCGCTCTGCTGATTTTCAGAGCAACCCGATCTGGCTGGGCAGCCGCAATTGGCACGTTGCTGGTGCTGACCAGCACTCAGCTAGTCGAGAGTCACAGCTGGATCATGTCCGAGCCGCTCTATATTTTCCTGAGCCTAATCGTGGCGCATTTAATCTCTCTTGGTGTGGCTTCGTCAAGTACGCGCTTGCTTGGAGTAGCAGGGTTGGTCGTTGCCACGGCTACCCTAACCCGCTTTGTTGGTTTTAGCCTGCTTGCTGCCGGAGCCCTCTGCATCCTGCTGCTTGCCCCAAGGGGAGCAACTTGGCGTCTGCGCAGCACAAGTTTGTTTGTGGCCCTTGGAATAATTCCGGTTTTAGGATGGATGGTAGCCCCAATAATAAATGGAGGATCGATCGCAAACCGCCAATTCCGCCTGCACTCCCTAGATCCCAATCTGATGCGGGCGTATCAAGCCGAGGTAGTCTCATGGGCCTTCGGTCGTCAGTTGCCGCTTCCGTGGCGGCCAAGGGTTGTTCTAGCCGGACTAATTGCACTGATCGGGCCAATCTACTTCTTGGTTAGTCGTCTAAGAAGGAATCGATTGAGCCGCCCTAAAGGAGATACATACGGCGATGTATTACCCTGGTTCCTTGGGAGTTACCTGGTCGCATATTTGGGCGTCCTTATTCTAAATTCACTGTTCTTTACCGCCGGTACACCTCCGGCAGACTCTGCTAGATATTTAGCGCCAGCATACGTCGCTCTTGTCATCTTGTCGACTGTCACAATTACAGAGCTTGTAAGACAAATGCAGGAAACTAGGCTTCCTGCGGTCTTTGCACTGTCTCTCGGCCTATTGCTCCTCTCGCTTAACCTCGATCAGTCTCTTCAGCTTCTCGGTGAGCCAGGATTAAGTCTTGGGTATGTAGGAATAAGGCGCACCAATTCAGACCTTGCGGAGGCGTTGGGCGATATCAATCTCGATGTGCTAATCATCAGCAACAATCCGGAGGCCGTATATATCATCACGGACCGACCGGCCTACTTGCTTCCAACCAGAATCGATCCTCATACGGACTCAGTAAGACCAGACTACGACGAGAGCATTGATGCTCATCGTAGGAAGCTAGAATCTGGTGCAGTCTTGGTGATATTCGGAAGCCCGGACGAAATGGCTCTCGAAGCCATGAATGATCTGAATGTCACTCCGCTAAGGGGTTTCAATTCAGCCGCGTTCTATATTGCGGGATAGGAGCTAAGGTCGCAAGTGCAGCGGAATCAGAAAACTAAGGTAGAACTTGAGCGTGAGGAAGAACGGTGGAAAGGGTGGGAATGAGATCATGAGCGCACAATCGAATCTCCGACTTGCGATTGTCATCCCTATCTTCAACGAGAAAGAATCGGTCGAGCGATTCCATCAACAGCTAGTCGAAGTAGTGGATGCGCTTCCCTGCAGCACTGGCATTTACTACATCGATGATGGATCAACCGATACAAGTCTAGAGCTAGTGGCGCGCATTGCGGCAGCGGATTCACGCGTAACCATTGTTGAGCTCAGTCGAAATTTCGGCCACCAGTCGGCGATTACCGCCGGACTTGATCTCGCGCATGGAGATGCAGTTATTACGATGGATGGCGATGGGCAACATCCGCCGGAGCTGCTGCCTCAAATGGTGGAGCTCTTTGAGGACGGATATGACATTGTGATGACACAAAGGGTGAATGAGCAGGGCCTTGGAGTGCTCAAACGTATCACCTCTCGCATATTCTATTGGTTGATCAATATTTTGGGTGATACGCATATTCAACCGGGATCGGCCGATTTTAGATTGCACTCGCGCTCCGTCGTTGATGCGATCAATGAAATGGGAGATTACCATCGATTTATTCGCGGGATGGTAGCGTGGGTAGGCTTTCGAACGGTAATCCTCCCCTTTACGCCACCGGAACGAATTGGCGGAAAATCCAAGTATTCGTTCTCTAAAATGGTCCGCCTCTCCATGGATGCCGTATTCTCATTCTCTCTAGTTCCACTGCGAATTGGCGTTCTGCTTGGAATCTTCTTCCTTTTCCTGGCGCTGCTCGAGATGGCGTACGTACTGAGATTTTGGATCGTTGGGCAGGAGAATCAGTTGGTGCCTGGTTGGAGCTCGCTCATGTTTGTGATTCTGATAGTCGGGGGATTTCTGATGGTCACGCTGGGTTTCGTGGGAATTTATGTCGGCTACATCTTTCAGCAAGTCAAGGGAAGGCCTCCGTATATCGTGAAACGGACAGACGACGCCAGAGAGGCGATGACGCCGGATGCTGGGCGTTCCCGCCGCGAACTTGAAATCGAGGAGAGTTAAATGAAGATTAACTATCAGGAGACCACTGAGGATTTACAGAAACGAATCGACATCCATCAGCAATACGGTAGCAAGGACATCGACTTGTGGATGCTCGAACTGTTGCGGCCTCAGCAAGGAAATAGCATCCTTGACGTTGGCTGTGGATCTGGCAAGCAGCTGCTCGCGTTCCATCAATACCTCAACGGCAAGGCCGAGATCATCGGCGGAGATGTCAATGCGGAACTGCTGAATCAAGCTCGTGAACGGAATGCTGATCTTGGCGATCCCTGGACGATCATCGAGTTGGACTTCAATGAGCGCTTTCCTCCTGATGATGAGGCGTTCGATCTGGTCTCATGCTGCTTCGCCATCTACTACGCGGCCGATATCCCATTTACGATTCGCGAGATGCACAGAGTGCTCCAACCGGGTGGACGATTGTTCACGACGGGTCCTATGCCGAGCAACAAGCAGGCTTTCTACGACATCATTCGCGAGGCAACAGGCAAATCAATCCCTCCTATGCCCGGGAGTTCGAGATACGACAGCGAAATCCTGGGAGCGATAAACGCCGAGTTCTCGCAGGTTGAGACTCACATCTTCGAGAATCCTCTGGAGTTCGATTCGGCTGAGCCCTTCCTGACCTATGCGCGGGCCTCCCTCTCTGAAGACCGCCGGCTATGGAAACCACTCTTCGAGACCGGAGACGATTTCGAGCAAGTGATGGCGCAGATCGAGAAAGTAACCAGGGCGCGTGTAGAGAAGGACGGCGTCATCGTGATGACAAAAGTGGTTGGCGGCTTCGTGGCAACTAATTAGGGGAGCAAACTAGTGCATTTCTACGGCAAGAAAGTTCTCTTCCTCGGCGCTCACCCGGATGACATTGAATTGGGGTGTGGAGCGCTGCTATCAAACATTGCAGACAAGGCGGAAATCCTGTGCGTGACGCTTTCCGACAATCAGCAGAATCCTGCGCTTGCAGGCTTGGTGGAAGAACACTTCAGCAGCATGGCGATCCTTGGGATTCCTAAGCAGGCCGCTAAAGTGGAAGGGTTTGAGACGCGCAATTTCCCGCGCGATCGGCAGCAGATTCTGGAATACCTCTATGAGCTAAACGGAAGCTTTCGCCCGGATCTGGTTTTCGTACATACACAGGCGGATATTCATCAGGACCACAAGGTCGCGACCGAGGAGGCGCTTCGCACATTTCGGGGAGTATCTGTGTTGGGCTTCGACGTGCTGCGCAGTAGCTATGGGTTTTTCCCACACTTTTTAGTGGAGGTCACTGAGGAAGATGTCGAGCGGAAGTTGAACGCACTTTCCGCGTATGAAACGTATGGGAACCGATACTACTTCGATCCTGAAGTAATCCGCTCAACCCTTGTCCGGCATGGCGCCCTTGCTGAGAAGCCATACGCAGAAGGGTTCGACATACTTCGCATCGTCGGATCATTTGGCGGCCTTGGGAGCTGAGAGGATAGTGAATTGACACGCTTGCTCATCTCGGGACTGGGGTCGATCGGACGCCGACATCTCGGCAACCTTCAACAGCTAGGATGCGAGGATATCGTGCTTCACCGCACAATGAAGGCCACGTTGCCTGATGAAGGTCTGGACGGGTTGCCCGTTGAAGATGATCTTGAAAAGGCCTTGGAAAGGTTTCACCCGGATATCGTCCTGGTGACGAATCCCACTGCCAATCATCTTGATGTTGCCATTCCAGCCGCACGAGCGGGAAGCAATCTGTTCATCGAGAAACCGATTTCGAATTCCATGGACCGAATAGCGGAATTGGAAACCGCGCTGGCCGGCGGTGGCGGAAAGGCACTCATCGGGTATCACTTCAGGTACAGTCCCGGCCTGCGATTTGCCAAGAGCTTGGTTGATGGAGGAGCCATTGGGAGGCCGATGCAGGCTAGGGTTTACTGGGGAGAGTATCTGCCCGACTGGCACCCCTGGGAGGATTACCGAGACTCATACAGCGCACAATCGGAGCTAGGTGGGGGTGTCGTGCTCACTTTGAGTCATCCATTCGACTATTTACGATGGCTCTTCGGCGGTGTGGAAGAGGTGCTTGGAACGATTGGCAATTCCGGATCACTGGAGCTGGAAGTCGAAGATCATGCTTCCGCGTTGCTGACGATGGTGAACGGCACCCTGGCAAGCGTGCAGCTCGACTACCTTGGAAAACCACCCGTCCACTACCTCGAGGTCACCGGATCAAATGGCTCACTCCGTTGGGATGCTATAAGTGAGCAGGTCAGATGGTGGAGCGCGGAAGCAGACGAATGGCAGCAGCAGGATCCGCCATCGGGCTTTGAAAGAAATTCAATGTTCTTAGATGAAATGCGACATCTGCTGGCGGTCGATGCGGGTGAAGAGCAACCGCTTTGTACTCTGCGGGATGGCATCCAGGCGCTGGAAATATCGCTGGCGATCCACCAGTCCGCTCTCGATAAGGCGAAGGTAAAACTATCTCCCGTCATAGCAGGCGCTTAGGAGCAACAGCTTGACCGATTTTGAAATTACCGATCGAGTGGCAATTGTGACGGGCGGGGCTGGTCTGCTGGGCCGTTCTCATGGTGCGGC
>SDBV01009733.1_pt1 | contig 12712 bp, 10 predicted proteins | sample 2277081 | NCBI WGS metagenome assembly SDBV01 (sample SAMN10402039, study PRJNA504765) | marine sediment metagenome | isolation source: marine sediment core GS10_PC15, 223 cmbsf | place: Arctic Ocean: Southern Knipovich Ridge | collected 2010
GACCAGGGAAGGACAAATGATACCCTTTAGGGTAATACATTTCCGCGACACCCTTTAGGGTGATAAATTCTCGCGAGTGAGGTTTTATTTTACTGTTGCAAGTTACTTATCCGCGTATGAACGGGAGTTTTTAGTCGTGAGCAGATGTAATGTGTTGCTCTAAAGCGACTTATTCTCGCACAAACGCGCTTTTTTTGTGGGACTGGTATGATTCGTAAAATTGTTGTTACTTCGGCACTGCCGTACGCCAACGGCCCGATCCATATCGGCCATCTGGTGGAGTATCTCCAAACGGATATCTGGGTCCGTTTCCAGAAACTCTGCGGCAACGCATGTCTCTATTTCTGTGCCGACGACACGCACGGCACGCCAGTCATGATTCGCGCCAGAGACGAAGGTATCGAACCCGAAGAACTCATCCGGCGGGTCCACGGCGAGCATGTCCGCGACTTCGACGGTTTTTTCGTAGACTTCGATAATTACTATTCCACGCATTCCGAAGAAAACCGCCGCTTCAGCGAACTGCTCTACGCCAAGGCGCTCGAAAACGGCTCGATCGACAAACGCCCGGTCGAGCAGGCCTACTGTGAGCAGTGCGATATGTGGCTGCCGGACCGCTATGTCCGCGGCGTTTGCCCGCGATGCAAGGCCGAGAATCAGTACGGCGATTCATGCGACGCCTGCGGCGGCACGCATCAGACCACCGAACTGATTAATCCGACCTGCGCCAACTGCGGCGCGGCGCCCGTGCGGCGCACCAGCGTGCACTATTTCTTCAAATTAGCCGACTACGCCGACCGCCTCAAGGAACTGGCCGCGAGCGGACACGTCCATGAATCCGTCATGAAAAAACTGGACGAATGGTTTACGACCGGGCTGAAGGACTGGGACATTTCACGCGACGGACCCTACTTCGGCTTCAAGATCCCGGGCGAGGAAAACAAGTACTTCTACGTCTGGCTCGACGCTCCCATAGGGTATATGGCCTCGTGCAAGAACTATTGCGACCGCCACGGGCTGGACTTCGAGGTCGTCTGGAACAGCGATGAATATGAGCTGTACCATTTCATCGGCAAGGACATCATGTATTTCCACGCGCTGTTCTGGCCGGCAATGCTGATCGGAGCAAAATTCAAAACCGCCGACAAACTCTTCGTGCACGGTTTCCTCACGGTCAACGGCCGGAAAATGAGTAAGAGCAAAGGCACTTTCATCAAGGCCGAGACCTATCTCAAGCACCTCGATCCGGAGTATCTGCGATACTACTATGCCGCCAAGCTCTCCAGCGGCGTGGATGATATCGACTTGAGCTTCGACGATTTTACTGCAAAGGTCAATTCCGATCTCGTCGGCAAACTCGCCAACCTCGCCAGTCGTTCGGGGCCGATGCTCACAAAAAAACTGGATGGTCAACTTGGCACGCTCGACGACGAGGGATGGAAGTTGATTCGAGGTCTGCAGCAGGCAAAAGATGCCATTGTCTCGGACTACGAAGGACTCAACTATGCTACAGTCATACGAACTATCTCATCGCTGGTCGATGAATGCAACCGCTATGTGGACGCCAAACAGCCGTGGGTGACGGTAAAGACAGATCCCGATCAGACGCGGACGACGCTGACGGCAGCGATCAACGCAGTCAGAATACTCACGATATATCTCAAGGCGGTCCTGCCGCGTTACGCACAGAAAGTCGAGAAGTTTCTCAACGTCGAGCCCCTGGTCTTTGCCGATGTTGACCACGTACTCGAAGACCACGAGATCGGCCGGTTTGAACGGCTCGTTGAACGTGTTGAAAAGGAAAAGGTCGAAGCGATGATTGAAGAAAGCAAACAAGCCGACAAACCGGATGCGCAGGAGGCAACGCTGGATGAGCCCATTGCGGCGGAATGCACGATTGACGACTTCATGAAGGTCGATCTGCGAATCGCCAGGGTAACGCTTGCCGAGCCCGTCGAAGGCGCCGACAGGTTACTGCACCTGGAACTGGATATCGGCGGCGTGAAAAAAAGTGTCTTCGCCGGAATCGCCAAGGCCTATAAACCCGAGGACCTGACCGGCAGGATGGTCGTCTGTGTCGCAAACCTGAAACCCCGCAAGATGAAGTTCGGCATCTCCGAAGGTATGATCTTAGCAGCCGGTCCCGGCGGAAGCGATATATTCATGTTAGGTGTCGACGAAGGCGCCGAACCCGGACAGCGCGTGCATTAACCGTCCCGCGGGCAAAGAGATCGACCGGGTACGGATGAGTCGAATGGAGAAAAGCCCATGACGCCCAAAGAAAGAATCTACGCCACGTTAGCCGGCAAGGATGTCGACCGGCCCGCGGTTACGCCGATTTTTATGGCGTGGGCGGCTCATCATGTCGGGCATACCTACCGCGACTATTATCTTGATTCGGCAGTTCTGGCAAAGGCGCAGCTTGCGGTTACGCGCGATTTCAACATCGACCAGGTAAGCGCGATAAGCGACCCGTGGCGTGAGGCGAGCGCCTACGGGATGGAGTTTGACTATCCCGAGGATGGAGTGGGGAAACCGAAGGAGCTTTTGATCGGGTCGGCCGACGACATATCGAGGGTGCGCCCGTTTGGTGTTGCCAATTCGCCGCGGACAAAGGACAGAATAGACGCGGTCGCCGCACTTGCCGCCGAAATTGGACAGACGCACAGCGTGTTGGGCTGGGTCGAAGGGCCGATTGCCGAATACGGAGACCTTCGCGGCGTTGAAGGCACGTTGATGGATTTGATCGACAAGCCGGAGATATTTGCCGAGGCCTGTGAGATTATTGTCGAAAACGCGATAAACTTTGCCGGGGCGCAGATCAAGGCCGGCGCCGATATGATCGGCGTGGGAGACGCGGCGGCGAGCCTTATCAGCCCGGACATGTATGTCGAACACGTCCTGCCGTGGGAGAAGAAACTGGTTGAGGGTATTCATGATGCCGGCGCCGCGGTGAAACTTCACATCTGCGGTAATATTGCCAGGAATATACAGCATATGGTCAAGACCGGCGCAGATGTTATTGACGTTGACTGGATGGTGTCGCTGGAAGATGCTCGCAAGGCTGTCGGAGAGGATACGGTGCTTTGCGGGAATTTCGATCCTGCCGGCGTTCTGCTTCAGGGGACACCGCAGACCGTCGCCGAGGCCGCACGGAAATGCCTTGCCCTCGGCGGCAAAAGGTTTATCCTTATGCCAGGCTGTGAAGTGCCCCCCGGCACGCCGCCGGAGAATCTGCGGGCATTTTGCCCGGGGCCGGGGTGTCTTGTCGAACAATTGCAGGATTGAATACAACCGCGGCAACACAGGAGAAAAACAAAAGGGTCATGAAGGAAACACTTGAAGAGATTTCCCGCCAGGATGGACGATACGACGCCAAGGCGTTGAAGTTCGTTTTTGACGGCCTCGGCCACACCATCCGGAGAATCAGGGAGGCTGAAGAAGAAGACCAGGAAAGACCCCGCCACATCACCGGCGCCGAACTCGCAGAAGGCATCGCTCAACTGGCCATCGAACGATGGGGGCTGCTGGCAAGAATGGTGCTCAATCAGTGGGGCCTGAAAACCACAAGAGACTTCGGCGAAATCGTCTACCTGATGATCGCCCACAAGTGGATGACCGCCCAGGAAAGCGACCGGGTCGAAGACTTCGACAACGTCTACGACTTCGAACAAATATTCGAAAAGCAATACAAATTCGAAATAAAATAGCATGTATACGCTGTAAAGGGAGGTGCTAAAATGATTAAACGATTACGGGCCAAAGGATTCAAATCGTGGCGCGATACAGGTGATCTTGAGCTTGCACCTCTGACCGGGTTGTTCGGTACAAACAGTTCCGGCAAGACGAGTATCCTGCAGTTGATTTTGATGCTGAAACAAACCGTTGAATCTGCAGATCGAAAAAGAGTACTGCATACAGGTGACGACCGTTCGATTGTTGACCTTGGAACATTCTTTGATCTCATTTACGCTCACGACACAAGCAATGCTCTCCAAATAGGATTAGGGTGGGACTTGCCGGAAACCTTAAAAATACAGGATCCACAGAGAAAAGGAAAGACTCTTTTTGAAATTGACGAAATGGAGTTCAATGTAAAGATCAGGGAATCAGAAGGAACGGCTGCGGTTGAGAGATTCTCTTATGGTTTCAAGGATTACAGTTTTGGCATGAGAGTGGCTGGTGAGGGCCACAAGAAAGCCAAGTATGATCTTGTTTCAGATGCCTTTCATGCAATAAGATACCGGGGGCGTGCATGGGCGTTGCCGACTCCCGTGAAGTGTTACGGCTTTCCGGATGAAGTAAGCGGGTATTATCAAAACGTTGGTTTTCTTTCTCAAATTGTTCTGGAGTTTGAAGCATTGTTGGGCCGAACAGCCTATCTCGGCCCCTTACGTGAGTATCCCAAAAGGACCTATACCTGGGCGGGAGAAGAACCATCTGACGTGGGCAGGAGAGGGGAGTTGGCAGCCTCCGCTATATTGGCAGCACGACGAAGAGGTGAGTACATTTCTCCAGGGTACAGAAAGAAAAAACGAACGTTGGAGGAAAGAATAGCTTACTGGCTCAAAGAGATGGGGATGATCCATTCTTTTACACTCAAGCAGATTGCCATGAACAGAAAGGACTACGAACTTCGCGTAAAAAAATCTAAGACTAGTCCTGAGGTTATGGTGACCGATGTTGGATTCGGCGTTTCCCAGATTCTTCCGATTCTCGTGCTTTGTTATTATGTTCCCGAAGGTTCTGTGATTCTGCTTGAGCAACCCGAGATTCATTTGCATCCGTCCGTTCAGGCATGGCTTGCCGATGTCTTTATAGATGTGGTAAAGAATCGTAATGTGCAGATAATTGTGGAGAGTCACAGCGAGCATTTACTTAGACGATTACAGCGTAGAATTGCTGAAGAACAGATCAAAGCCGATGAAACTGCCCTTTACTTCTGTCGCATGGATAATTCTGCATCTGAGATTGAAAAACTTGATATAGATATGTTTGGCGATATCAAGAACTGGCCCAGGGATTTTTTTGGCGATGAAATAGGAGAAGTAGTCGCCAAAGCAGAGGCGGCAATGCATAGACAGATAGGAGGATAGAGTTTGCCAGTTGTCGTTGACACCAATGTTCCCATAGTCGCCAGTTGTCGAGCAGAACAGGCATCCCCCCAATGCGTGATCGCATGCCTCACGCGTCTCCGGAATGTCATGGATGAAGACAGGATCGTTCTCGATGACAAGTGGCGCATCCTCACGGAGTATAAGAGCAATTTGAATTCGAGCGGACAGCCAGGCGTCGGAGATGCGTTTCTCAAATGGGTATTGACGAACATGGCGAATGAGCAACGCTGTGAATTTATCAGGATCACGCCGACCGGTTCCAGTCCAGACGACTTTCGAGAGTTTCCTGCCGATGATGAACTCCATGATTTTGACCCTGACGATCGCAAGTTCATTGCTGTTGCACTGGCGCATCCTGAACGACCGCCTGTTCTCCAGGCGGTGGACACAGAGTGGTGGGCCAAGAGAGGGGCACTTGCAAGAGCAGGTGTGCAAATAGAATTCCTGTGCGCCGCGGACATGAGAAGGCTTGTCTGTGATCGAACATAAAGTCTAAAATAAGTACCTGAACTCAAGAGGTGGTAAAGATGTTGAGGCAAAATTCATTTCTTTCTTTTGCTTTGGCCTTCTGTTCGGTGGTGTTGTGTCTTTTTGCGCCCGGCACGCGGGCCGGGGAGAATTTGGGCGGGCAGACTGTTTTTGACAGGGCTATGGAGAATGGTCGGCTGGCTAATGAGGGGTTTTGGCGTTGTTGGCTTTTTGTCGACGGGTGGCTTGCCCACGCCGATCCGAAGACGGGGCTTATTCCGCGAAACCTCTCCAGCGGCAAGGACATCTGGAACGCCAAAGACAGCGCTGCGGACAATTATCCCTTCATGGTGCTCACCGCGGCGATCACCGACAGGGAACTGTTTAAAGGCCGAATGCTCGATATGCTGCGAACCGAAACGAAGCTCACCAGCCGGATCGGGGCCATGCCCGATACTTACTCGTTCTCCAAAGGCGCCTTTGCGGACAAGGACCCGGATCTCGGGCGGATAATCTTCGGATCTTCCGAATACATCAAGGACGGCCTGCTGCCGCTCACCGAATGGCTGGGCGCCAGCCCGTGGAGCGAGCGTATGATAGCGATACTCGATGACATGTGGGCCCATGCGCTGGTTGACACTCCTTACGGCAAGATCGTCTCGCAGAATGTGGAAGTAAACGGCGAGATGCTGCAGGTGCTGTCGCGCCTCTACTGGATGACCGGCGACAAGAAGTATCTCAACTGGGCCGTGCGGTTGGGCGATTACTATCTCCTGGGCGATCATCATCCGACCAGGGCGGGACGACTGCGGTTGCGGGATCACGGTTGTGAAATTGTATCAGGGTTATGCGAGCTTTATGCCGCCGTCCATTTCGCCATGCCGGAGAAGAAAAAAACGTATCGAATACCCGTCCATGATATGCTCGACCGGATTCTGGAGGTCGGGCGAAACGAGCATGGGCTTTTTTATAACTGGGTAGACCCGATTACGGGCGACCATGACAAGAATCCGTGTGACACGTGGGGTTATACGCTCAACGGATTCTACACGGTTTATCTTCTTGACGGCGACGAGGCGTACCGGGCCGCGACCGTAAAGGCATTGAGTTGTCTGTACGACAACTACCGCAACTATGCGTGGGAGGGCTCCAGCAGCGACGGGCATGCCGACTCGATAGAGAGCGCGCTGAATCTTTACAACCGCCAGCCAGTTGCTTCGGCGGCTGAGTGGATCGACCATGATATGCGTGTGATGTGGGATATCCAGAAAGATGACGGCGTAGTCGAAGGCTGGCACGGCGACGGCAACTTCGCGCGGACAACGATTATGTACTGTCTATGGAAGACCAAGGGCGTTACCGTCCGGCCCTGGCGCAAGGATATTATCTTCGGCGCCGAGATTGCCGACGGCCAACTGCACCTGGCTATAACCGCAAACAAAGCCTGGCAGGGCAGGGTCATCTTCGATTCGCCGCGACATAAGACGATCATGAAGATGCCCATCGACTGGCCGCGAATCAACCAGTTTCCCGAGTGGTTCACCGCAGGCGCCGACGATGAATACACGATTGAGGATTTGACAGCCAACTCAGAAAGGACCTGCTCCGGATTACAGATGCAGCGGGGCATCGAGATTCAATTGAAACCCGCCGAACAGAAATGTATTATCGTCAAACCCGCCCGCTGATCAGCGTTGAAGACAATCCTGGAGGTATGACAGAATGAAGCACAGACCGTTTCTCCATCCTGCAATCGTCTTTACTGCGATGCTGTTTTCATCAGGCGTTGCATCTGCCGTGAATACACAGAAAGCAGCGACCTCAAGACCCTTGATGCAGGACTTTATGGGGCTGTGTGTGCATACGGTCAAGTTCAGGCCCGAACTCTACAAGCCCGTGTGCCGGCTGGTGCGGGATTATCACGGGCTGAATTGGGATGTGGGAAAAGATACGGACTTCTGGGTACAGTTTCCTTTCGCCCGCAACCGCGTTAACTGGGAGACGATGTATGGGTCGTGGAAGGAGGCGGGCTTTCAGATCGACGCCTGCATATCCTTTAGCGGAATCGAAGCAGCCGACTGGGTGAATATGCCAAGAGACGCCAACACGTACGGCTTTGCGTTGGCCCGCTTCTTCGGACCCAACGGGCGAGGCCTGGTCGAAGCGATTGAGATCGGCAACGAACCGGGCGGCTACGACGACGCCTCGTATCGCACGGTCTTTGAGAACATGGCCAGGGGAATTCGCGCCGGCGATCCTGAGATGAAGATCGCAACCTGCGCCCTGACGGTCGGTGAAAGCGAAAAATACGCAAAGAGTGCCAACTGTGTAGCAGGTCTGGAAGAACTGTACGATGTGATCAATCTGCATTCATACGCCGAAGTCGAAGGCTGGCCTACGTGGAAGAGAAGCTATCCGGAAGACGACAGCATACAGTTCTTGAAAAGGGTACGCGATATTATCGCCTGGCGGGACAAAAACGCTGCGAGAAAGGAAATCTGGCTCACAGAATTCGGCTGGGATGCCAGCACAAAGAAGGCACCCCAAACCGGCACATTCAAAGACTGGATCGGTTCGACCGAGATTCAGCAGGCCCGGTATCTCGTGCGGACTTTTCTTGTGCTGTCGGCGATGGATATCGACCGCGCATATCTCTACTGGTTCAACGATGACGACAAACCGCAGGTGCACGGCTCCTCGGGCCTGACGCGAAACTACAAACCCAAGCCTTCTTACCGTGCCGTGTCTCATCTGTTCAAGACACTGAGTGATTATCGCTTCAATCGCATGGTGAAGCAGGAGGCCGGCGACCTGTACGTCTATGAATATGTGCACGGGCACAATGCAAAGGAAAAGATTTGGGCCGCCTGGTCGCCCACCGGCTCGGGCCGCAACGTCGGCAAGGCGATTATTACCGGTGTAAATCCCTACAGGGCCGAGTACATGCCTCTCGCCGCGGGCGATCCGCAGAAAGCCACGTGGATTTGTGACGAAGCCGGTGTGATCGAACTTGACATCGGCGAATCGCCGGTGTATCTGTGGCTCAAAACGCAACAATGACGGCAAGGCGGTGGACGAAAGCGGATTGAACAAGCGCACCCAGACATGCTTGACGATATCAAAAAGTCGGCAGCTGAGTTTTTTGATATCATGATATTGAAAAGAACATAAGCAAGGCTTGATCTTCCCATCGCTTGTCAGTAACCGATACTCTCAGATAATCGACCTCAACGGAAATACACTCTCTTTCTTCAGATCAGTCTAACTGCTACGGAAGCACCCTTGGCAACTTCGGTTACACCGATATCGATACTGACCAGGCCATCGGCGCCGCATAAGGAATTGATGTGTGCGGAACCATGATACTCGACCGGCTTGACAGTTCCTTTTTCTGTTATCACCACCGGCAACCATGTTTGTCTTTTCGCTTTCTTGTTCATCAAGGATTCATGCAGCGGCACCTGGACAATAAGAGGCTTGAAATCGTGCCCCATCAACTTGTACAAAAACGGTTTGACCAGAATTTCAAACAAAACAAACGTGGCCACCGGATTGCCGGGCAGCCCGAAGCAATACGTCTTTTCCAACACCCCAAACACTGTGGGTTTGCCCGGTCTCACCGCGATCTTCTCGAACAGCAGGTCCACTCCGTTTTGCCTGAGTATCTCAGGCACAAGATCGAAATCACCCACCGACACGCCTCCGGAGATTATGACCACATCGCTTTGCCCGGCGGCTTCCTTGAACATGCTGTCGATTTGGTCGGTTGTATCTCCGGCAATTCCACAAACCGTTACCCTGGCCCCCATACTTTGAAGTTGTACCGCCAATTGGAAGGTGTTGCTGTTGCGTATCTGCGACAACTGCGGTTTGGTTGCAGGGTCGACCAACTCATTGCCCGTTGCGATAACGGCGACACTCGGCCTGTTGGCAACCAGCGGTTGTGTACAGCCTACGGAAGCAAGAACAGCAATATGTTGCGACTTTAACCCGGCGCCTTTGGGCAGAACAACGTCGCCGGCTTTGATATCTTCTCCCTTGCGGCAAATATTGTCGTTGGTTTTGGCTCCGGCAAAACGCACGGTGTTTTCGGATGGAGTCTCAATGTATTCCTTCATTATGACACAGTCGGCGCCATCCGGTACTACGCTGCCTGTCATGATTTTCGAGCACTGATTCACCCCGACGGTTTTCCGGGGGACATACCCTGCAGGGATGGTTTCGACTACGGTAAGCTCGTTGCCCAGGTCCGCTCTTCGGCAGGCAAAACCGTCCATTGCGGATTTATCAAATGGAGGCATGTCCATATCCGATTTGACATCGGCGGCTAATATTCGATTTGCCGCTTCGGCAATGGCAACACGCTCCGTGCCGACAGGCCGAGCGACGTCGAGGACAATTTCCAGAGCATCTTTATATGGCAACATCAGTTATACCCCCTGAACTTAAACTCTTATTGTTGGCATACTATACAGCAAGCCCATGAACATCGTTCATGGGCTTGCTGTCGGCGGTTGACAAACTATTCAGACTAAATACGACACTGCTGCATTCTACTGGCGCCGTTCGTTGGGCTCAGAACTTGAAGATGAGGTCTAACTGGAGCCTTTTGAAATCGTTGTTGGCACTCCCTTTCTCATTGTCGAAGTACGTGACGGCGGTTTGAATACTCTTAGTCCACTGGTATTTGTAACCAAAGACGTGTCCTTTGCCATCGGTGCCGCCATCAATGAAATCAGAGTCATTCAATCCACCGAACACGGCGTCCGCTTCAACATCGCGGTAATAATATCCCAACTGCCAGGTTTTTGCTTCCTTGGCCTTATTCAGTACAAAGCCAATTGCATATGCGTTATTGTTTCGCGGGGCTGCTGTGTTTTGAATATAATTGCCAAAGAGAGTCACAGGCATTCCCTGGCAACTGAAGCCATATTCCCCAAAACCTTCGAAGATGTCATAATCATACTTGTAGACCGCTCCGCCGGGGGTGGAGGGGGTGTTGCCTTTGAGGCCGGTAATAAGGCTACCGGGAGCACCACTAGCAGTAGCAGTAGTACCCTGCAGATTGCCATAGTCATAGTAGCTGAATCCGCCCAAAACATGGGTGCCGTCATCAAATTTATGCTTTAGATAACTTTGCCATCCCACAAGAGAGACGTCGCCTTCGCCGCTGTGTTCCCGAATCCAGAAAGCTCCACCTTTGAGATATGCCGTGGTTGCGTTACCTAAACCGTGCTCGTAGCTGACTGCCCCACCTTCAGGGTTAACGTCGCTGTCCCATATAACCTGATTTTTACCGACTCTGTAAAACGGGTTTTTCATTTTACCGCCGTAGACATTCAGGCCGCTAATTCCTTCGGGATGCCAATCAGCATAAGCAAGGTCGAGCCATATATCTTTCTTGCCAAAAGAGCTGCTATTGGATGATGAACTTGATTCACCTAACGTCTGGTTTGTTGATGTTGGAGAGTTACTGTTTCCGGTAGCGATCCTGAATGTCGCATCCCACTCGTTGCCGAGCTTTACCTTGAAACCCAGTCGGGCACGAATGCGATTTCTGTTTCGTGTGTCAGTTTTACTCTCATCATCTATGTATTCGTACCTGAGCCTTAAATCACCGAATGGCGTAAAGCTACTGAGCCAACTTGGCGCCGCACTCGGTTTAGGCGCCCTTTGGTCAATGGCTTTGGTAACCATTTGGTTGATCTTTTTCTGGTCGACAACCGGGGCGGGTTTTGCAGCGTCACGTGCACGCTCAGCCTTTAATTGAGCAAGTTCGGCCTGCATGGCTTTCATCGCAGCTTCCAGCTTTTCGATCCGTGGGTCGCCGCCGGCCTGAGCATGTGCCGCACGCGGAGCCATAAAGACCGCCACCATTACAATGAGCAATGCCCTGACAAAAACACTCCAACAATTCTTCTTCATCCTAACTTCCTTTCCTTTCCTTTCTCCCCAGTTGGCCCCCAAGGTCAATCTCTTTTCCGTCGTTCTTTTGAACACTTTCAATTGTCGCAAACCGCACGTTCGGCAAGCGTCTTCATGTCGTTTTGTACGAACGCTTTTCCATCATGTAATATATGATTTATCGGACGTCAACAACTTTCGGATTAAAAAACACGAAACTTTCAATAAAGAGCAGGATACTTGAAAAGGACTCGCCTGTACGCAGGGATGTCCAGAGAGTTGGCAAAAACTGTAAGCAAGCCGGTCCTTGGCAGGCTGCATCACGTCTATAGCAGAGTTGGTTAGAAGTTTGGAATCCGTCCGTTATTCCAAAACATAGAAAGACGCAGCGAAAGATAACTCTTTCTGTGGCGAAAAACTGCGTTTTCAGTACTGATATCGCAATTCGCAAGGCTCAAAAAGCATATATTGCGATGTAGTATTAATCTTTATTTTTGTTTTTGAGTAAGACAGGACACTTACTTTGGCAGCGCTGGATACTGATGGTTGTGGATAAACTCGTCGACGGGACACCTGCCCTGGTTGCATTTGCAGCATGCTTTATCCGTTTCTATTCTCCCGCAGTTAGCGCAAATCCACGCTACCTCCGCATCTTCAGGAATCTTGCAACACCCCGGCGAATCCTTATCGAGACCGCACTTGGTGCACTTGAGTTGGTCCTGCTTGCAACACAACTCGCCACCCTTAATCTGGCCGCACTTGAGACAAAGGAGGCCGGCTGTTTTAGCAGATTCCTCCTTGTTGCTGTCTGCTTTGCCGGATTTCTCGCAGCCGTTGCCGCATAGAAACGCTCCAATAAAGGCAGTGATTATCACGACCCGCAAACATCTCCTTCTCGTACTCGCAGCGCATCGTTCACTCATATCAATCTCCTTTCCAAATCTTCATTCTGCAATCACTATTGTATCAGTCCTCCCTCGGGGGTAGATCTTTTGCGGCAGAATTTACACCAAGAAGTCGGTCGGTTACTCGACGAAGGAATATTGGGTCGACCGGTTTTTCGAGGTAGACATCGGGCTCGATACCGAGGAAGTCGTAGATTTCCTGACTGGAGAAAGTAATGCCAAGCCGTCTGCCAACACTGGTTAGCATGATGACGGGGATGTCTTTGGTGTTGGGGTCCTCTTTGAGGTCCCGCAGGGTATAAAAACCGGGCTGACGGG
>SDBV01009734.1_pt1 | contig 12711 bp, 9 predicted proteins | sample 2277081 | NCBI WGS metagenome assembly SDBV01 (sample SAMN10402039, study PRJNA504765) | marine sediment metagenome | isolation source: marine sediment core GS10_PC15, 223 cmbsf | place: Arctic Ocean: Southern Knipovich Ridge | collected 2010
TAAGAGGGTGTATGTAGTTCGTAAGGTAATCTGGCAAAGGCACTAGCGGCGGTATTGTCAGAAGGATTAAATATCGTCATGCCAGGCAGAGATCGCATCAAGGCGATGTCTTCTATAGCATGGTGTGTAGGCCCCAGAGAAAAATAGCTTAGGCCAGCCCCTGACCCAACTACCTTTACGGGCAGGTTGTTCCAGCAGATATCTATCCTGATTTGCTCAAAACAGCGCATGACGACAAACGGAATAATTGTATAGACGTAAACAATCTTGCCCTTCAAGGTCAAACCAGCCGCTACGCCTATCATGTTTTGTTCGGCAACCCCGGTGTTGATAAACTGTTTGGGCATATCCCGCCTTAAATCATCAAGTATCAAAGCCCCATTGTCGCCAACCAGCAGCATGACTCGACTATCGTTTGCCGCAATCTCGCCGAGAGAAGCAAAAAAGGCGTCTCTCATTCATCCAACTCCAATCTTGCCTGGACAAGCTCTTCTCCAACCGGAATGCGATATTGCCAGATGGTGTTTTGCTCCATGAATGATATGCCCTTGCCTTTTGTGGTATTGGCTATTATCATGAGGGGTTTACCTGATTTACGGGTGTGAGCATCATCAAGAACCGACAATATATCCGCAATCGAGTGCCCATCAACGGTCCGAACATCCCAGCCGAATGCCTCCCATTTCTGGGCAAACGGCTCTAGTGAAAGAACATTTTCGATTAAATCAATAGCCTGTAGCCCGTTTCGGTCAATAATTGCTACCAGGTTATCCAGGCGATGCTGTGCAGCAAATAATGCGGCCTCCCAATTTGAACCTTCCTGGCATTCGCCATCACTGAGCAGGACAATGGTTGTGTCATCTTTTCTATCAATCTTGCTGGCAAGCGCCATACCATTCCCGATAGGTAATCCGTGACCCAAAGAGCCGGTAGAAGCTTCCACACCGGGAGTACCTGTTTCCGAATGACCACCCAGATGGGTGCCAGCCTGGCAATGGGTCTTTAAATCAGAAATGGGGAAATAACCCAAATCAGCCAACACCGCATAAAGGGCTGTACAGGCATGACCTTTGCTCAGAATAAATCTGTCCCGATCCGGTTGAGCCGGATTTTGGGGATTTACCCGCAGGACACCGCCGTGATAAAGAGCCACTAAGATGTCCGTACAGGATAGGGCCGGAGCGATATGTCCGGCCCCGGCCGCAACGCACATCTCAAGAACCTGCTGCCTCACCCATAGGGCTTTTTTATACAGGTTGGCTATATTCATATCCATTTTAAATAACGACATGTTTGATTATTTTAGCACATATTCATTATACATGCTTCTTTATTTAAGGTTTAAATCCTGCATCGTTCTTATATTGTAGTACTTTTTTTCTTCTAACGGGTTGAGTATCTTCCCATCGTCAAAGGCTTTTTTCAAATCAATAACGGCCTGTTCGATAGAATATTTGGGGACAAAACCCAATTCTCTCTTTATTTTCTCAGAAGAAACGCGATAGGAACGGTTATCATCGGTTGGAGTAGTCTCGATACTAATATTCAGTCCAATCACTTCTTTAACGATGTCTGCGATGTCCCTGACAGTGTGGTTATCATGCCCGACGTTATATATCTTATTTTTCACTTTTTCATCGGGTTCTTCAAGCAATTCGACGTAAAGGTCAGTCATATCCTCTATATGAATATTAGGGCGCATCTGCTCTCCTCCTAATATCGTAATCACTCCTTTATTAATGGCATGGTTGGCCAAGATATTCACTATTAGGTCAAGGCGTAGGCGCGGGGAGTAGCCACATATTGTGGCTGGCCTGACAATAGTGACCACGAAGTCATCAGTGCCAGCATCCAAGAGTATCTTTTCGCACTCAACTTTATACTTGGAATAATCAGTCAGTGGCTCCGGGGGAAGGTCCTCGGTTACTTCCAGTTCTTTTTTTACTCCATATATGCTGGCTGAAGAGGCAAAGATGAATCTCTTGACCTTATTTTGCCTGGCAATATCGACCATGGGAATGAAGGCGTCATAATTAATTGATTTTCCCAGCTCAGGATCCAGTTCATAGCTAGGGTCGTTCGAAATACAGGCCAGATGAATAATTGCATCTGTACCGAGAATCTCTCTTTTCAGAAACTCTCTGTCCCTGATATCTCCTTTGACTTCTGTCAGGCCAGGATGCCCTTTAACTGAATTTAGCGTATCCTCTCCATAAATATACAGGTCAATAACCTTTACCTGATACCCTTTGATCAAAAGCTTGGGAATCAGCACAGCGCCGACGTAACCAGCGCCTCCCGTAATTAGCACCTTTTCAAATCTTTTTGTCATTATATTTACTCTTGTCTAATGATGGTTACTGTCTCCAGCAGGAGGCTTTGGTTTTAGTATTCCTTGTATAAAGTCCGAGATATGAATATTTTTATCATCGACAAAAACATCCGCTCCAGGTTTCCCCATAAACAGTTTGTGATATTTAACACCCCATTCTTCCAACTGTGCCTTGGTAAAATCATGCCAATCTAATCCGCTGGTACTTCCACGACCTGTAAATATATATATGGTATTGCCATTATCAAATAAAGGGTTAATTTTTGCAATTACTTTGTGGTAAGGCTTAGCTTTATAGTAGTCACTAGGAGTAATACTACATAATGTTCCATCTATATCAAAGCAATAGATAATGAGTTACCACTTCCTTTCTTTTTGGTTATAGCTTCAATTCTATCATGATGTTCCTCTGTAATTATGTACCTATTGCAACCTATATATTTAGTGGAATAATCACTCTTTTCGGATTCAATGGGATTAATTTATGCAGTATACCTCTGGTAAAATTCATAGCGGTTATGATAACTGACGTGTCCTCCAAACTATTGATACCCTGAGAATTTCTTATAGGTACAGGTAAATTCAGATAATACTTTCCGTTTTTATTCTCATCATCATCTATCACACATTCCAAGCACGATAGGTCATTCCCAAGATGGTAAGATAAAACCGGAAGTTGTAGCCCAGCTCCATACCCCATCAACTTCTCTCCTGCTAAGGAGTCTATATATCTGCCGGTGTTATCCATCCTGCTTTTAAACAACTGATAATTCTTTATTACTTTTTCCGGGTTTATTTTCTTTGTGTCCACGTTTTTATTGCTGCCCGGTGATTTCCGGAAGGCCACGAGCAGCGAGCCCCAGTAAAGACGATTGACTTCGGCATCAATCAGTTCACAGCCCAGTTCGTTAAGCAAATATACGAATGACTGTAATGAAAAGTATTGTAAGTGGTGACTGTATATCTGGTCAAAACGCCATTCCTGAACTAAAGTATCTAAGCCGGGAAATTGGAATATGAAAATTGTACTCTCGGTCGCTTTTTTAAGAAGGGTTTCCATCATCAGTCCCGGGGTTCTTAAATGCTCGAAAAGATGGCTACTTAAAATCAAGGCGTCTTCCAGTTGAGGTAAATCAACATTCTCAACATAGTCACCTATTACTGTGATTTTATCATCGCACAATTCCTCCTCGGCACCTTTAAGAACGGGGTCTATTCCTATCAGTTTTCCCGACCTGTCCTTCAGATAGTTGAGTAGATATAAATCGTTGCAACCTATTTCCAATATAGTTTTAAATTGACATTTACCCGTTGTTCGGTTTACAAAATCAAGGAAAAGGTCATTGGCTTTTGTGGAGCCCCACAGACTTTTCGATGTCCTGAAAGAATATGTATGACCATATAAAACGTCAAGGTCAACCATAGTAGAGAGCTGACCGTGTCCACATACGAGACAGATATGGAAATTTTGGTCAACATATCCTACTTTTTCCATAACTTGTTGCTCAACATAAATATCAGTTATCGGAAAATGCGGTAGTTCAATAAGAGGTTTACCCAATGAACGACCACATACACTGCAGTTAGTTGCTATTTCCAAGGACATATTTTTGAATATATCTATATCTACCATCTTCTTACTTCCAGCAGGAAACACATTTAACGATAATGGAAGTCGCAACTGACCAGCTAAACGAAATTAATATGCTCCGGCGGGTTCTTCAATGACTCCAGGAAACTATTTATATAATGATGCAAGCAATTGGTCTCACACTCCTTGTTCACATTCAACGTCTGCACTTTTTTCTGTACTTCCCAGTATCGCTCAGAAGCTATTATGTCTTTAAAAGATTGCTTTATGATATTGCCCATACAGAACTCTTCACTATGGTAGCCTAGGAGATGACCACACGGAGCTACATCGCCTTTGGCATTAATAGTCATATTGAACTGCGTACCATAACATGTTTTAAATTCGTTTAATCCCAGATTTTCAAACTTATTCCATTTAATTACCACGGAGTAGTTATCATCGCTATAGCTTTCCGCATCTGCAAACATGTCTTCCAGTTTCAGATATTCCTCATGGGGGACATCCAGTTTCTTGTCCGGGGTATCTGAACATGGTTTGGCCACAAAGTAGTCGACACCAAGTTCTTTACTCAATTTCGCCAGTGGCACGATGTCTCTGATATTATTACGAATAACTACCATTTGTGTCCCGAGAGTTGTCTTAAGGTTGTATCGCTTTTTCGTCTTCACGCATTTTTTTATTACCTCCATGACACGGTCAAATTGATCCATACCATGCACATCAAGGTATGTCCCTCGATTTGAGGCACCCAAGCTGAAACGTATCCAAACGAAGGATTCCACTATTTTTTTTATCTTGCTGTCTTTAAACGTTATTCCGTTGGTGGCAATACCAAGATCCAGACCTATTTCCCTGGCATATTCAATGGCGTCATAAAAATAGGGACTTAGCGTATTCTCGCCCTCACCAACGAAACCGACAGATTTTACCCCAACATCCTTGGCATCCTGAAGTAATCTCAGGAGAGTTTCTTTCGGCATAGCGAATCTATTCTTCCTATCAGCCTTACCTATCATGTCTCCATAACAATATTTACATGCGAGATTACATCCATTGGTAATACCGATCTCAATGTGAAGTGGGGCAATTTTTTCCCCTTTTAGCCAGTCACTAACTCTGTCTAGATGCCAGAGCAGTTTATGTCCTGTCATCAGGTATTTATCTTGAACGTGTTTACCCGCCATTACTTGTCCTCGACCTTCTCTCATCTCATCAACGCCTTAATATATCTATACAATTTTTCTTTATTAATACTCTCTTTGTTTCCCGCATATGAAACAGCTAACGCTCCGGCGACATTACCAATGAACGCAATGACATCCATTGGGACATTTACTGATGCTAAGGGTGAGGTTATTGACAGAACGGCATCTCCCGCTCCTACTTTATCAACTACTTTATCTGCGAACGCGGGTACCTCGAGCAATTTTCCATCAGTATAAATAATGCAGCCTTTCCAGCCCCTGGTAACCAGCACTTTATCCACCGGCAGTCCCTCGAACCTATTTGTAATTACATGGTTAATGTCATCGTATTGAGTGCCGGTAGCCAATCTTAATTCAGCTTCGTTTATACAAACATAGTTCGGATTTTGATATTTATTTATTGTATTAAAACCAAAGTTGCCCGGGTTGTCCTGCGTATTTATTGAAAAATATTTAGCCGTCTCAAGTACTTTTATTATTTCCGGAGTAAACAATCCGTGACCAGCATCACAAACAATAACTAAATCATATTTATTGATGGTTTTCTTTAAGTCGTTTGATAATTCATTCGAACGCCTTTCGTCCAAAGGCGTATCCTTGAAATCATATACTTCAAATAATTTATGATTATCACCGACATCGATAAACCTCCTCTTAACAATCGTCGGTGAGTTTTCTTTCCCATACAGTATTGCATTAATGTTCTCATTCAAATGAGCTTTGATAAATGGAATTTGAGTTTTACGATCTCCGATTAAGGCTATTAAATCTACGTTACTGCAATAATTTGATACATGATTAGCTACCGCTAACACACCTCCAGGATATTTCTCTGTTGTCTCAACATTGAATATGATAATGGGTTCTCTTCTAGCTCTGCCCATTGCCCTGCCAAACTGGTATTCATCGATGACAGCTTCTCCAATGACTAGTACTTTCAAATTATTTACGCTTTCCAAATGTTTTTCTATTTCACCGAACGAATATTTACTAGAAAATCCAGTCAAAAATACATCCGTTTCTTCCGGGAAAAGATTATAATAACTATTGATTAGTTCTGACGAACTTGAGGTTATTTCCTCAGTAAAAACTAATTCCCCACCGGCACTATTGACTGCGGCCTTCTCGGCAGCAAATCCGCTGGCATAATTATCCAATGAATCCTTGTACTCTACTCCTTTAGCAAAAAGATCTGGCTTTAACAAGTTAATGGTTTTTGAAGCTGTAGGCCATTTATTAATCGCAACATAATCCACCTTGTCTAATGCAGCCAAAGCTTCCGCTCTAAGGTTTTCGTTAAAGGCAGGCCTATGTGGTCCTTTTCCAACATACTTATCTGGTGTTACGGTTATTATCAGCACATCACCATATAGTTTAGCTGCATGAAGGTGACGAATATGTCCTATATGGAGCAAGTCAAAAACGCCATGACAGTGCACAATTTTCTTACTGTCCTTCTTCAGGCCAGCGACTACTTTGGCTAACTCATCAAGCTGTAATACTTTGTTTTTCATAGTAACCTCTAGACTTCAATTATATTACAAATAACATCTAAGTAGCTAGTACATCCGGGAGGTATATGGAGTGAACTCCTGGGACTGGAGCGGTTTTCGAGAGGCACGCCAACTACGTGGGCGATCTCAAGGAGCCACGGATTTGAAATTAGCATGGCCACAAAGTAGGGAACTCCCCTGAGAACGCCAGAATGTAGAGTTTCTTTAATACGAGGATGGGTATCTACGTGAATATGAGACTTTTGAGGATGTAGTAGACAGGCTTCCTCATTTCATCGATGAGAGGTCATAATCAGAAGAGGATTCGGCCCTTGGTTACCGCTCACCAAATGACTTCGAAAAATTAGTGTTTATTCAGGAGAACAATGGATTACCCCGCCAGACTCTCCTAACCTTATCTGTCCAATCACAAAGGTGTAGTTCAATATATGTGCGCTACAAGATACAGTCCGACATAGCCCAACTCAACAGCAGCTTTGTTTAGCATCAGCCCTATCGCTCATTTAACCACCGAATCGTTTCAGTTAATCCAACCCTTAAATCATATTTTGGCTCATAGCCAAAGACTTTAGCCTTAGAAATATCAGCTACGCTGTGTAATATATCCCCGGGTCTTGGTTCTTGGTGAATAGGCTCTATCTTTTTGCCGACGAGTTCCATAATGAGCTCGGTTAACTGGTTTATGGTAATATTTTCCCCACTGCTAATATTAAGCAGTCCGCATGAGTCACTCTTTGCCGCTAAGATATTTGCCTCAACAATATCATTAATGAAAGTAAATTCCCTGGTTTGGTTACCATCACCAAAGATGATAGGTGGATTACCTTCGATTAGGTTTCGAATAAACTGAGGGATGACAGCAGAATATTGAGAATTGAGATCTTGCCGCGGTCCATAGACATTAAAGTATCTTAGGCAAATAGTAGGTAATCTATAGATACGGCTAAAGACCTGGGCGTAGTATTCATTGGTCAATTTGGTTACTGCATACGGAGAGAGGGGATGGGGTACCATATCCTCTCTTTTAGGTAAAGTTGATGTATCTCCGTATACTGACGAAGAGGAAGCGCATATAACCTTTTTAGCACCATTGTCTCTAGCGGCTAGGAGTACATTTAGGGTCCCAGTGATATTCGTTTCATGAGATACAATAGGATTATCTATACTCTGAGGAACACTGGGAATAGCTGCTTGATGGAAGACATAACTCACATCTCGAAAAAGCTCTTCGAGTAGCGGTAGATCGTTAATGCTACCTTGAACGAATTCAAGATTTTTATTCTTCAATAACTCAACTATATTTTCGATTCTACCAGTGGAGAGGTCATCAACAATGACGGTACAGTAGCCTCGCCTCACCAGTTCATCAGTAAGGTGACTGCCAATAAAACCGGCTCCTCCAGTTATAACTACTTTTTCAGCCATTAATTCATCTGTTTCCCCAAACTAAATGCCATTATCTGTTACGACTAATTAGCCACAAATCGCAGGAATATAGTAAATATTACTGTCCCCCAAGGTTAATACTTTATAATTCAAATTGTTGTATCAGCTATTGAGCTTTACCTCAATGACGCAGGCATTGTCGGTAACCATCATTTTTTCATGCGGATTCATTTAATCTTCCCATTGCACCATGTGATATTATCAAGTTTGAATTCTCCAGTCCACAAAGTCATGTTTCCCCAGTCCTCCAAAGTCTCCGGTTGCTTGAAGCCGCTTTCAACACACATTTCATATAATTTGGAGCCAGGATAGGGTCGAAAAACGGCTGGTCCCATGATATATGAAGGATTGTTTTTTTCTCTAAAAATGTTTTTTACTTGCTGAACCAAGTCCAAAGTGGCTTTCGTCTCCTCTGGGGTTTCGGTTGGAAGATACATCATGTAGCTACTCCCCGTTATCAAACCATTATTTGCAAGAAAATGTGAGCACTCTAAGATATTCTCAACCGTTATACCCTTGTTTATTAACTTAAGTAACCTATTACTTCCTGATTCACCGGACCCACTAAGATAAATCAAGCCGGCCTTTTTTGCGCTGATAATCAACTCCTTGTTTCTGAGAATATCAGCAATATGGCAAGTTCCACCCCATTCAAACTTAAGGTTCCTCTTAAGAATCCCTTCAACAAATGAAGCGAAATTTTTCGGATTTATAAAAAACGCCTCATCAATAAAGTTAAACGTGCGAATATGATATTTATGGATTAATTGTTCTATCTCATCTAAAACAGAGTCGACCGCTCTGGCACGATGTATTCTCGTTTGACTTATAACTGAATTAATGCAAAAAGTACAATTTCTGGGGCACCCTCTGGCCGAAATAAAACTTATCGAAGGATGCTTGGAATCCGTGCGCATAAACGAACAGCTTAAATAATTTTGCATGTCAAGCAACTCAAGCGCCCATGGCCCCGCATCTTCAAACCGGACCGGATCTCCAAAAGGATTCACTCTTATAGTGCCATTGTCTTTGTATCCAAGACTAGGGATGTCTGCAATCTTGAAGTCTCTGTTCTTCACGCAGTTTGACAGTCTGGTAAGAGCATCTTCGCCATCTCCACGGACAATAAAATCAATTGAGTCCTCTTGAAGGCATTGTTCCGGGAATAGCGTCGGGTGAACGCCACCCCAGACAACAAATTTATCAGGAGAATGCTTTTTAATCAACCGGCTTAACTTAAGAGAAGGCCCAATTTGGGCTGACATAACCGAGAATCCAATCAAGCTAGCAGATTTTGCTGCTCTTATCATTTCGTATTCCTCGGAAAAGTCATCCATTATTCGGACTGTTACACCTGCCTTTTTAAGATATGTCGCCAGAATAATTAAAGACCATGGCATTATTGGCGAAGGGATCATCCCTGCGTTTATTAGTAATACATCGTAATGCATTTCCTCTTGTCTGGTTGCAAAATAATTCCTGATGTTTTTGTAAATCTTGTCCTTAGTAGGTGTTAACTCCATACAGCCGGGATCATCACGATTTTGCATTTGGGCAGCGCGGTCATAATAGTCAAGTTCATCATCATAATTCTGATTGTATCCATATAATATTCCGACCTCATAATATATATTCATAGCTAATTTCTTAAGTGATAGAACCGCTTCAGACTTTGACATACTAATATGAAAACTCTTACCACTTTGAACGCTATTTATCATATTTCCAACTTCTTTTAAAAGAAGGTTAAATTTGTTTATATCTTTTTCTACCATTATCTGGTTGTAAGTAATCCAAGCTTTACGAATACCGCTTCTGGCCGCAGGGATATATTTTAAGCAAGCCTGAAAATATTTATTTTTCCGGGGGTCTGCATGTTGTGGATATTCCCGATACAATACCCCGGGTTTGAAATAAAACTGCAAAGCTCTAAACAGTCCAAATATATAAACTTTCAGATAAAATAAGACGGACATTTCCCCTGCCCCCCAAGCATTACTATTTCATAACTTAAAAAATTCTTTAATAGCTATTATGTTCGGCTCAATACGGCTAACACAGTCAGCAACGAGGCATCGAGTCGGGCTAGTAGGCACCCTCAGTCTCTCCTAACTTTACGTTGATTGGTTTCGGTATAATTCCCAATATGGACCTTCGTTTGCCACTAATTGCTCGTGTGATCCTTCTTCTGCAATTCTACCATTTTCCAATACCAATATCTTATCAGCTTTAACTATCGTGGAAAGACGATGGGCAATAACAATCACAGTGTGGTCTTTTGATATTTCATCAATAGCTTTCTGGACGATTACCTCAGATATATTATCAAGATTATTTGTTGCTTCATCGAAAATCAATATTTCTGGTTCTCTTATCATGGCTCGGGCAATAGCAATCCTCTGTACCTGTCCGCCGGATAACCTCCTCCCTTTATCACCAACAAGGGTATCGTAGCCATTCGGTAACTTGGTGATAAAACCATGGGCATCGGCAAATTTAGTCGCTTTAATGACTGCTTCTTTGGAATACCCGACGGTGCGGAAAGTAATATTATTCTCTATAGTATCGTTGAAAATAAATGTATCCTGGCTGACATAACCCAAGTTATATAACCAGGATGATAATTTATACTGTTTAAGGTTTACGCCGTTAATCTTTATTTCGCCTTGGTTGGGTTCAAACAAACGAAGTAATAGAGCAATAATCGTTGTTTTACCTACACCTGAGCGGCCGACAATAGCAGTAGTTTGACCCTTTTCAAAGGTAGCTGAGATGTCTTTCAGAGTCGGGGAGCGGTCCTTATAACCAAAGGTGACATTATTAAATTCTATATTTGATTTGAATGATTTAAATTCTTCCTCCCCATCCTTAATATGAGTAATTTCATCACGTAATATCAAAAAAATCGCTTCAGTATCTGGGAGTGATCCCATAATTTGCATCATTAAAATACCCACATTACTCATAATGGGAGATAACTTAAAAACAGCAAAGGCAAACGTTCCGAAAAGGGGAATTAAGTACACAAAGCCGGCGGGTTCTGTTATTCTAATCACCACAGTCACTATTCCAATAGAGATATACAAGCAAAACATAAGGGTGGAAGGAGGAATCTGCTGCCAAATACTTTGCCTTATAGTATGATGCCAGCGTTTCTCTATAGTGCGATTAAATCTATTAACCCAATCCTCCTCGGTAGTAAAAACCCTAACCTGCTTGATACCGCTAATGGCTTCATTGAGGATTACATTGCCGTCCTTGATAGCTTCCATCTCTCCTCTCGCAGCAGGATATGAAACCATTTTTCCAAGATATCTGGTCGCAAAATAATAGCCCGCCCCTATCACAATAACGATTAATGTTCCCCTCCAAGATAATGTGAGCAGAAAAAGGATTACCGAGATGGATCACACCAACTGCGAAAATAAATCAGTAATGGCGTTGGCTAGAGTTGAAAGCCGTTGTGGGGCTATGGTCGCTTTATAGATTAAGTCGCCCTGTTTATGGTCGATAAAATACTGATAGTCAGCTTTAATAAATTTATGAAAAACCATACCTTGAATTCTCTTTACCAGGCCCGCACTAAAATTAGTTCTGAAATTTACGTTAATTAACTTGACCACAAAAGCCAGTAGGGCAATAACCATGAAAACCACGGAGAAGGCAATAAACTTATCCTCTATCGATAGCAGGTTGGTCACTTTAACAAATGCTGCAAGAATACCGTTCTGTCCAATCCCGGTCCCCAAAGCTGCACTCAACATCGGATAAACTGTGGCTACAATAGCAGCTTCTAAACTACCTATTAGCAAAGATAGAGCGAACAATATTATAATCTGGATTTTATACTGCTTGAAGAAAAACCAGATTACCTTGAGAGTACTTCTTTCTTTAGCCATTGTTATCTCAAATCCATAAACTCTCGAAAATAATCCACGATTGCTTCCCGCTTCTCTTGATCAATGCCGTGGTGATTTCCGAAGAAGAAGGAATTACGCGTAATAAACCTTGAATTTGGTAAATTCCCTACTTTACGATAGGGAAAAAGTCTCATTACCGGGTGCTCATCAAAATTTCCTGACATGATTGGTCTTGTCTCAACCCCTTTTTTCTCAAGGAATTCTACCAGTTCTTTCTTACTGAAAGGGGCACCAGGATTAACTGTTATTGGACACGCAAACCAAACATGTTTTGTGCCTCCTCTCTCTGTATGCAATGAAATATAGTTCTTATATTGTTTCAGATTCTCAACCCAAAACTCAGCATTTTCTCGTCGTATTTCTATAAACTTATCCAGTTTTTTTATCTGGTGTATTCCAAACGCTCCCTGTAGTTCAGTGGGTCTAAAATTATATCCGATGTTGGCAAATAAATATCGGGGATCGATATCATTGTATTTTTGAGCAATATTTTCCCTATCCTTCAAATCCCTAATCCAACCGAAAACTCTTAATGCCTTAGCCAGTTCTGCTAACTCCTCGTTATCAGTGGGCACCATCCCCCCTTCAATCGTCGATATATGATGAGAAAAAAAGAAACTAAAAGTTGCCAAGTCACCAAAGCTGCCTATCTTACACCCCTTAAATTCTGCCCCGTGAGCTTCACACGCGTCTTCTATTA
>SDBV01009735.1_pt1 | contig 12710 bp, 14 predicted proteins | sample 2277081 | NCBI WGS metagenome assembly SDBV01 (sample SAMN10402039, study PRJNA504765) | marine sediment metagenome | isolation source: marine sediment core GS10_PC15, 223 cmbsf | place: Arctic Ocean: Southern Knipovich Ridge | collected 2010
CTATATACCACTCCAGAGCTCCAAGCTGATAAAGAGCTGGTCCTCGCTGCCGTCTCACAATTTGGCTGGGTGCTTCAATTCGCCACCCCAGAGCTCAAAGCTGATAAAGATGTGGTCCTCGCTGCCGTTTCACAAGATGGCGGGGCGCTAGAATTTGCCACTCCAGAGCTCCAAGCTGATAAAGAGGTGGTCCTCGCTGCCGTCTCACGATATGGCGAGGCGCTTCTATATGCCACTCCAGAGCTGAGAGACGACCTGGAGGTAGTTAGCGCCGCTATTGCCCAGAACCCAGAGGCGATTCAGTCTGCGAGCGAGAGAATCAAAAACAACCCAGAGCTCTTACAAGAGAGTGAACAAGCATACAAAAGGAGGAAAACCAAATGACAATCTCAATTACAGAAGCATCGCTACCTATCCATATCCTTGGAGAGGTCGCCTCCCACCTTACCCCTGAAGAGGCTTGCGCGCTCAAATGAACTTCTGTTTTGACACGAGCACCCGGATATTGCATATGAAAATGTTCAAGCGGGGTAACTACTGGTTTCGAAAATACAAATCCATCGTCTATCTGAACCTCTACAATGTCTTCAAAAACCTTTTGTAGAATGCTAATCTCACTACTGATTCGTTGAATGGCAAAGTCCAGATCTAAGGTTTCTCTTCCAATGTCGATATACCTAGCTAGTAGTGCTCCCCCTTTCAATACAAAATGGGAATGGTAAGGTGACTGACATAGACGTACCAGAAATCTTTCGTTGATTGCATTTCGCCAAATTTCAGCAGGAGTTGAATCCCGCTCCTTGGCAATGAGCTGTAGTCGCTTTTTCAAAGACTGTTCTAAAGCAGATGTCATGTTGTTAAAGCCATAATGTATGGATGAATATTGACTCTTAAAGCCTTGGCATATTTTGAAAGCTTCTGTAAATCTGCCTTCTGCTGAGGAGAATGATTTAAATAAGCTTTAAGTGCCTTGATGGCAATTTCGTTGTCTAAGTATCGAAACGCATCAATAACAGTCCTCTCGCGGTCAAAAATTTTTACCTTGTGTTTTCCGATCTTGACAATCTTTTTACCAAGAGTCATGTTTCTCATACGGATGATCCGAGTATGCGCTCGCTTTGGACTCTTATCTTCATTAGGGATAGCAATCCAATACTCCCGCATGATCTGATCCGTCAGCTTGTAGTAGCAGAGGGCAGAGATTAGGCAAACGACTCCCCTAGGAATACTAGAGACGGTGAGGACAAGTTCTTCAAAATCCAAGTCTACCCCACTGGAAGCGCCCAAAACTCGGTATAGTCCTCTACTAACCCGTTCAATTATCCCTTTTTGGCAAAAATGCGCTAGCATCCGAGAGGGGATCCCCCTAGAACGGGCTTCGCTAGCCTTAAAGATAGGCTGCTTAAGAAGAGGCGCAAGAAGGTCCTGATACTTAGATCGTTTCATGCCTGATATGTAACATAGGCACTCAAATAAAGTCAATGAGTGCCATTATTACAAAAATTCAGGATGGCCTTTTCAAAACGCGTTTCAGATGTTTGGTGAGTCAAGGGTTAGAGATGTATAGCACCTGTTTGACGTGGTCCCTGAGGGGATAGGTGAGTACCTTTGTTCCCTTCACATTGAAGGGGGGCTTGGTGAGGTCAAGCGGGCGGTTGGGGCCGCGATGAGGGATGTCCCAATTCGCAGAGCGCCTTGCCATCGAATTCTTAGGTGAAGTGGATAGATCATTGGTAATCAGGCAGTGCTTCACATTGCGAATTTTGGAAAGGAAGATCTGTATGTCATCATTTGTAAGATGCTGCAGTACATCTTTGCAAATGACCAGATCTGCAGGCGGAATGGGATCCTTGATCAGATCAAGCTGAATAAAAAAGACATTGGGAACGCTATAGAGGCGAATATTTCTATCAATAACGCTTTCAACAGGATCACATCCTAGATATTCAATCCCCTCCCAGTCTATGGTCTTGGAAAACTCCCAAGCTCCACATCCAACATCAACAACCGATTTGATCTCGTTTTCCTTGAAAAAATTTGTCAGAAATTCCACATAGACCCTGGTGTTTTCTATAGTAGACCCCCAACCTGATCCTGCATATCCATCCTCAGTATACCCCCAAACGCCTAGCTCATAATATTCAGTAAATACTTCTTCCGCACTCGACGGATAGGCGTGAGGGTGGCACGAAAAAAAGGCGATGATGGCAATTAAAGCTGCATTCCTCATAGACACTCCTTGTTGCGTAGGAATAATAACAACAAACGTTTTAGTAGTGCAAAAGGAGTTTTGGATTGATGTATATTTTTCCAAATCCATGTACTGCCATCGATGCATGAAGGGGCAGATGCTCGCAGCAGGTTGGGTCACGGTAAAGCTTGGGGCTTTCTGCTTTGGTGTTGCGCTGAAAGCGGATGGGAAGCTCTGAAAGCTCGCATGTATAGCCTTTGCCGATCTCTATACGATAGCGTTTGGCATGTGGATGCTCTTCAGCCATCGAAGAGAGAATTTCTCTATAGAAGAGCGAAAGATCTTCGGTCACAGTTCCTGAATAGGAAAAGGGAAGCATGCTGCTCATTTTATAAATGGCCAGACCTCCAAAAGCTGAATAGACTGGAAGGAGTTCATCACCTTCCAATCGATAATCTGCCCAGCTCTCTTTCCACCAAAAACTGCCCACCATTTCTGGACCGAGGGGGAAGGTCCTATCGCGAAGTGCATAGTGGTCTGAGTATTGGTCTCCAATGAGCCCATTGGCGGCAATGCAATCCCATTCTAGGGGAAGTTCAATGGTCTTTAGGATCTCTTCAATAGGCCATGGACAGAGGAAGTCAAGGTCCACCATGATGAGATAATCAAATTCGCTATATTCTTCTCCACGTGCGACGGAGAGCACCCGATTGCGCGCCCTTGCAATGCGCTCAGTTCTTGAAGGCGACAACTGGATGTCAGGAACCATTTCTGAAATAAAAATGACATGTGGATTGGTTTGTGCCCATTCTTGATAGCACCTCGCGGTGCCGTCGGTAGAGTTATTTTCGTAGATGATTACGGCATAATCGGCAAAGCGATTCCCGAGAGCTTCGATGTTTGCTATCGTATTTGCCGCTGCCTGCTCCACATTTCTGCACACTCCGCAGATTAGAACCTTTTTTTCACGGGCAAAAATGGAGCTGCAGAGGAGGAGAAAAATCGCTATTTTCATCAATCGACACGCTCTTCATAGAGGGTATTGTAGAGGGTTTTACCGGTTGCGGCAACAGCACCTACATCACGTAGCCATGCTGACATGGCGTAGGTGAGGAAGGTGCGGCTGCTTTGTCTCAAGAAGATATCAAAGGGAATGTGAAAAGCAAAACCCTTATCGTGATAAACTCGCCCATTGACTTTGTCACCCCCATTGGTGATCGTTGTCCAAAGCGAAAAGCGCAGGCCGCTGGGAAAATAGCGTGTCGCGATGATGCGCACGCCCTTATCACGCGCAAGGAATTGCCCTATATTCGCTTCAAAACCAAGAGCTAGAGGCTTAAAATCGTAGTAGAGGTTGAGAAAATATTGAACCCCTACATACCGCTCAAAGACTTCTATTCCCGCGTTATTGAATTTTGGGATCTTGGAAAAGAAACCGAGCCCACTGTAGCGCCTTTTTAGGACCGTTGCCGCCTCAATTCCCACTGCCCATGACGACTGCACCGGGTAGAGCAAAAGCTCGGAGGCGACACCGCCGTAGGCGGGTTCAAAATAGCCTCCTGCTAGGCGAAAAAACCACCCCTTCCCCACATTCCAATTTCGTGCCAAGAAGAGCTCTTCCAGAGAGACGCTACTTGCTTGGTAATAACGCACCGCATCGGTACGTACATGGAGAATGCGGGAGGGGTTCAGGCGATCGCGGCTGGAGAGGCCATGCATGCTAGAATAGGCTGAATAGGCTCCCTGCACTCGGTAATAGATCGCATTGTAGAGGTACCCTTCCATAGAGGCGATAAGACCAATGCTATACTTGTATTTTCCTGAAGTGGCCCCGAAGAAGTTAATCAGTCGAGGTCGAGCTGTAAAGGTCCACACCTCACGCGCTCTTTGAAAGAGGAGCATCGCCTCATAATCACTAGGAGCGATGCAAACTGGACTCATGGGAGCTACTGTTGCAAGCTCGGGCTCGCTCATGCAGCCGCGTTCATACTGGTAGAGATCAATCGTGCGGAAGGTGTAGCTATGACTCTTAACTCCTTCCGATTGCACGGTTACGGTCACTTGGTCAACGTCAGATGGTGTAAGCGCCGCGAGGAGGTTTTGAATGCGCTCGCGCACAGTGCGCTCTTTGCGATAGCGGTTATTAGCTACCTCAATCCAGAGGTGGCGATCGCCTTGGCTGCAGTCGAGCAAGATCCCGTAGATATCAAGACCTTGATCAGCGAATGAATAGGCAAGATCGCGTGCAAACTCCTCCTCTGGCCTGGCATTGCCCAAAGCCTGGAAGTCAACGGGGGCTGTGTAGGGAAGAGGGTTTTTATCTTTTGCGAAAAGTCCTGTCGTTGTTCCCAATGGATACCGCAAGGAGGCCGAACCCGCGAGCTTCTTTCCTCTGAGGGAGCTAAGGGTGAGCTGCAAGGTCTCTCCCAAGAGGTAGCTAAGGCCAAAATTACCTCGAAAATCCACATCACGACCTTTAAAATGTTCTCCATGATGCTTTTTGTAATCGTTGGCATCATACTCTGCGATTAAAGAGATGTTTTTAAGGACGGGAATCTCCGTTTGGCGAAACGGGGTCCAAACAGCGCCTCCAAAAATTCCCTTGATCCGCCCGCTACCCCAGCCAAGGGAGAGCTCAAAATCATATTTTGTCCATTCCTTCGTCGCGACAAAATAGGAAGAGCTAAATCTCTTCGTACCGATAAAGTCATCCAGCCCGAAGGCGATGGAGGGAAAGCCTTCAAACCCATCCTCGGGCATGAGCATCCCAAATTTCACATTCCCAATGCGATCAGCATCATCTCCAAAACCCTCCCTCCCAAAATTACTCTCAAGACAGCCGCGAAAAACGCGGTAATTTGCAGAAAGCTCGATCCGGTTAAAGACTCCTAAATTAGCCCCATATACAGAATAGGGTGGAACTGAAGCTCCTCCAATAGTAACCATTCCTGACGCGGGCATGCGCGCAGAGGGCATCGTAAAATACCCCCCGACAAAACTGTAATTATAAAAAAAGGGGAGGTGATCATTAATCTCTCGATTGATGCACTCTACAAGAGCAAGATCGGTGAAAAGTTCAGCGCTGAGCGGCGACCCTAAAAGTAAAATTATAATTAGTTTTTTCATGAACCGTCGGGTCACATTGATCTTAATGAGAGGGTCCCTTATACTGCTTCAAAGGTCAAGGATCATTAAGGGGAAAATCGATTTATGAGCTCATCGCAAGTTCAAGATAGTCAAAGTAATTCTGGATACTTAGAGGATTTTAAGGAGGCTCTTGAGCGCTTTGACTCCCCAGCTCTCCTAAGACTTTGGGAAGAATATACCTCTTCCGATGAAGTCGATCCCGAGGATTTCCGAGGCATCTTAATTGCGGTCAAAGAGTCTGAACTTTGCGACTACATCGGACGCCACATCGAAAGAGGGCTCCCCCTCTGGGAGAACGTCAAAGGGACTCCTCAGGGAGATGAAATTCTTCGACTCATGATTGATTTGCAAATGACCGGAAGCCTACAGCTCCGCGAGCTAGCAGCCAGTCACCTCGATGAGAAATTCGGCGCTGATCCCGAACATGCTCATAAGATGCGCATCGTCGGATTGCGTAGCCCTGGAGAAGAATTCAAAGGGTCCATCAGCCACTATATCCTGATCAACCACATGAAAAAGGGAAACTATGTTTTCCACACGGGAGGATGGGGTGCGGGTGAAGTCATCGACCTCTCTATGATCCGTGAAGAGGCAAACTTTGAATTTGATTATCTCGCAGGTAATAAACACCTTGGCTTCAAAGCCTGTTTTGCCCATTTGATTCCCATTCCTACTACCCACTTTCTTGCTCGACGATTCGGTGCTCCCGACGAACTAGAAGCCTTCGCTCGTAAAAGCCCTGTGGAAACCATCCGCATGCTCCTGAGCGATCTTGGACCGAAAACTGCAGCCGAAATTCGCGATGAACTCTCAGAACTCGTAATTCCTGAAGGCGAATGGAATCGCTGGTGGCAGGGTGCGCGCAACAGAATAAAAAAAGACACACGCATTGAAAGTCCAAGTGACTTAAAGAAGCCATTCCGTCTGATGACGAAAGAGGTATCCCATGAGGAGCGGCTCCAAAAAGCGCTAGAGAAAAAACCTGATGCTGAAACGCTCATTCAGATGGTCTGCGGATTTCTCAAAGACTTTCCCGAAACACTAAAAAATAGTGACTTTAAGGATTCCTTAAGCAACAAACTTACTGAGATGCTCTCCTTCCCAGAGATTAGCCCGGCTCAGCAACTTCAAATCCATTTCTTTTTACAAGATCTCAACGATGAAAAAGAGTATTCCCCTATCAAAGAGCTGCTCGTTGATGCTGCCTCTCCCCTGGAGTTGATTGGTGAGATCGTAACGCAATCCCTGAAAAAACGCGCGCTTATGGAACTGCGTGAATCAAGGGAAAACTGGCATGAGCTCTTTTTAGAACTGCTGCTTACGCCCATACAAACTTCTCTCAGAGACTATATTTTCACCGAGCTTCTTGGCTCATCTTATGAGCCTCAACTGCGCGTGAAACTATCAGAAATGGCCGCAGATCCTACTGTTTGCCCTGAAGCGTGTTTGTGGTATTTCCAAAAGATATCCAACGATTCCACTCTACCTTTCGCAGACTCTGAAGGATTAAGCACCTTCTTTGAGGCCTTTTTGATTCTGCTCAGCGATCTTGAGCAGCGCGAAGGAAGACGCGATCTCGTAAAGAAGATGCAAGCCATTCTCCTTGCGGGGCGATTTAGTATCGTTCGCAAAATCATGAAACAATCCACCTTGAAAGACACCAAGGAATTCCTTCTCCTGGTTACCAAGTGTCACTCCCTCTCCGATCATGACATCAAAATTTTCTACTCTCTCGCTGAGGTTGCTCACCCGGAGCTTGCAAACACAAAAAAAGAAGCGGTTGAAGAAGAAGTGATTTGGACTACTCAGGAAGGGTATAATAAACTTCAAAAACGGATTGAGCAGATTGGCACCGTCGAAACAGTCGATAATGCTAAAGAAATTGAAGTGGCACGTTCACATGGAGACCTTCGAGAAAATGCTGAATTCAAAGCCGCCCTCGAAAGACGCGATCGCCTCCAATCCGAAATAAAGTTCCTGTCGAGCCAGCTCACGCTTTGCCGCGTTTTAAACAAAGACGATATCCATACAGATAAAGTAGGCGTGGGAACAACGATCGAGTGCAGCTTAGAAGATGGTTCAAAAGCCACCTATACCTTCCTTGGACCCTGGGATGCTGACCCCGATAATAATATTCTCTCCTTCCAATCCAAACTTTCCCAGAGTGTTAGCGGTTTGACAGCAGGAGAGACTTTTGAAATCCAGGGTAAGAAGCACACCATCGAAGCGATACGCTCAGCCATATAGACAATACTGAAACTTGCGCTTTGCTCAAGCAAAGTGGTATGTTAACTCCTTCTAAACAGAGACAATTATGAAGCTCATTCTCGCAAGCCGCAATGTACACAAAATCCAAGAGCTCCGCTCTATGCTGAAAGGGCTGCAAGATTTGGATATATTCTCCCTTATTGATTTTCCCGAATATACCCCTCTCGAAGAAACTGGAAAAACGTTTGAAGAAAATGCACGAGCAAAAGCCCTGCATGCAAGCCACGCTTTGAATGCCTTAGTCCTTGCCGACGATTCGGGACTAGTTATTCCGTCGCTAAATGGTAGTCCAGGAGTCTATTCTGCTCGCTATGCCGGACCCGATGCAAACGATAAAGAAAATCGCCAGAAGCTGCTCGAAGAGATGAAAGGATTAAAGGACGAGGCACGCGGTGGCTATTTCGAATGCTGCCTTGCGCTCGCTGATCCAGATGGCATTAAAAAAAGCGTCTGCGCCCTTTGCGAAGGCTTCATTGTAGAAAAAGAACGCGGCGGGCAAGGCTTTGGTTATGACAATCTCTTTCAGAAACATGAATATAGCAAGACCTTTTCTGAACTAGAGGATGATGTCAAGAATCGCATCTCGCACCGAAGAAAAGCGATCGACAAAATGGTCCTCACCCTAGAAGCGATCAGTGTATCTGATTGATGGGTACAATCTTCTCTTTCGCATCGAAGAGAGCAAACTCCCTCTAGAAAAACGCCGCGATGCCCTTATCGCAATACTTGCCGAAGAGCTAAGACCCTTCCAATTCTCTGCCGCGGTGGTATTTGATGGAGAAGACCCCGTCTGCAAATATGCCTCGCGCACCTTTTTCGAAGACCTGGAAGTGATCTATACCCATACCGGTCAAACCGCTGATGAGTTTATCATCGAAATGGTCGAAATCTCCTCCAACCCGAGCCTCTTAACTGTGATCTCCTCAGATGAGGGGCTAAAGAGGCAGTGTGCCCATTTAGGGGCCAAAACGCTATCCATTGAAAGCTTCATCACAATGCTTGCAAAAAAACGAGCACGTTCAAACAGGGAGCCCACCAAGCCCTGCCATGACCCCGATATAGAACGACTAAGAAAGATTTTCGAAAAAAAGCTAGAATCCGATTGAGAAGCCACCATCCAAATGGACAGAATTATTCTCATAAGAGATTTTTTCTGCGATTGCCCCCGGAAAAAGTTCCTTTAACTCCCTAAGAAACCGTTCAAGCTCATGCTTCGATCCTTGAGCTATCACTTCGACAGAGCCATCCTTTAGATTCCGGACGCTGCCGCTCAACCCAAGTTTGCGCGCCACCAGCTGAGCCGTAGCCCTAAAGCCTACACCCTGAACCCTTCCCATAAAAAAAAGATGCATCTGGAGGTACTCTTTTATAGGATCACCTCTTCCCAGGAGTAGTTTTCAATGAATTGAAAAGCCTCTTCCACTGTTGCGACTCCAGTAAGCTGAGTTCTCAGCCCTTTCAGTCCCTGCCCCTGACGTAAATACCAAGCGCTGATGCGGCGCAGATCTAAGAGAGCGCGCCTTGGACTCTGGTAGGCGGTGACATGTTGAAAATGTTCACAAAATGCGTCGCGCAGATCAAGACTGGTGCGTTTGATAGGCTCGAGCCCCTCAAATTGGCGCATGAGATCCTCAATAAGCCACGCCTGGCCAAAAGTTCCGCGGGAAAGGAGAATCCCTGCACACCCTGTGGTCTCGAACATGCCCGCTCCACTTGCGGCATCGGTGATATCTCCATTGCCAAACACGTCAATGGTGGTAGCCGCTTCCACGCAGGCGCGAATGTGCTCCCATTTAGCTGGACCTCGATAGCCTTGCGCACGTGTGCGCCCATGTACAAAAATGGCCACCGCTCCAGCCTCCTCTGCAATTTTTGTGATGAGTGGCGCATTGATCTCCTCTTCATTCCAGCCCGTGCGAACCTTGACCGTCACAGGGATGGAGACCGCACTGACCATATTAGAAAGGATTTCCCCAATCTTGTCGGGGTTCCTCATGAGGCCAGATCCACTTCCATCTCTCGTCACCTTATCAACCGGGCACCCACAGTTAAGATCCACCACATCGAACCCCAAATCTTCAATTATTCGAGCGCAGGGACCGGCGAGTTCTGGCTTACTTCCACAAAGCTGACCACCAATAGGGTGCATCTCCTTTTCAAAGTCAAGAATGCGATAGGTATTCGGGTCGTGGCGGATCAGGGCATCCATTTTAACCATCTCGCAAAAAATGAGCCCTGGCGAAAAGGAATTTGTCATTCGGCGGAAAGGGAGATCCGAGCACCCTGCCAGCGGAGAGCAAAAAATATTTGACGGAAGTTTTAAGTCTTTTAGGACGTAAGGACTTTTAAATGAACCCACGCAGCACCCACATGACCATTCGCTCCATGAAACCCAGGGCAAAAAACCCGATAATAGGGCTGAGGTCCATCACCCCTCCTATCGGAGGAATAACTCGCCTAAAAATACTGAGATAGGGGTCGGTGTAAAACCGCACAAAACGCATCAGGCGATGGTTTGCTAGTGAAGGAATCCACGATCCCAACACCCGAGCCATTAAAAGGAGGGTGAAGACAAAAAACACCCAATGAACGATCCGCGCTATCAATATAACCATAATTTGAGGATATTATACCAGAAGGAGTTCAAAAATTGCAATTTTGTCAAAGCCAGAATTGCAACTTTTGAAATTCTTTTGGTATGTACCAGAAAGAGAGTTTTCTCGAAGAAAAACGCTCGTTTAGGTAGAATGGCTTTACCTTGGGAGTTTGAATGCACTATTTAGGACTTTATGCGGATGGCGCCTTTTTGAGCGCTACCCTTGTCAAACGCCATAAAAGAAAAATTCAAATCGAATGGACGCGGCCTTTGAAGAGCGATGTAAAACCGCTTTACATCCTCGCCCATGAGATTGACCCCAATGGCCACCTTCTGGTTACAGGCCTACAATCACATGAGGTGCTTGTCCGTCAGCTTCAGATGGCACTCTCCTCTAATCGTGCGATTTTATCCGCTCTGCCTTTCCAACTCGAGGGGCTACTCCCCCATTCCATTGAAGAGTCGGTGCTGCAGCCAATCATTACCCGCCTAAGCAAAAAAGAAGCAGCCATCACAGTGCTTTCCTCAGCAAGAAAAAAAATAAGCGAACACCTCAACCAATGGTCTGAAAAAGAGGTCGACCCTGATTTTGTATCTTGCACTCCTATGGCTCTTTTTCGATTTGCACGGCACCTTTTTCCACAAGATGATGCGCTTGTCGTTATCCACCTCGGCAATAGGGAAGTCTGTGCTATTATTCTCTCCGAAGGACGTCTCTTAGAAATCGTGGACACCCCTTTTCTTGTGGAGCCTCACCATATGGAACGGCTCGTCGCATTTTTAATGCAAAAAGCCCCAGAAAAAACCCCTGTTTTTTTTACGGGGCCAGACGCTGAATCTTCTTCATCGCGCTTCCAGCTCGAAAAGCGGCTATCACCCCATTTTTCCCTGCGCCTCCCTCCCATGGAAAGAGCCTCAGAAATTCCTCATGCTATCTCCATAGGCCTTGCCCTTGACGCCCTCCACTCTGACACACACTCCACACAATTTCGGACTGAGCCTTCGGCAAAACTAAAAAAATCACACCGCAGGAGTTTGCAACATGCGCTCTTTGCGGGGCTCTGCTCCTTTTTATCTATTATGCTCATTGGAGGAGCATCCATTGAGGGTCAAAAAAAGGGGCTTCTTACCGAATTGAAAGAGAGCTTTCCTAATAGTGGCTCAAGGCTACAGCCCGCCTTGCAAAATGCTGAGCGAAGTCTTTTGAACACCAAGCCCTCCCCTATTCCCCTCATGCAAGCGAGGACCGCCTCTGAACTCCTTGCCTGGCTAAGCACCCACGCCGAACTCCAAGATCAGCAGATCGTCCTCAACAGAGTGCGTTATGCTCTGGAGAAATACCCTCGCCTTAGCTCTCCCAAAATAGCTCCCCTTGTACGGGTTGAGCTGGAACTCACAACTCTCTCTGCTCGCCTTGCTCGAGATTTTAGACAGGCTCTGCTCGCAGATCGAAACATGATCGACCAGAAGCGCAGTGTGAAATGGTCCAATGACGATTCTACCTATCGCGCCGTTTTCTACTTGAGGAGAGCTTCATGAAAAAGATCGCGCTCCCTAAATTCATTAGTACCCCGTGGGGAACAGCTACTTGCATCGCCCTTGCTTTTGTCCCATCGGTCATAGCCCTTTTAGCATTTGGGATGAGCGCTCAATCCCTACAAGAGACAAAATGGAACATCCAGACGCTCACTTCAAAAGCAAGGAGCAATGCACTCCAGAATGCGCACACACACAAACTCATGGAAAAGCTTGAAAGTGCAGACCCCTACTATCTTGAAAAATCACTAGAGGGGTCGCGTTTTTTAACGCGAGAGATCGCGCAGCTAGAAGCTGCTGGGGATGACAAAAGACTTTCCTGTCTAACAGGAGAACAAAATCGCCTTAGTTTTGCTGAACTCGGACTTCAACGCCTTGATCGCTTCCAGGAAGTAGAAGCGCGCCAGAAACACCCTGTTGAGCTCGACGGCGAAGATTTAAAGTGCCTACTAAACCTTATCGAAGGTGATAGCCCAACAGCTCCACAGCTCATCATCAAACAACTCGAACTAATTCGTAAACCCACATCAAGTCAAGATGAAGTCTTCCTACTCAACTTGGAACTTCTAAAAAGGGAAAAGATAAAATGAGACCATTGTATAACTCAATTCCGTCCACAGATTCGCCTTTTTTGGCCGAAACTTCCTCTTCTTCCTCAACCAGCTCTCTTGGAGCTGGTCTCCGAAACCAGAGAAACTTTCGCCTAAAAAAATTTCAAATCCTCGCCCGAAAGCAGTTTTACAAAGGTCTCAAAATGAGACCACTACTAAACGTTCTTCCATTAGCTGCACTGGTTCTTTTCTGCGGATGCGGGCCGCGCGCCACCTCCTCTCCGGATACCATTGTGAGCATGCAAACTCTCGACCGCAATGGATTTTCAGAAACGATCAGCAACTTTTTGTTGATCTTATACAGATATGAATTTTTCCCTGAACATCCTTTATGTATGCAATTAAGACAAGAATAGAGTGA
>SDBV01009736.1_pt1 | contig 12709 bp, 18 predicted proteins | sample 2277081 | NCBI WGS metagenome assembly SDBV01 (sample SAMN10402039, study PRJNA504765) | marine sediment metagenome | isolation source: marine sediment core GS10_PC15, 223 cmbsf | place: Arctic Ocean: Southern Knipovich Ridge | collected 2010
GTAAATTAAGGAATCTTTATTTTTATTATAATATTCTTGATGTGCCTTTTGTATAGAAAGATTTCTTTGAATAAATTTTTCATTTGTATCGAAATCCCTACCTCTCTTTAAAGTAAGTTCCCTTATCTTGTTTTCTGAAGCATCCAAGAAGATAACAATGTCTGGTTTAGGTATATGTTTTCTATCAGATTTCGCTTGTTCAAGAAGAATTTCTTGCTCAAATCCAGAAGTCATTGTTGTTATATGAAGTTCGTTAGAAATTAGGTAAGTATCCATAACAACAACCTTTCCGTCTGACTTCAATTTTAATGCTTTTTCCATATCTCTAATGCACTTATTTCTAAACCAGATAATTGTCTCCATCTGTCCAACGTCTTTTTTAAAATTTTCAATAACCTTTTCTGGAATTTCCTCAACATTTTCTAAAATGGCTTCTGCTTTAAAATATTTAATTAACTTATCCACAAGAAAACTTTTTCCAACACCTGGTCCACCAATTATCGCAATTATTGTTGGTTCCATAATCTTTCTACCTCTCCTAAATTATTTAAAACTTGTGCAAAATCTTTGTTTTCTTGAACAAATTTTCTCATTGATCCTTCTGTATTCATAGCATAAGGATGTACAATTCCACAAAATCTTAGATTTTCTGCTCCTTCTTCTCTAGCTTCTCTGCAATCTTCTCCATCTGAAACCAAATCTCCTATGTAAAACAAAGGACTTCCATTGTTATCTGTCGCTAATCTATGTAATTCTTTAGATTTACCTTGAAAAGGATTACTAACTCTATCAAAGTAATGAACTAATCCATCCCTTTCAAATCTCTTTCTAATTCCTTCGGAAGTTTCATTAGTAACTATATACGTGTTTTTGTGTCCTATTGCCCTCTCGGTTTTTTGTAAAACTTCTCTTGCTCCAGGAATCATTTCTGGAGGACTTGATAATTTAAATCTTTTAACAAACTCTTCAATTACATCATCTAGGTGTTCATCCCTAATCCCCAAATCTCTATAAAATTTCCTCCAATCTCTTGATTGAAAATTTAATCTGTATTCCTCTAAAGATATATCTTGATAGCCAAAATCTTTTCTTATAGACCCATCTACTTCCAACATTCTGGGCAAGGTATCATACAGTGTCCCATCTAAATCAAATGCTATTTTCATAATAATGTAGGACCCCTTTTCCTTATAAATCCTTCTATTGTTACTACCGAAGAATGATTATCCCTCCGCCCAGATTCGAACTGGGGATCTCCCGGGAACTGCTTCCCTTTGACTTTTGGGGCTTCATAGTAATCAATATTGAATCTCCACCTTAGGTAAAACCTACAGCCAGGCGCTTTAACCACTAAGCTACGAAGGGGTTGAAATAAGAATAATTGTTGATTATTTAAGTTTAACTATCTTTATTCCACAAGGTTTAAAAACAGAGAATTTCTTGGAGGAATCATGACAGTAAGTGTTGAATTAATACCAATAACAGCAGATGAACTTATTGAGGGATTCTTAGCTGGAGAAAGTAATTTCTCTGGAAGAATAGGAAGAAATTTAAATTTAAGTGGACATAAAAAATTTCCTGAATTATTAAGGTATTTCTCTTGTCATAAACCCTCAAAGAAACCAATAATTAGGGATTCTGATTTTAGGGGTTTAATTGCAAAAGGAATGGAAGTGCCTTATTTATCTGGGAATGATCCTGTAAGGGCTGATTTTAGAGAAACAGATTTTAGAGAAACAGATTTTAGGAATTCTATACTTAGAAGGGTTGATTTTAGAGGTGCAAACCTTAGGGGGGCAAATCTTGGATGGGCAGATCTTTCTATGGCAGATTTTACAGGAGCAGATCTTAGTGGTGCTGATTTTAGCAGGACAAAGCTTTACGAAACAAAATTTCAAGGTGCTAATCTTATAGAGGCTAAAAATTTAAAATATGCTCTCGATCTTGAAAGAGCGGAATTTGGAGAAGATCAAAATCATAGGAGAACGCAAGTAATTCCTACAGATTATAGAATTATATCAGACGCCTTTACAAACGATTTATTTACTATTTTCAGTTAAGTGGTTAACATCCTTGTAACTCTAAGCTACGAAGGGGTTGAAATAAGAATAATTGTTGAATATTTAAGTTTAACTAATTCTGTTTCAAAAGATTTATACCCAACAGAGACACTTTCTTCCCACCCTCGGCGTGGATGATTTTTATTATAGTAATGTTTAAATATAATCTTGGTATAAAGAAATTATGAAAAAGTCAAAAAAAAATGATGAAGGTCATTATGGTCTCACCATATTTATTGCTGTCGTATTGACAGTAGCAATACATTACTTTTTTATTTCAGATATAAACCTTCATCCAACAATCCATCTAATAATAGGCATGTTTATTTTGTATTTACTAATTGCAGCCCTTTATTCTTTAGTAGAGAAAATTTGGAATAAATTCTAAGAATTAAGAACCACTTAATCTATCCCATCTAGACAAATTTTAAAAACCCCATATACCTTATTCAATAAAGAGGCGCAAAAGTACACCACTTAGATATGCAAAAGTGTATTATTCTCGGCGTGAACCTTCTATCACAGAAATGTTTAAATAGTGGAAAAAATACAATTTGATTATGGTAAGAAAAGCAGTTATTGGTGGGTTGGTTGCGGGTGCTTTACTATTTACAGGGTGCAAAGACAATGCCTCCACAAAAGAAATGGTCTCTAATACTCGTACTTATACAAGCCAATCAAGTATGGAAACAGTTACCGATATGGATTTCGATGGAAAATATGATGTTTTGGAGAGCTGGAATGTGGGAGGGATGCATAGGCTTTTCTTCAAAAGAGGATATGGACCTTCACAGAACCCTGGAATTGAGATAGAATTTGTAGATCCAAGTTTCTTCAAAAGTTATGATGAAGAGCAGTTTAGAGACATGGTTAAAAAATACTATCGGTTGGAAGAAAAATAAGAAATAAATTCTTTTCTAACCGAATAACCCCTAACTAAGACATTTCTAAAGAAAAAATTAAGTGGTTAACATCTTTGTAACTCCAGAGCTACGGAAGGGTTGAAATAAGAATAATTTTATTTCAGATGTTTATTATTCCTCTAAACAATTGCGAAAGAAGGCCCATCTCTTCTTGAGGGGTGGCTCTCCATAAATTCTTCTACAACTTCAAACAAAGTATTTTTCCCATCATAGGTTACCCTTAATTGGTTTCCTTCTATTCTTCCGGAATTCAATCTAAGATCAATCCGTGAAGAACTTGGATTTAGCCTTCTGTGTATTCCATAACGTCCTTCAATTGTAAGATTTTCACTAACAACAAATCCTCTTTCTTCAAGATATTTTAAAAATTCAGGCAATTCACCATCCCGAAACTGATATTTTGCAGATATTCTTTCCATCTTTAGTCCTCAATATCCTTCTTCCTTTGTTCTGCAACAAAGAAAGCCCGGTTAGATTCTGACTCATGGATTACTCCTTCTCTCTCGAAAACCGCTGTTGCGGTTGGCAATGCAAATTTCCCAATAACTCCAATCTTAGAATAAATAATATATGAAATCACCCTCGTCTCTCCAGCTTCAAGTTTTTCAAAATTCCATTCAAGCCTTCTATTCTTATGATCAATCCTTGTTGGTTCGTCCCCTCCAAACCTCTCATAGATCTTCACGAGAGGGGGAAGTCTATCAATTACATTAACTCTTTCAACATAATTCTTAGCATTTAAAAGAATTGAAACTTTCAAAGCAAATTCGCCACCCTTCGCTTTTACAAAAGAAACTCTTTTTTTAAGAACAAGATTCGTTCCCTTGTACTTCTTAGCAAGAATCACAATCGCAACAATAAAGAGTATTACAACAAATGGAAAAATCCAATTAGTTTTCACCCTAATTTCTAAAGTCTCTCCAGGTCCCACATCTCTAATCCATGAATAAAAAATAGTACCTCCTTCTCTTTCAACAACATCCGGTTCAGGACTAAAACTTGTGAAAAGCCTTGAAAGGATGTTTTTCTTCACAACAGTTTCAGAGCTCTCAACTGTATTTCCTTCATTTTTCTTTTCTATAACCTGAGTGTTTATGAAAAAACCATAATTTTTCCTAGTAGTAGTTACCAAATCTTTTTCAACAAATTTTATCACTCCTTCGACTCTCCCATCAACAGTCCCTGTATCGATGTTTGCAACGAGAGTATAAAATCCAGCCCCCAATTGTTTAAAATCTTCTTGATTTAGTTGAACCGTGAAGTTTCTTCTTTCGTTAGGCCCAAGAGAGAAACTTTCTTCAAAATCAAAGAAAGCAGAAGAAAATTCAACATCTACTACCTCAAAATCAAAATTAACCCTATTTCTTATGAAAACTTCTATCGAACCCGATTCGGGATCTACATCGCCAGAACCAATGATTATTGCATCCCCTATTTCAACTATATTAAATGTCAATGTTTCTTGTTGCTGGCCAGTATCGGTCCCTCTAATGAAATAGGAAAAGGTGTAAAAGCCCCTTTCTTTAATTTCCCCCAAAGGAACAAGACCAAGAGAAACATCTTTCGTCGCTCCAGAACCTATTGAAATAGTTCCTACGGGAAACATGCTAAAACCAAGAAGATTGTAAAACTCAAAATTGTCCGCAGCACCATTGTTAGTAATCTTCAAATCAAATATAACTGGTTTTCCGGTATCGAGTACAAGAACCTCATTCAAACTCTGCTTCTCCAAATCAAGATTTATCGCAAAAACTGTTGGCAAAGCTAAAAGGGAAAAAAACAGCAATAAAATGAACATCTTTTTCATCTAAAAATCAAAGGAAATTTCTATTTAAGGATTTCGGTGATGATTTATGGGGATGACCTTGAGAATAAAGATAGTTAGATTTATAATAATAAAATTATAAAGAGTATTGATGAAAAAAGAGAAATTACAATTATTGTATATTCATGGAGGAAGAACCAGTAAAAGTAGGAAAGATTATTTAAAGATGTTAAAAACCAGAATTATGTCAATTGAAAAGAAAGGTGGATGGGATGGCGGATATCTCGATAAGAAATTAGGTAAAAAACTTCAAATAGTAAGACCGCGTATGCCTTTACAAGACAATGCGAAATATGAAGATTGGAAAATTCACTTTGAGAGATATTTTCCTTATCTAAAAGACAATATAATTCTAATGGGACAATCGTTAGGGGGAATATTTTTAGCAAAGTATCTTTCAGAAAATAAGTTTCCAAAAAAGATTTTGTCTACATACTTAATCTGCCCACCATTTGACAATTCTCTTCCTGGTGAAGATTTGGTTGGAGGGTTTAAGCTTAAAGGTGATTTATCATTAATTGAAAAAAACTCAAAAAATCTTAATCTATTATTCTCCAAGAAAGATGATGTGGTTCCAATATCCCATGCTAATAAATATAAGAGCAGATTAAAGGATGCACGTATAATAATTTATAATAATATAGAAGGACATTTTTCTATTCCCAAATTTCCCAACATTATTAGGATGATAAAAAGAGATTTAAAAAAGAAAGGAAACCAATAATTCTGTTTTGGACAGTTTAGACTTCTCGGACTGTGTTTTGAGGATATAAAACCTTAAATACTAATGTGAAGGAGAAAAAATATGGGAAATAGGGTAAGAAACACCAGGAGAAGCTGGGATAGGAGTAAGACCTCTGGAGGATTTGCAAGGATGAGATTTAATGATGTATTTGGAAAACCAGGATATACTGCTGGAGATGTTCAAAAAATGATGGACTATCTTGGAGTTTTTGAATGTAATACATCTACCCTTAGTAATTCTGCCGATAGAAATAATCTAGCAGTTAGATTATCTTCTCTTGGAATTAAAAAAGAGGGGGGAGCTCCAAGCAGTTTGATACCAATAACAAATCTCGGACCTCTCGTTGCCGATACAGCCTATGGTTATGAAGTAACAACAGAACAATTGTTGGAGGCTGCAGGACTCATAGATAAAAAATATGGTGTAATAAGAAAATAAAAAGAAAACACGACTATCTCTTTCCTTCTAAATCAAGATATGCTTTTATTTGGCTTAAGAATTCATCACTATCACTAGCAAGTTTTCCTTCATACTCCTCAATTCTGGTAGGAATAACCCACTTTTCATAAATGCTCCTCATAAATTTCTTTAAGGCTGTTGTCTCAAATTTTCCGTCATAATCTCTGACAAGAACACCTTTAATTTCAACCTTAACAGAACCCTGATTTGTTTTTATTTTTGCCCCGCCCTGATTGATTTCAATATCTTTAAGAGCCCTTACAGTAAATTTAACATCCACTTCGAACTTAAAATAGTCGGTAATCTTTCTTTCTCCTTTCCATTCAATGTTCATCTCCTTCGCATCCCCAACTATTTTTTCCTCATACTTTCTTTCTGAAAGAGGATCTAGTTGAGTCTCTTCCTTTAACCAGTCATAGCAAAACCTGTAAAAATGTTTGAAAGAAAAAATTCCTACATGTTTGATTTTACTCGAGAAAATGGTATCTTTTTCAGCCATTTCATAGAAAGTGAAATCTTATTTAAATATTTAACTAAATGGAAAATTTATAAAAGGTCATGTTTATCTTAGCCACAATGGTCGGAGAAAGTTTAGAAAACATGGTTAAAATTGGATTGACATTATCTACAGGAGTATTATCAATGTGCACCCTTGTAGGATCCCTCGTTTATTTCAGCAAGAGAAAATATGATTTAATTCAATTAACAAGAATGTATGATAGGGGAGAATTAGACAGAAGACCCCATTATTTCAATGTGGGTAGCTTTTCCGAAGAAAAGAACGATTAAATAGAATTCTTACAAGATTCGCAGACAAGCATCCCATGAACTCTAAAAAGAACATCCACTTCACCACACTCTTCGCAAACACCGTCGTGCATAAACGCCCTATTTTTTGCCTTCTTTATCCTTTTAAGTTTCCCAGACTCTTCTCTTATTTTCGCAATCTCTTGAATTTCAGGATAAACTTCTGGATGAAAATTTAGTATGTCTTTAGCAGTTATAATCCCCACGAGTTCACCATCATTGATAACCGGAAGTCTCTCGAACTTGAATTTCTTCATCTTGCTTATTGTTTCTGGAATTTTCGTAGATGGGCGAACAGTTGCAATTTTTTTCGGAGAGATGTCTTTCGCTTTAATTTTCGACAAATCGTTTTTAGATTTTTTAACTAATGCCCATAAAATGTCTCTTTGCGCTATGAATCCAACAAGTCGTTTATTATTAACAAGAAGCAAACTACCAACCCTTCTTCTAACCATTTTCTTTGCACATTCAAGAAGATTTTCATCTGGCCTAACAGTCACAGGTTCGCGAGTCATAACATCCGCGACCAGAACGTTTTCCATGCCAATATCAGAACACTCTAACTTATAAATTTTATGAGAATTCCTTCTATCACACCCAGCACAATAATGCTTAAATAAGCTAAGAAAGATGTGATAAATATGGCAGGAGACGAAGCAAACTTAAACAGGTTCTATTATCTTCTGAAAGACCCTGACAATGAAGCACCTTTTCTCCATTTAGAGGACAAGATTGGATCTCACATCACGGCTGGGCGCTCTCTCTTAGATGCTTCTTTTTTTTCAAATACAAATCCCAACGTAAATCTCCGTGAGCAAGGAAGATATACCTTACGTATGAAAAAAAAAGTTCATAGTGAAGACCATACTTTAATTGCAGCATATAGCATAGCTAAACACGGATACATTGGAAGAAAGATAGATCTTGCCTGCTTGTCCATAATATTAAGACAGGGAGGAATAGATGAAAGTGGACTTATATCTTTCATTGAGTCTTGTGGATTTTCTTCAGAACCTCCCGAAATAGAAGCACCCGGAGAATATAAATTATGGATAGATAATATACTGCACCCCTCAGAAATTTTTAAATCGGAGGTATCTCAAACTTAATATGACCGATAAACCAGTAGTTCTAATGCCCGAAGATATTCAAAGAATAATGGGTAAAGATGCCCAAAGAAACAATATTCTTGCAGCAAAGATGGTTGCAGAAATTGTGAAAACAACCCTTGGCCCAAAAGGAATGGACAAAATGCTTGTTTCTCCAACAGGAGATATCATAGTTACTAACGATGGAGTCACGATACTCGAAGAAATGCAAATAGAACATCCTGCCGCAAAAATGATGGTTGAGATTGCAAAAACGCAGGAAAGTGAGGTCGGCGACGGAACGACCACTGCAGTGATGATTGCGGGAAAATTACTTGAAAACGCTGAAAAACTACTTGACAAAAAAATTCACCCAACGGTTATTACTAAGGGCTATCGGATTGCGGCTGAAAAAGCTCAGGAAATTCTGCAAGACATAGCCCTGAAAATAACTCCAGAAGATACAGACATCTTAAAGCAAATTGCGATGACTGCAATGACTGGAAAAGGTGCGGAGGATTCCAAAGAAGAGTTTGCAGAAATAATCGTCCGTGCGGTAAAACAGGTCGAAGAAAATAGGAAGGTAAATTTAAACAATATTAAAATAGAAAAGGCAAAAGGAGAGGGAATAAAAGATACTCAACTAATTTCTGGAATAGTGATAGACAAAGAAAAGGTTTCACATGATATGCCTTCCTCCGTCTCTAAAGCAAAAATAGCGCTCTTAGACTTTCCTCTTGAAATAAAAAATCCAGAGATAGACACAAAGGTTTCAGTAACTTCTCCTGAACAGCTTCAAAGTTTTGTTATGCAAGAAGAAAGAGAAATAAAAGAAATGGTTGAAAAACTAAGACTTTCTGGAGCAAATGTGGTTTTTTGTCAGAAAGGAATAGATGATTTCGCCCAATATCTTTTATCCAAAGAAGAAATTTATTCTTGTCGTCGTGTTTCCAGGAGCGATATGGAAAAAATCTCAAAAGCAACAGCGGGAAAAATAGTAAGCAATCTAAATGAATTGACTCCTTTTGAACTTGGAAATTCTGAAACAGTCGAGGAGGTCAAACATGGAGACGACACCTTAACATATATTAGGGGTTGTCAAAATCCAAAAGCACTAACAATTCTTATTCATGGGGGAACAGAACATGTTATCGATGAAATTGAAAGAGCAATGAAAGACGGATTAGGAGATGTTGTCTCCGCTCTTCAAACAGGCCTAGTTGTTCCCGGTGGTGGGGCGGTAGAAATAGAACTTGCCAAAAGACTCAGAGAATTTTCACAAATCTTGACCGGAAGGGAACAACTAGCAGTAGAAGAGTTCGCATCGGCACTTGAATTCATTCCTTCAACACTTGCAGAAAACGCAGGAATAGACCCTATAGATACCATAACAGAAATGAAATCGAAGCACGATTCGGGAGAAAGAAACGCGGGAATAAATCTCTTCACAAACAAAATAGAGAATGTTTTAGAAGCAAAAATAATAGAGCCTCTAAAAATTAAAACTCAGGCAATTAGCTCCGCATCAGAAGTTGCGATAATGATTCTAAGAATCGATGATGTAATCGCTTCTGTTGCAAAAGGCAACAAAATGTCTGGAGCTGGAATGGGAATGCCTAGTGATTTCTGATATTAATTAAAAATTCAACCCCACAGTGAATAAACAATAGCTCCGACAATTACTATTGCCGCTGCAAAATTTCTCCAGTTCATTTTTTCCTTAAGGAATATGTGTGCAAAAACATAAACTAGAACAGGACCAAGCATTATCAACAACGTTGTGAAAATTATTCCTACTTGAAGATATCCATAATAAACTAAAACACGGAAGGACATCCAAATCGCTCCTGTAATAAAAATTTGCCAGCGAACTTTAGTCGTCAATTTTCCAAAGTGTGGTCTAAAAATTAAAAAACTAAAAAGAAGTATTGCAGAACTTCTCAAGAAATAAAAACTTATTGGAGAATAAAAATCAAGAATGAGTCTCGAAATCACAAGTTCTGTCGCAAAGAAAAAACTCCCGAGAACTGCTGCAAGAAAATACTTGTTAAAACTCAAATGATGTTTTCTTATGTGTGAAAAGATGAGAGCAAATCCTGCAATAAGCGCGGGGACAACAATTTTCGCACTCTTTTGATAAAGTTCCTCTCCAAAGAAAAAACTAAAGACAATTGCAAGGAAAATTACAAATAAAGATTCCATGACTCTAGCGGGTTCGATGTTGTTTAACTTCTCACCTTTCAAGGCATAAAAAGCAAAAAAATTAGCTAACATTGAGAAGAAAATCACTAGAGCAAAAATTAAAACGTTTACCGATGAAAAAGCACCAGATTCAAGCTTCCAGAAAAAATAAATCAATGGCAACAACGAGATAACTATTGCCGAAAAAACTGCCGTTTGGTAAAGTGTGACAGAGATTTTCTTTTTCATTAAGACGAGCCTTTCTAAGATAGTGCCTGCCGCAAGTGCTACCGCCCCAAGAATAGGTAAATAAAATGCCATTTTTCCTCTTTCAAACTATAAGAAAAACGTGTTTAAAAGTTTTGACTATGGATGATCTTTCCAAATACTCTCCCTCAGTTAATTATTTAAGATAAACTTCCTAAATAATAAAATGGAAAATAAAAGAGGTATAGAACGCAAATATCTTCCCGAATTTGTTTATGGAAGTATAGACGGAGCAATTACCACCTTTGCCATAGTCTCGGGAGTCATAGGAGCTTCCTTGGGTTCGGCAGTAATCCTAATCCTTGGTTTTGCTAACTTATTTGCAGATGGTTTCTCCATGGCTATTTCAAATTATTTATCCGTAAAATCCGAAGAAGAATTAGAAAAGAATAAGATAAAATCGAAAGCAAACAAAAAAGCAATTGCAACATTTTTTTCCTTTTTAGTAATAGGATTTATTCCTCTGCTTTCTTTTGTCTTGGCAGCAATAACAAAATCAACTCATCTAACGGATAATCAATTTACATATTCAATAATATTGACCGGATTTGCCCTTCTCGTTGTAGGATGGCTTAAAGGAAATATCACTGGAAAAAATAAAATTAAATCAGCCCTTCAAATTTTAATAATCGGAGGAATAGCTGCCGCACTAGCATTTGGTGTTGGATATCTTGTAAGTGGTTTGATTGGTTAAAATGGAAAATAAAAAAATTAGTATTGTTACAGGTGCTTCTTCAGGACTTGGGAGAGACATAGCAAAGCTTCTCTCTGAAAAAGGGCATGTTGTCTATTCTGTCGCGAGAAGAATAGAAAAACTAGAAGAGTTAAAAAAAGAATGTTCAAAACACAAGGGGGAAATAAGAATCGTTGCAGGAGATTTAACAGACAAAAATTTTAGGGAAGTATTGATTTCAAAAGTTCTTGAAGAATCGAAGAGAATAGACTATCTGATAAATAATGCAGGATATGGAAAACTCGCGAGTCTTGAGAATACAGAATTAAAAGATATCGAAGGCATGTTTGCCCTGAATTCTGTTGCAGGAGAACACCTGGCCAAACTCGTTCTTCCTTCGATGAAAAAGAATAAAGAGGGAAGAATAATCAACATATCTTCTGTGGTTTCTTTTGTTCCTCCTGCTTATTTCGGTGTTTATAATGCTACAAAAGCTGCGGTTCATAATTTCTCAAGATCTCTCAGCTACGAACTTTCTGGGACAGGGGTTTCTGTTTCTGTCGTGTTTCCTGCGAGAATGAATACCCCTTTCTGGATTATTGCTTTCAGGTGTAAGGGTTTGGAAGGAGATGAACAAAAAGTCTGTGTGAATAAATGGACTAAAGGGGAAGCAGGATCTATGCCTGTGGCAAAATATGTTGTTGAGCATCTTGACAGCAAGGGATTAATTCTTCTTCCGGGTTTTCTCCCCAAATTTTATTATTATGTTGTGAAGAATATTCCCTTTTTGGGAAACTGGATTACAAAATATATTATAGGTCCTAAGACTAAGAAAATGCTCGGGGGAAATTAAATGGAAAAAAATATTCTATTTGTGTGCAAACACAATGTATTTAGAAGCAAAACAGCAGAAGCCTATTTTAATAAGATAAATAAAAACAAAAACCTCAAAGCAGACAGCGTTAGATTAATAAAACTAGATTGGTTCGATAAAAATAATACAAAAGTTATAGATTCCCAAAGAAAAGCGCTCGAGAAAAAAGAGATATACGTGAAAAAAGGTTCAAAAACTCTTAGTGCAAAATTAATAAGAAAACAAGATTTAATTATAGTGATTTCAAACAATATCTCTGATTTTTTCCACGACGATTATGTGAAAAAAAATCTCGAAGTTAGAATTTGGAAAATTAAAGACATAACTTCTGAAAATTATAGTGGAAAAAGTTTAATACACACAATTGATTCAATAATGAAAAAAGTTGAAAATCTTGTAAAGGAGTTAAAATGAACTACATTTTAATCTTAATTGGGTTTGTATTTGGGATTATCCTAGATGTTGCTTTGGCTTTTTTTTCAAATAAAAATAAAAAAAGATTTAAGATTAATAAATTAAGAATACATCATAGTGTTTTAGGAATTATTTTTGTGATTATTGGTTTTTTTATTTATAGAGAAGTTTTAATAAGTGCGGGAATTGGAATAATACTAGGCCATACCATTAGAACTAAAGAATTTGTATTTATTGAAAAAACTAAAAAAACATTAAAAGGAGGTATAAAATCATGAATGTAAAAGTTTATTCAACCCCTACATGTCCTTGGTGCATAAAGACAAAAGAATTTTTAAAGGCAAACAAAGTATCATTTACAGACGTTGATATAAGTAAAGATAAAAAAGGTGC
>SDBV01009738.1_pt1 | contig 12708 bp, 8 predicted proteins | sample 2277081 | NCBI WGS metagenome assembly SDBV01 (sample SAMN10402039, study PRJNA504765) | marine sediment metagenome | isolation source: marine sediment core GS10_PC15, 223 cmbsf | place: Arctic Ocean: Southern Knipovich Ridge | collected 2010
TAACGAGCGAAACCCTTGCCGTTAGTTGCCAGCGAGTAATGTCGGGGACTCTAGCGGGACTGCCGGTGTTAAACCGGAGGAAGGTGGGGACGACGTCAAGTCATCATGGCCTTTATGCCCAGGGCCTCACACGTGCTACAATGGGAGTGACAGAGCGACGCAATACCGCGAGGTGGAGCAAATCGCAAAAACACTTCCTCAGTTCGGATTGCAGGCTGGCAACTCGCCTGCATGAAGTCGGAATCGCTAGTAATCGCGTATCAGCTACGACGCGGTGAATGTGTTCCTGAGCCTTGTACACACCGCCCGTCAAGTCACGGGAGTTGGGAGTACCCGAAGTCGGTTTGCCAACCGTAAGGAGGCGACTGCCGACGGTAAGCCTGATGACTGGGACTAAGTCGTAACAAGGTAGCCGTAGGGGAACCTGCGGCTGGATCACCTCCTTTCTAGGGATAACTAGAACGTTGCCCGGCCTTATTTGATAAGGCTGGAAGGCGAAAGTCAGGCATTTTTGCTGCTTTGGTTTAACTGTTCTTGATATTAAAGCCCCGTCTTCGGATGGGGCTTTCTTTTTTTAGCCACAGATTCCTTCGATAAACTCAGGACAGATAGACACTGATTAACACAATTTATAATTAGACGCGGATTGCGCAGGTTACGCTGACAGGATTTTTATTTACCACGAAGGGCACAAAGAGATTTGCCCTGGCATCTTTGATGCCTGTCATTCAAAGGTTTTAATCTCCCGACAAGTATCCTTGCCGCGCCGGTTCGCAGCCTACGTTTGCTGCTCCTTTGGAGCCATGCTTCAAAGCCGGAATTAACACTGATTTTCTTAGACACGGATTCCTTCGACGCGCTTCGCTTGCTCCATTCGGCCCGAGCTCATGGCCGAGGGCAAGACAGGTAATACGACTCGACTGAGCTCGTCGAAGTCTGATTTACACTGATTAGAAGCAATTTATTAAAGGCTAACGACTATGTTTAACCGCGGATTTCACGGATTACAGAAAATGAGGGAAAAAAGCAACTATGGATTTTTTGGTTTTCAGTGTCGGGATTAGCGGGTAAAATAATGAAATAGCGGGTAGCAGGTTTAATCGTTTTGGGTTAAAAATTGAGCGGAGAACTCAGGGAGATTCATAAGGTTTTAGGGTCAAAAATTTGCTTTGACGGGAATTGTGGTTTGGGGTATCTTATGGCCTTGAATTGGTGAAGAGTTATAGCTATAAGGCCAAAAAAGGCTTTTAAAATCAGGGAAGAAATATGCTTGATCCTACCGAACTGTTCCCAGAAGTGCCAAATCTTTTCGAATTCCCAAGTGTTCATGCAGGAATGCTTTTCGATGAAGAACGCGTTGGTAAATATTCCGAGGCGATTAGGAAAGTTGTAAAGAAAAATGATATCGTAGCTGATATAGGAACGGGAACCGGCTTATTAGCCTTTTTGTGCCTGAAAGCAGGAGCTTCACGAGTCCATGCTATTGAGAGGACACCTGCAATAAGGTGGGCAAAAGCTATCGCGGAAAGCAACGGCTTTTGCGACAGAATCGTGTTTCACAATCAAGATTCCCGATTTTACGATTTACCTGAAAAAGTTGATGTCGTCGTAAGCGAACTTATTGGGCATATTGCTTTTGAAGAGGGAATGGTTGAATCTCTTTTTGATGCAAAGGAAAGATTTCTTGCTCCCAAAGGCATAATAATCCCTGAGAGGGTTGAACTAAAAGTCGCTCTTGTAGAAGAGAGTGAAGTTTATCCTGAGTGTATTGATTGTTGGAAGCCAATAGAAGGAATTGATTATTCATCCATGCGCGAAGAAGCTGTTAAAGCATGCTACTTAACAGCATTAAGTAACCGAAACTTGCTATCAGAACCAAAATCATTTTTTGGTGTGGATTTTAGAGGAAACGAGTGGCCAAAATTGGAGGGAAGCCGAGTTTTTAACATATGTAGGTCTGGAACAATAAATGGAATTGCTCTATGGTTCGACGCGCTTCTGGCTACTGATGTTCCCCTTTCGTCTGGACCGTGGACCCGGACTCATTGGAAGCAGTGTTTTGCTCCACTGTCAGAACCAATGATAGTAAAATCAGGCGAGGTGGTTTCTGTTAATATCGAAATGAAGCTGCGAACAAGGGAAGACGACACCTTTAAATTTGTATTTAATACAATAAAGGATGCATAAGAGATGCCAAGAGGAAGAGATAGAGGAAAAACAAAAGGTAAAAAGTCAACTTCAAAAACGAAGGTGTTATCACAAGATGAGAGATACATAGTTGTTTTGTTTGCAGATATTGTAGGTTGCTCAGAAATCTCAAATCACACGAAACTTTCGGAGTACAATACTTTTGTTAGCGACTTTCAGGAGCTTTTTAAAGAAATATGCAACCACTATAAAGTACAAAGATATGAAGAACGAGATTATGATTTTTTTCAGGCCCAAGCTAGGGGCGACGAAGGATGCCTTAAGATATTCCTTTCAAGGAGCGATGAATCCTTAGCAAGTGATATCGACACAGCTATCATGATTGCTCTTGACCTTAAACGTAAGTGGTTGTTCAATGAACATAATACAGACCGTATAGAAAAGGATGGTCTCTTGCCTGTTGATATAGGCATAGGTATACATGCAGGAAAAGTTTTTATTAATAAGGAGGAAGACGGGAAAGATAAATACCAATATCGCCCTGAGGGGTATACCATAAATCTTGCCAAAAGGATAGAAAATGCTTCTAGAAAAGGAGTTTTTACTCATATCCTACTGAGTGAAGCTGCGAGGGGGCAGTTATATAATTTGAAAGACGAGGATACTTACGTTTTCAATAACCCATTCCCTATAGAGCCTAAGGGTATTTCTCGAGATATAAGAGCTTTTGAAATAAAACACCATTTCCTCGGAACCCTTTGGTATGAGGAACCTTCTGAGGCTTCGATTCTTTATGATGATATCGATGACAATATGGTCAAAATAGTACAGAGAGCATACGAAGCAAATCCTACAAATTTGTGGTTGGCCGAAGAATATATTTTACTTGCTACTATGAATGATTATAAAAAGCTGAAAAAGGAAGGGAAAGAGAACGATAACAATTCATTAAAGAAAGCATATAGAAAAGTACTTGATGTAGCCCAACGTGTGGCAAATAGCGACTTACGAGATGCAGGTACATTGGCTATATGGGGATTTATCTTAGGTGAGAGACTTGATTATGATGAAGAGCAGAAAAAGTATAACGAAGCCTTAAAGATTAATAAGCAGAACGGAAATGTCCATTGGTACAAAGCGCTTAGCATTTCTTACCAGTTATATGAACAGCAAGACGACAAAACAGAAATAGGTGATTTTTACAATAAACATAAAGATAAAATTGAGAAATGCTTTAAGGCTTTTAGGGACGCATTAGAACTGAAACCTTTTAACCCGTGGATTTACTATGATTATGCGTGCGAACTATCTTGGTGGAGTCAAGTCAAACAAGAGAAACGAAACGACGCAATAGACAAGTTAATAGACGCTTTTAAACTAAACTCTGACATTAAGGAACGTGTGAGCGGTCAAGAGTACCTTGGGCCAATAAAAGATGACCCTAAAGTTAAGAAGTATTTGACTGAATAGCATACGAGATTTAGTACCATGGTTAACAGAACCAGAGAACCTTACGGATTTGAATTAATACTTGATTTACATGACTGTGATGTTTCGACCTTTAACAGAAAAAGTCTTGAAGGATATTTTGAGAAGCTATGCGAAGCGATAGATATGCAGCGCGAGGATTTACACTTCTGGGATTATGATGGTGTCCCCCAAAATGAATTGCCGGAAGAAGCGCATCTGTTAGGGACATCGGCGGTTCAATTCATAACGACCAGCAATATTGTGATTCACACACTGGAACTACTTGAAGCCGCTTACATCAACATTTTTTCCTGCAAGCCTTTTGACAGAGACGTTGCCGAAAAGATAACCAAAGAGTGGTTTAGTGCAAAAAAGTGTCGCACTAACTTCATAGAAAGGATTTAGTATGCTCCTATCTGAGCGAGAGGTTAAGCTTCCGTTGTCCGACGATTCCACTGAATTGCTAAACCACTTCTATCGGTGCGTTGAAAAGCATACCGATGAAAATGAAATCCCCGTAAGATTTGCAGTAACAGAGAGTTCATTAGATGGATATAACTGCGAACTCGGCGTTCTTAAGTTTGAGGGAAAGTTGAATCTGCCAAAACCTGCGCCCATCTTTGAATTCGCTCACCGTGAGATTGAGAATACTGATGCCTTTAATACAGTTCTGATTGTACCGACCGGAATCGGTGCTGAAATTGGCGGCCATGCCGGTGACGCTACACCAGTCGCACGCCTTTTGGCCTCTGCTTGTGATACTTTAGTTACTCATCCAAATGTCGTAAATTCCTCAGATATTAATGAGCTACCGGAAAACGGCCTTTACGTTGAAGGCAGTGTTCTATCTCGTCTGCTAATGGGTACGGTAGGCCTGCAAAAAGTTCGTTCCAACCGGATATTACTTGCAATTGACAAACATCAAGATGAACGCATGGAGCATCTCTGTATAAATGCTGCTTCTGCTGTAAGGGCAACTCTGGGGGCGGACCTTGTGAATGTCGTGCGGATATCTCCACCATTGAAGATGGATGCCAGATATTCTTCTGCGGGAACCGCTGTTGGGCAAATTGAAGGGTTGGAAAGAGTATGTGAAATTATCAATAAGCACAGAAGTGAGTTTGATGTACTTGCTATATCCTCGGTGGTAGATGTACCAGAGGGTTTTCACTGGGAGTATTTCCACTCTGAAGGTGAAATGGTCAATCCATGGGGAGGTATCGAGGCAATGTTGACGCATGGCATTTCTATGCTTTTTGATATTCCTTCAGCACATGCGCCAATGTTGGAAAACATCGAAGTAGCAAATATGCACTTTGGTGTTGTTGATCCGCGAATGTCTGCTGAGTCCGTCTCGACATGCTTTTTGCATTGTGTGCTGAAAGGCCTGCACCGCAGCCCAAGGATTATTACTGACAGAATGCTTTTTAGCCAGCCTGAGGTGTTGACTGCTGCTGATGTGTCCTGCCTGGTTATCCCGGATAAGTGCGTCGGATTACCAACTTTAGCAGCATTGGAGCAAGGGATTCCTGTAATAGCCGTCAAAGAGAATGATAATCATATGAAAAACGACCTCGAAGACTTGCCATTTGCTAAAGGTAAGCTGTTCGTTGTTGAAAACTATCTTGAAGCGGTTGGAATAATGGCCTGCCTTAGAGAAGGTGTAGCCCCGGCATCAGTACGTCGACCACTTGAATATACAAAAGTTAAATACGAGCTACCGGATTCAAAAACAGAGGTTGGGACAGGTTCTTCAGCAACCCCCGACAGTGCCGGGAGCTAACAACCGGTTGACACAAACCCGCGGCACAGGTCCGCGGGCTAATCAAGTCGCCGTACCCCTTCGACTGCGCTCAGGACAGGCAGGCGACTGCTAAACACCCCACGAAGACATTGACCCCCCTACAGTGCCCACGCACTAAAGAACAGAAGTTTAGTGCGGGACTCCCTTCGGTCGCAGAACTGGGGAAAAGAAACCCTCGACGGTGCCGAGGGCTAACAACCCGCGGCACAGGTCCGCAGGCTAAACACCCCTGCCGCCAGCGGCAGGGCTAACCGAAAAAACCCCTTTTTTGCGGAAAAAGTGGGATTTCCCTTGACTCATTTTTGTCTTGACAAAAATAGCAAAAATTTGTTACACTACTCTTTTGTGCTTTCTGGCTACCAACTACCAAGGAGGAGGATAGCTAAAATGCGTATTTTTAGCGCTCCACTCCCTTTTGAATTACCAAAAGATAAGCGAGCTTGATAATGAGCAAATCGCGAAAACAGGCACGCTTCTTAAGAGAGTAAAAAGTTGAGCTCAAGAACACATAAAGGAGAAAGAAACGGTTATGAAAACGCCTACAAGTACAGTTAAGGCTATCTTTGTGACATCTCTGGTGCTCCTTTTCGGAATCGGCACAAGCGTTCATGCTTCGAGCTTCAGGGAGGTCGCCTATGAGTTTGACAGTTATACCTTTGGTAACCTGGACTGGGCAGAGTCTGCTGATGATACCAGCACCGGTCCGAACTCCTTAGGTTTTTCCGTCACCATCGGCGGAGCTACCTACAGTTATTTTGATATGAGCTCAAACGGTTATATCGAACTACTAACAGATGCATGTGATGTACCTACCGACCATGGCTGGGGTGATGTTAATGGATTAATAACTGCTGACCCCTGTGCGACGTATTTACTTGCGGCCTATGACGATTTAAGCTCTTTAGTTTATGGCTATCACGGCTATTTGCTCCTCTCTGACCCTAACAGGGCGGTGTTTTATTATGAGACGGAAACATACGAGGACACGGGTGTGAGTCTTGATCAATTGAATCTCTTTGAAGTGATCCTTTACGAGGATGGAAATGTTCAGTGGAACTTTAATTATGCTGAATATAGCTTTTCCCTTCTGGATTTGTTTTCAGGCCTCTATTTTGGTAATACACAAACCTTGTTGGAATTAGATCGATATCATATCCCTGAGCAGGAATCTTATCTTTACTACGGATGTGACGATTGGCTGACCACCGACTTTAACAACGATTGCTTTACCGATTGGGCTGACTTTGGCATTTTTGCCCTGCAATGGTTTAAATGCACCGAACTCAACAACATAAACTGCTGGCTATATACACTGACCATCAATACAGTCGGCAGCGGCTCTGTTACCAAGACGCCTGACCAGGCAACATTCACATACGGTACCATCGTTGATGTCAACGCAATCGCTGACCCCGGCTGGACGTTCGACTCCTGGAGCGGTGACCTTACCGGAAGTACTAACCCGAACAGTATCACTATGGACGGCAGCAAGACTATCACCGCAACATTTACTGAGGACCAGTACGTACTGACCATCAATACAGTCGGCAACGGCTCTGTTACCAAAGACCCAAACCAGGCAACATACACATACGGTACCATCGTTGATGTCAACGCAATCGCAGATGCAAACTGGACATTCTCGGCCTGGAGCGGTGACCTCTCAGGCAGTAACAATCCAGATACAATAACTATGGACGCCAACAAGACCGTAACCGCAACATTTACTGAGGATCAAAATCATGCTACACTGACAATCAATACAATCGGCAGCGGCTCTGTTACCAAGACGCCTGACCAGGCAACATTCACATACGATACCATCGTTGATGTCAACGCAATCGCTGACCCCGGCTGGACGTTCGACTCCTGGAGCGGCGACCTTACCGGAAGTACTAACCCGAACAGTATCACTATGGACGTCAACAAGACCGTCACCGCAACATTTACTGAGGACCAGTACACACTGAGCATCAATACAGTCGGCAACGGCTCTGTTACCAAAGACCCAAACCAGGCAACATACACATATGGTACCTTCGTTGATGTCAACGCAATCGCAGATGCAAACTGGGCATTCTCGGCCTGGAGCGGTGACCTCTCAGGCAGTAACAATCCAGAGACAATAACTATAGACAGCAACGAGACTATCACCGCCACATTTACTCAGGAACAATATACACTGACCATCAATGTAGTCGGCGCCGGCACTGTTACCAAGACGCCTGACCAGGAAACATACTTATCCGGTACCATCGTTGATGTCAACGCAATCGGAGATGGACCCTGGACGTTCGACTCCTGGAGCGGTGACCTCTTAGGCAGTATCAATCCAGAGACAATAACAATGGACGAGGACAAGATCGTCACCGCCACATTTACTATGTAGTGAGGACCCGTAGTTAAAAAATATCTCGAGCTGCTCTGAATTGCCAAAAGATAAGTGAGTTTGATAATGAGCAAATCGCGAAAACAGGCACGCTTCTTAAGAGAGTAAAAAGTTTAGCGGAAGAACACAGAAAGGAGAGAGGAAACGGTTATGAAAACGCCTACAAGTACAATTAAGGCAATCTTTGTGACATCTCTGGTGCTCCTTTTCGGAATCGGCACAAGCGTTCATGCTTCGAGCTTCATGGAGGTCACCTATGAGTTTGAAGATTATAACGAAGTTGACCTAGACTGGGCAGAGAGTGCTGCTGATGCCTGCTCCGTTGCTACCCCCTTAAGTTTTTCCGTCACCATCGGCGGAGCTACCTACAGTTATTTTCAGATGAGCTCAGAGGGTTATATCGAACTACTAACAGATGCATGTGATGTACCTACCGGCCGGGGTTATGATAGTATTGATGGATTAATAAATACTGACTCTAATTCGACGTATTTACTTGCGGCCTATGACGATTTAGACTCTTCCGATGGTCAAGGGCAGGACTATTACGGCTATTACGGCTATTTGCTCTTCTCTGACCCTAACAGGGCGGTGTTTTATTATGATACGGAAACATTCCAGGACACGGGTGCGAGTGGTGCTCAATTGAGTAACTTTGAAGTGATCCTTTACGAGGATGCAAATGTTCAGTGGAACTTTAATTATGCTAACTATGAGTATTTCGATGAGGATTTGTTTTCAGGCCTCTATTTTGGTAAGGGTAATACACAAGCCTTGTTGGAATTAACTCGATATTATATCCCTGAGCAGGAATCTTATCTTTACTACGGATGTACCGATTTGACCACCGACTTTAACAACGATTGCCTTGTCGATTTGGCTGACGTTGGCATTTTTACCCTGCAATGGCTTAAATGCGCCGAACTCAACGACCCGAGTTGCCAGCCATAATTAGAAGTATCTCTGGCTGAACACAGGCCCAACGCATTGGTCCTGGCCCGGGCAAAGGCAAGACCCCTGGACTGGGTCATCACAGGTGACCTTACCGTCAAGCTTCGGAAGTTGGGGATTAAGTATTTTACTTGAAGTATTCTCTTAGAATTTCACTGGCTACGGGTGGGCCCTTCGACAAGCTCAGGACAGGTGCAGGGGGCTAACCGTGAACTTGTGGTTTTACGAAAAATACTCGTTGAGAATTTCGCTTGCTACTGGCGGGCAGCCTGGGACGAATATTCCGCAGTCTTTGTGTTTGGCAGTGCAGTTGCCAATACATAGTGTGCCGGTTGGCAGTTCTTCGTGGCCTTTGCCGATGGCGATGATAATGTTCTCATCAGCGGATACGTTTTTACGCAGTTGCTTTCCGTGGTGCTGCAGGAACAAAAATAATGTCGATTGGCAGGCACTGCAGGACTGCACATCTAAAATAGTAAAGCCTGGGAATTCGACCGAAAGTTTAATCGGCGGCGGCGCGAAGGGGTCCTGAAGGTCTTTCCAATTTTCAGGAGATACTTCGATTTTATCGAGGTCGATGACGCCGTAGCCTCTTTGTGCACCTATCTTTAAATGCGGGACATCGCAGGCGGATATTCCCATTAATTCACAGGCAATTGAATCGGCGGCGAAGGCATCGGCCCCAGCGAGTACGACGCCCAGGGGTTTGGGTTTGCCGGCACTTGGGCCCAGTCCTTGCATTCCAATTGTTCCATCAATGATGGATAGATGCGGGCGGAGGACCGAGGCCATATCGGCGATGGCTATGTCGAGAGGTTTTTCCTGGTGTTCGGGGAGCTGGGGGAGCATATGGAGGTCGACTTTTGAGCGTTGCCACAGGCAGCCTTTCATGTTTTTGACTGACAGGGTTACGCCGGTATGCATGTGTGTCTTCATTACGGGAATCGAAACGATAATATCGTATTCGGTGATTTCCCTGCAGAGTTTTAGTGATTTAATCGCGACGCCATCGGTGACGTCAACAGGTACGAATTGATGTACGTCCATATCAAGCAAAGGGCAATTTCGTGATTCGGCAACGGCTTTAATTCCGCTGGTTTCGAATGCCTCAGTCATATCAACACCGGAGATTGGGCTTTCACCAACGGCGACGGCTGCTCCGGCATTTTTGAAAGCGTCGATGGCGGCGGCTACGACCTGCGGGTTTGTGATAATGCCGGTTTGTGGTTTTGCATTTCGTCCGATGTTGGGCTTGAGCAGGATGCGCTTGTTCTTTGCCGGTGACAGGTCGATGTTGGCAAGGGCTGTTCGGGTATTGTTATAAGGGCCGTTTCCCGATGCGCAAAAGACCGACGGGCGAGATGTAATATTGAACGGCGTTTTTTTCATTTCTTCAGCTTCTCTGAATTAGTAATTATCATGTTAGCACGGGCAAGATGCCCGTGCTACATTGACATTACTCAAATCAGCTATAATCGTCAAGCGGCAGCGGTTTTTTGTTGATATAATTGGCGTGTGAGATATAGTTCGTTTATGTATTGATTTGATTTAAGGGCTTTCGGGATGGGATATACTATAGCAGCGGTTGTTGTGGTTGTTATTGTGGCGGGATTGTTCGGCTGGGGGTGGTTGTCACAGAGGCGGCTGTACGGGCCTAACGGTCATAAGAAGCATCCGGATATATATGTTTGCGCGATGCACAGCAAGGTCAAGAAGCACCTTAGCAAGGTCGGTTTCAAGGGTCTGACGCAGGCGGAGAAAATTTGCTGGTCTGTGGTTTGGTTGTGGCGATTAGTACAGTTGGGTGGGTTTGAAAATTACTATGGGGAGTCGTACGCTGATTACGCGATTGAAGCGGCGGATGGATTTGAAACGATAGGGGCACAAGGGTATGCCGATATCGTTCAGCGGGCAAATTCACTGTTCGAGAACGGCAAGCCGGCGAGGATTCAGGAACTTCGCATGGAGCAGTTGGAGGAATCAGGCGAGGAGGGAAGCGTTGCCTTGAGTGAACTCGACGCGGAGTTTCGTGACTGCGAAGATGACTTGGATGTGCTTTTGGCAGGGTACATTGCAGAGCACCGGGAAGAGTTTTTGAAAACGTGATGGTTGAATCTTGGCAGGCAACGACGCAGGGAATCATCAAATTAGCATAGAGAGATTCGCTTAATATTCTTGCAATAGCGGGCGGTGGAATGTAAAGTTATCACAATTGTCGATAACGTTGCTGCTTTGAGAACTGTGAAATGGGTTTTTTGGGGATGGCGGCGGCTTTTATCGATAAGCTCATTATTGACAATAGCTTGGAGAGGTGGCCGAGTGGCTGAAGGCAACGGTTTGCTAAACCTATTAGGTCATATTCAAACCTTGTTTTGATACCAGAAAAACCCCTTTGATTATTTGAAAAACGAGGTTCTTTGTGTTCAACTGTAGCTGGGTTGTAGTGTGATTGTGGCTGTGGTCAGCACGTCTTGCGCACAATTTTCAGCACAGGTTACAGAGATTTGTTTTCTACAGTCGCAATACCTCCAGCGTAGGTCATTCAATCCTCTTGTGCTCACAGAGGTAATAGGATGTTCAAAACGTTCACCATTTTCTGAAATTTTTTAAGTCTTTGATATTACAAATCTTATGGATTTGCAATTTTTGCGATTTTATGAGCTATTTGGCGCTTTGGTTGTATTATGGTTGTATGAATTTCGCTCACTTTTTATTACAGTCGTAAGGTCATCAAAACCAAACCCAGTCGAAGTGGCTTGAAGTATCATTCCAGAATATAAAAGGCTAAATGTAACCGAATATTGTTACTTGACAAAGGTCGCTCCATACCAGTTTGGTTGTAGAGATTATTAATGCTCCAAGCTTTGGCTTAACTGAACTACCAAGCAAGACCAAATTCAGCAAAATCCAGGAAGTTAACAGTATCATCCTCGTCCTTGTAGAAATCACCAGGAAGGTCTATACCAATAGCAAGCCAGTAATCACCGATTATCTCAACATCACCAAGACCGATTGAGCCGTCACAATCAAGGTCATAGATATTGTCAGCTATATAATTCTGGTCAGCCACATCGTCAAGAACATCAACGTACGTATTATCGTTCGGGTCAAAAGTATAATGGGTTTTGCTGGGAGTCACTGTGCCGGACCAGCTGTAGTCAACCCAGACTTCGTAGAAGCCATTGACGTCTGTTATGTCTGAGCCGCCGCCATTGTTCGCATCGACCACTACGCCCGCTATCGGGACATAGCAGACATTTTCAATATAGCCTGTAATGGTATACGTCAACAGTGTGCCGATATAATTCTGATCTTCTACTATATCTTCAGTAACGTCATTGTAATCTATACTGTTCGGCTCAAAAGCATACGCGTATTTGGACGGCACAACTTTACCAGAGAAGTTATAGTCGACAAGCACCTCATAATACCCATTGGCATCAGTAATATCATATCCACCATCGTAATACTTACTTGTAAACGGACCTCCATTGCTGTCCGGCAATACAAACACATCCTCAAGCGGCGTGACCAGATCAGAATCAATGGCATAGCCGGAGATGATGAAAGTATCCAGTGTAGCGATGTAGTTATCGTTCTGGTCGGCGGTAACGTTGTCATATTCTATACTGTTCGGCTCGAACGTATAACTTGTCTTATTCGGCTCGACCATACCTGACCATCCGTAATCCACCATTAATTCATAGTAACCATTAGCGTCGGTTGTATCTGAGCCGCCGCCATTGTTTGCGTCTACGAACACACCTTCGACAGCTACATTGGCATCAGGTTCGGTGATATAACCGAAGATGAGCTTCTGGTCGATAGCGAAGTTGGCAGTTACATCTATATCGGCAGTTACGTTCGGGTCGGTACGAGGATTATCAGTTGAGGCATCCGACCAGTTAACGAAGGAGTACCCTGTATCAGGTACAGCAGTTACTGC
>SDBV01009739.1_pt1 | contig 12707 bp, 12 predicted proteins | sample 2277081 | NCBI WGS metagenome assembly SDBV01 (sample SAMN10402039, study PRJNA504765) | marine sediment metagenome | isolation source: marine sediment core GS10_PC15, 223 cmbsf | place: Arctic Ocean: Southern Knipovich Ridge | collected 2010
GGTACCCGCACAACAAGAAATAGTAAGAACCGCACCGCACGCTACGCACCTCCCCTCTCCACCCCCCGACCGCCAGACCACACGACTCCGCCAGCCACAACTCCCCCCCGCCACGACGCCGCCCCCCAAACTCCGAGCACCAAACTCCGAACTCCGAACTCCACACTCCGAACTCCACAACTCCGAACTCCGAACTCCACACTCCGAACTCCGAACTCCGAACTCCGAACTCCGAACTCCGAACTCCGAACTCCACAACTCCACACTCCGAACTTACTTAACACCATTGGTGTTAAGTATTAAATTGTTGTTTCGTCATCGATCAGGCCTATATCAACAAGCGAATTATACGCGGCCTTTTGCTCGGCATCTTTCTTGGTAACTCCCCACGCACTTTGATATCGCCTGTGACCTATCACAACTCCGGACTCGAAACACTTGTTGTGATCGGGCCCCTTCTCGTCCAGAAGTTCGTACAATGGAGTTATGCCAAACTGCTGCTGGGAATACTGCTGAAGCACCGACTTGAAGTTCTCCTGATGAGCCTTTGCGTCGGCGGCATCGATAAGCGGACCGAACACTTCTACGATGAACTCCGCTGCCGCTTTAAATCCGCCGTCAAGGTATATCGCAGCGATGATCGACTCGAATACCCCCGCGGCGATAGAACCGTTGATCGCGCGGGACTTGCTCATTCCCTTGCCGACTTTTACGAAAACCGAAAGCCCGAGGTTGTTTGCGATCTTAGCGCAGGTCTTCCGTGAAACAAGCCGGCTCTTGATCTTCGTCAGATCGCCTTCGAGGTACTCCGGGAACTTGACGAAAAGCGTATTGCAAATCACAAGAGCTAATACCGAATCGCCGAGAAACTCCATGCGTTCGTTGCTTAGCAAGCGATCGTTGGTTTGGGATGAATGGGAAAGTGCCTCTTCGACGAGGTTGGGGTTTGAAAAACGGTATCCTAGCAACTGTTCAAGCTGCCGCAATCGATCTGCTTCCATCTTGATCGTATCCTTAACTAAAGACACAGCCAAGCAGGTTTCGAAAGCCGTCACAGCGACGATGTTCGAAATCGGCTTAAACCATAATACGAATACATTATACCCAAACCGCGGGAAAAGTCAAGCGCAAACTTACCCACAGATTAGATAGCCTGTAACCGTTCACCGTTTTTTCCTGTCAATCATTCTAGCTCTCTTTTTTGACAGGATAGCAGGATGATTATAATTCTTTCACTTTTCGTTTTACTTCTACTTATCTTCCGTAGACTGACTCTAGATAGCCGTATCCCATTTTATTATAAATCGCATAGGCACAGGCAATGATCTTTTCTGTCAGTTCGCTATGCAGCATTTATTACCTCATGCAAGTTACGATATTTCTTTTGGATTAACAGGATTTTTTATTATCTGTCTTTTTATCCTGTTATCCTGTCTATTATTCCAGTGAGTGGTTACGATAGCTTAAACTGTAAGCTGGAGGCCCGCCAGGGCGATGAACTTGTCCTCGACGAACTCGAACACGCTGTTCAGGCCGGTAAGCTCGAATATCTTGTGCGTCTGGGTGCTTACCGATGAGATCACGAGGCGCTGGTTGTTGCGTTTCTGTAACTTACGCAGCTTTAAGAGCTTAGCGATGCTTGAGGATGAAATAATGTCGATGTTCGACATGTCGATGACGATGTCTTTGTCGGGATTCTTACGTGCGCTGCCGATCAACGTCTGAAGCTCGTTGGACATGTCCGGCTCTTTTGTAAGATTAATAAGAACAATATCCTCTGACCAATTCTGTGTGCTCATGTTTTACCTCCATTAATATAGTTACACCTATATTATCGGCATTTTAGGCGACAAGATTAGAAAAATCGTCCTGGATTCCAATTTTCGCTACTCGAAATTGTCCCTTTAGCAGCGTATAGCGGACAGTGATTAGCGTTGTATGTTTAGCACCTTCAGTGCCGCTCCGCCATTCGACTCACTAAAGCTCGCTCAGGGCTGAAGGCTTTGTCAGGGCTAAAGGCTTTCTCAGGACGACCATAGGTCGCTTTTTTGGTTGTAATTTTAGGGGAGGGGTGGTAAGTTGATTGCTGCAGAAAAGTTAATGGGAAAAGGTGTCTGACATGCTCTGTAGAAAAGCTATAAATTGCCTATTTTATCGTTCCTTTAGTTGCGCCTTAATTGCGCCGGTTCCTTTAATTGCGCCCAAGCATGAAAAACCCACTCACAAAACTGTCCAATACCCCAAAAAAATTTGTAAGGAGAAGATAAATTGAATAAGAAAACTTTGGCCTATGCTTGCGTTACTGTCGTCATAATTGGTTTTCTGCTGGTTTTCTATGCAGCTTACACCGCAATACACCAGCGCTCCGTCACAAACCAGACTCTCGACCAACTGGATGAGGCTATCGAATTGGAGTTAAGCAAAGATAACGAAACCCTGCAAGAAGGCAAAGTATTGGTAGCCCTCTATTTAGATGATAACGGCCGCATTAATGACCCGAAAAAAAAGGCAGAATATCGCTGTTACTCTGGCGGTGGCTATAGCGGCATTAAAAACGTTCCTTACGGATCCCCCTGGTCAACATGGGAAAGGGTCCGCACCAATGATTTTAAAAAGAGGATAGTCATCGACCCCGGACCGCCATATAAAACCATTACAAAACTCGTAAATCTCATACCAGGTCAGACCACCAACTTAGGTCGCATAGTGCTGGAAAAGGTAAGGGCAAGCGGAACAGCGTCAATTTCTGGAGTTGTAAAAAGCGAAGACGGCGTATTACTCGAAAGTGCGGAAGTATCCTCAGAAAAATATCTTGCTGTTACAGATTCCGATGGCCGCTATAGTATTGATGGATTGGGACTTGAAGTCTGCAAATTAAAAGTGACAAAACCAGGCTATATAACGTCGAGCAAAGAAGTCACGATTCGAGATATGGAAAACCGTAATATCGAGCAGAACTTTACACTGTCCATTCCAAGAAAGGTAACCATTCGTTACATGATAAGCCCGGCAATACAAAATGATTTTACCGCCTCATGGGCAACCGGCGGAACACTTACGGTTCTTGTTAATAAAGAATATTTTCCCTTACCCGCCGGCCGGATTAAAAATGACCATTTAAAACAGTTTGTAAACAATACACACCTAAATGTCAGGCTCAGAAGCGGCAAATTAACTCTCAGTGCATCTTACATGCCGATTTTTTTCAAACATATCCCCGCTTCTTCTCCGCAATTTGAAGATGACCCGGACTCTAATGTGCAATTTGTAGATGTCCCCGAACAGCAGCAACCGTCTCCCAAAGAACCAATGGCTCCTCTCGATGAATTCAAAGCGATTAAAAGTGTGGGCCCTATAGGCCACGCGCAGTTTTGCCCGCCACTACAGCAAGGCGACATAGTCTTGATCGATGGAGGCAAAAGAAGCGAACACAAAATAAAACTACTCTTTGAAAAAATAACGCGCGTGCTGCCCTAACTTAATTCTAAGAAAGATCTTTATGGGTCTGCCTGTTGCATAATTTGCTCGGACTGCGGCTATATTCATTGGTTCATGCCCCAGTAGAAAAGCTTGTCACCCTGAGCGAAGCCAAAGGTTCCGAACTCGCTTTGGGATTTAATAAGGAGAACCTATTACTGCTGTGATGCGTTGGCCGCTTCAACAGTTATGTTGTCGAAATAGACGGTCCCTGCAGTCCTTTCGTTTGTGAATATCCTTAACGTAACGGATATATGCCCGCCACTGTTAAACTGACCTTTGTATTGACACCACACGTTGCTTTTGGAGCTGATAACCACCTGTCCCTGGTTGGGACCGTCAAAACGATCGTTCGTATCAAAAACGACAGAACCGGCAGATAACTCGAACCTCGCCAGAACACAAGCCGACCATTATCCTTGCCGATTCCGCGGACGACAATGTCAGCGTGGGGCCCGGTTCGGGAGAATTTTTCGAACTTTTCTCCCGAATCGATCTTTGTATAGTAGGCACCAAATTCAGCAAAGGCAGTTCCAGCCGAGATCTCGTCTGTCGGTTGACATGCGACGGAAAAAATTAGTATTAACGATATTAAAATAACGTATTTTGCTTTCACGGCATTTTCTTTCTTTAAAGTTAATTATTCCCTAGTTTGCTCTAGTTTCCACTTATTTTAAGCCATATACCATTGCCTGGTCCTAATTCCACGCCAAGTCCTTGCCATATTTTGTCCCTAACGTGACGCAGTTGATCGTCTTTATGTATATGCCAGCATGGAAGAATTACTTCATATCGGCTGCTATCAGCTAACAGCGTTGTCGCTAACATGTATTGCTCTGAATAGTACCGCCCCATCCACGCTGGAGGATAATCATCCGGCAGAAATATATCATCAATAAAAAGAATAACGCCGGGCCTAAGCTTAGGAAGTATCTCGAGGAAAAAGACCGTTACATCTGAGTTCATGAAACAATAGTGCGACCCATCGAAGAAAACTATATCACCGCTTTGAAGTTCTTCAAAAATACTTAGATCAGCATCTTCCAGTCGTTTGCGGATAACAACATCGCAAAGTTCATTGATCTGGGCCCTCGGGCAAGGATCGATCGAAGTTATCTTAGTTTTCAGGCACCTGTCAGTTATTGCCTTTCTGACAAATTTAGTCGAGAACCCCGAACCTATCTCGACATATTGTTCCGGATTGTGATCGGCAAGCATGCCATAAAGTGACAACGCTCCAAACCCGCCCATCCAGTTATTATGCCAGCACGGCTCTTTGGGATCATCGCTTTGTTCGAATGGGATATTTGAAATAACATCTCGCAGTGACACATAACTTTCCATCGTCTCGATATATTTGCCCCTGTTCCGATCCAGCACTTCCTTGATGCCCTCATGAGTCGGCTTACCCCAACCCTGCCTTGGCACAGTATTCATTGGATACTCGATCAGGATCGGAACACGTCTTCTTATCATCAACTTGTGCATCTTACAGCACTCTTTAAGAAAATTAATTTCTTTACCAATCCTGCCGAACACTAATTTAATAATATTGCCTAATGTCATTAGCATAATTCTCCAAAACAATGATTTGACATTCTTTCATTTCCCCTTTTTTCTATTCAACAAGTTTCCGTTGGTTGTTCACTATTTATCCGTCATGTCATTAGTGTCAATATCGTTCATACTATCTCTCCGGCTTATAAATTTCTGTCTAGTTTTCTGTAGCTGACCGCTTCTGCGAGGTGTTCTGGTTTTATGTTTAGGCAGTTATCCAAATCAGCAATCGTGCGAGCGACTTTGCATATCTTATCATGTGCTCTGGCGCTTAGTGCGAACTCTGCCATGGCTTGACGCAGCATCATCTCGGAATCTTTGGTAAGGGTGCAGAACTTTTCTACCTGGCGATGGGTCATTGTAGCATTCGTAGTAAACTTGCCATTGCCGGAAGCGAAACGTTTGGCTTGAGTATTGCGAGCATTCAAGACAGAATCCTTAATCTCTCGCGAGGCGGTTTCAGCGGCTTTGCTTCTTAACTTATTAAAGGTGACCGGCGGGACATCAATATGAATATCGATCCGGTCGAGCAACGGGCCTGATATTCTTGATAGATATTTTTCGATCTGGCGCGGGGAGCAGTTGCATCTTCTATTTGCGGTTCCGAAAAAGCCGCATGGGCACGGGTTCATGGCTGCAACCAGCATAAAGTTAGCGGGATAGGTTACCGAGCCTTTTGCGCGGGAGACGGTAACTGTTCGATCTTCTAAGGGCTGACGTATCATCTCGAGGACGTTGCGCGGGAACTCTGCGAACTCGTCGAGGAAGAGTATTCCGTGGTGGGCGAGGGATAGCTCGCCGGGTCGTGGGATCGTTCCGCCGCCAATAAGGGCAGGGCCGGTTGCAGTGTGATGCGGGGTGCGGACGGGACGCGTGGCGATAAGAGCGGTTCGTTTTGGCAGGAGGCCGACGGAGGAATATATTCGTGTTGTCTCCAGGGATTCCTCTAAGGTTAGCGCCGGCAGGATGGTTGCCATTCGTTGCGAAAGCATTGTTTTGCCTGCGCCGGGCGGGCCTATCATCATTACGTTGTGTGCGCCGGCTGCGGCGATGGTTAGGGCTCGTTTTACATTTTGCTGGCCCTTGACGTCTGAGAAATCGCAGTCGTATTTGGAGGCAACGTTGAATATCTTGTCGATGTCTACGGTTGTAGGCTCTGCGGGGAGCTGGCCGGCGAGGATGCCGACGGCCTGGGCGAGAGTGCCGACGGGGTAGACGTCTATGTTGCGAACGACGGCGGCTTCTGCGGCGTTGTCTATGGGAATGATTATCTTGCTAAAGCCGTTGGCGGCGGCGGTAAGTGCCATCGACAATACGCCGTTGACGGGGCGTACCCGTCCGTCCAGGGCAAGCTCGCCTGCGATCATGCAATCCTTCAGGTCGTCGGTTGGCAGGATGCCTGCAGTAACCAGAACGCCCAGAGCGATGGGTAGGTCGAAAGCTGGGCCGGCTTTTTTTACGTCTGCAGGTGCGAGGTTGACGAGTGCCTGTGTGTCGGGATATTTGTATCCGGAGTTTGCGATGGCGCTGCGTACGCGTTCGATGCTTTCTTTTACGGCAGCGTCTGGGAGGCCTACGATAACGGGCCTTTCGAGCCCGCCGCGTGAGACGTCGACCTCAACTTCGCAAACAATTCCCTCGATGCCTTCAAGTGTTACGCTGTGTAATCTTGCTAACATATATCCTCCTTCGGAGTTAAATCCTAAGCACGAAATCCGAAATCCTAAACAAGCACGAAATTCAAATTAAAAATAAAATATCAAAATGAAAAATTATGGAATCGCCTTCCGTCTTCGCTAAAGCTTCGACGCGACAGGTTGGCGATGTTTTTTTATTTTCTATAGCTCTCCTTCGTAAAACGATGCCGCCAAACGCTATTAGAATCGAATTGTCACCCGGTTCTGACTTTGTCAAAATCGGGTTGCTGTGAGGGTTTCCGGGCACCTCTAAAAATTCATTTTGGCGTTCAAGCGAATTTTTTGACTTCTGAACTGCGTCAGACAAAAACCGACCTAGCTGTACCAGGGCTGATTTGCCTTCCTTGTCAGAAGACCAAAATCTTCTACTTGCCGCTCAAAAGCAATTATTAGAACTGCCCTGTATTCTAATGTAGTATTGTGGCACGGGCAAGGATTATTAGTGAATAGTCTTTGGTCTTTAGTCTTACGTCCATTGAACCCGCCTTGCGGCTGGGCCGGCACCTATCTTTTTATGTTATCGGACTGTTGTGATAAGTTTTTTTGTATTTATAACGGGCTGGGATTAGGAATGGCGATTTTTGGGTTTATTTGGGTTATTTTTGTTTAACTGGCGTTTTTGCTTTTGCGGTTAATAAAAGTGATTAAGTGGTGTGGTTTTCGTGCCGAAATCATAGCTGAAATAGATTACGTTTTGTGACGTAACCGTAGTAAAGTAAGTGTAGTCCACCAAACGAAATTTTAGTTTTTTATTTTGGAGAAAGACAATGGCAACAACAAAAACAGCACCAGTCGTATTGGCATCAAAAGCAGAAGAAGCCGCTCTTAAGGCAGTTGAAAAGGCCAAAGAAGAACAGGATGCAATCCTCGCAGCCGAGAAGGCTCATCAGTATGTATTGTACGCCCAGGAAGAGGCCGTATGCGCAGTACAGTCAGCCGAAGAGGCCGTGGCTAAGGCCGAAGCTGCAGCAACAGCAGAGGTCGAAAAGGCCGACGAAGCCGTCAAGAGAGCCGAAGAGATCGCCGCTTCCGCTAAGCGAGCCAAAGAAGAGGCCGTCTCAGCAGTCGCTAAAGTTAAGGCAGCAGAAGTAGTAGCAACATCGGCAAGATCAAGGCGATAAGACAAACTTGAACATCCAGGACACCTTACAAGGGTCCGGTAAATTGAAAGTTTGGCATTGTTGACATTGCAGGTGGCTACCTGGACGATCGCCCTGGCGGCGGTTGGCCTATACGCAAAAAGTCAAAGCTAGCTTTTTAAAGGGTTGTAAGTTAATAACTTGCGACCCTTTTTTTGCGCGTATATTTAAAAAATGGTCTCCCATTGTTTCTCAAGCTCACTGAGGGGTTTGCCGTAAACGTTTTTTAACTTCTCGACGTTTTTTTTCTGAACCTGTTTGTTATCTGAATTCAGCAACTGTTTATAAGCTTGAAAAAATTTATCCTCGCCATATGTATCAATCAAATATTTGACAAAAAATGCCGCTTGCGGATAGGCCACCTGCGGACGGCTCTGCTTAGAACCAATCTCCTGATATGTTATCAACTCATCCAACGGAATCCATTCATTCTTGCTTTTAAGCTCTCGAACACGTTGGTAAATTGAAGATTCCCCGCCACCTAAGTTTTTCAGACTATAGGCCCCAAATCTTTCCGATATATATGTTGCAAATCCCTCGTTAAATAAGGCTGGTGGATCTCCTATCTGGCCCATAACTATATGTGTTAATTCATGATAAGGATCTAATTTCACCTGGTCGTTATAAACCTCAGCTATTGTATTTCCTCGTGCCAAGCCGTGCCCGGTATGCATAGTACACATTTTTTTAGTTTCCATATCAGGATAGAAGAAAAGAATAATTGTTCCGGACGGCGTAACATTTGCAAGATCGCAGATTCTTTCTATTGCTAATTCTCGCTGTGATATTATATTTTTTATATCCATATAGGCAGGCGTATCAGGGCTGGCATAAATTACAAAGTGTTTCGTAGTAAAGTATTCAAAGGGCTTAAGGTTCTTTAATTCTTCTTTGTAAAATTTCTTAAAACGCGGAAGTTTTTTTGTAATAGTAAGATCGTTACAATGACTGTTTGGTATGTTAAACTCGAGTTGGTATTCCTCGGTAAAAAATGGCAACGGCTTACTATCAACTTCCTGGCCGGTCATATCTGTGAGTGCAACGATGGCATCAACAGTACCATGGCCAGGCGGCAGCCAATACCAGTACTCGACACAACGGTTCTCATGTGGCTCGATCACATAGTCTCCCCCCATACCAAAGCCAAGCCCTGAATCGCCTCTCCTTTTCCCGGCACCGATGTGCAGCTTGAGGGTTCGTTGGTGAGCATCCGTATTTTTCATGCACACTTTTAACAGGTTCAGACCCCATGCTTTATCTCCAAGGTCAACATCAAGTATCTCAATGGGCGATGCCGGAGCTGAATTTGAGACTCCGTGATCTACAGACGACGAACATCCTATAGTTGTTAAAAATATAAGAGTTGAAAAAAACGAAAACAGAGTTGCTTTTCTTGGAATATTTTTAGAATGCATAATTGCTTACTTTATCCTTTAAATATTGGATTTTATAACAATCCATGTTTGGCTCAGAACTCATGGACACAGAAACACACAACCGCTCTTGATCCTATTTATAATACCCTATAATTCCTGATTTTGCAACTTTGTATAATTGTTTCATCTGGCAAATATTTGCGACTCTTTTTTTGCGCGCATTAATTTACTACTTTTATTCTTCTCCTTGGCCTATCTTTTCTTCAAGTTCGGCGAGTCGGCATTGAAGTTCGAGCAGACTTTCTTTATTGTTCAAATCATTCTTGTCGATCCGCACACTCAGTAACAGATGTACGCCTATCACAAGGATAAGTAGCAATGTAACAACACCGTAAGTCACATCTGACGGTGAAAGATCAACGTCCATATGGTTGTCCATTATGTCAACAGTCAATAATGAAAATATAATGACTGCTAAAATTATCACCCATGAAACCAGCCGGACCACTTTTGGATAGATCCTCAAGCCGATCTTGCCGATGATCGCCGGCCATAAACAAAGAAGCAACAAGCCGATGCTCAAAAACATAAGCCACGTTGAAGCTAATCTTAAAGGCTCGATAATAGCGACCTTGTCTTCGAACTGCAGTTCTTCAAATATTTTTGCGAGCACCCAAAAAATCAATGTAAAGATCGCGATCAGGATACTTACCATGACATGTGCAAGTCGTTGTCCTTTTTTTAGTTTTTCAGTGTACATTTTTTTTATCTCCTGCTTGAATTTGTGTTTTAGTTTCGCATCGTTTTTTTCCTGTGCCAATAATTGGTCACGAAATGGCATGCTGTTTTTTTTATTCATAATTGTGATCCTCCAAAATTTTGCGTAATTTCTGACGTGCATAATACAACCGAGACTTAACGGTTCCCGTGGGGACTGATAACACCTCTGCAATTTCATCGATAGAGAGATCCTGCAAGAAAAAGAGTGTCAAGACTTCACGAAATACCGGCTTGATCTGTCCCAGGCCCCAGTGTACGGCTTCGACATTTTCAAATTGCATATCCGGTTGGAACTCGCAATGGATATTGCTGTTGGATATTTCCTCTTGAAACTCAACTTGACGGTGATGTTTTCGGTAATAAGTGAGGATCTTGTTACGGCAAATACTGTAAAGCCACTTTGGCAAATACTCGGGGCAATTTAAAGTGTCGATGCTTTTGACGACATGCAGCCACGTTTCCTGCAATATCTGCCATGCCTGATGCTCATTGTCGATCATGCGGCGTATGTAATATAGTAACGGCTTTTCCCACTGGCTGACGAGCTCGGTCCACGCCTGCTGTTGCCCCTGCCGACAGCGGATAACCAATAACTGATTATAGAGTGATTCCTTATCCAATTGCGCTTCCGTGATTCAAAATGACAGTCTATATAATATAGAGTCGCATGGAAAAGAATCCAGTTCATTTTTTTCTGATTTAATCTAAGATTTCCCTTTATTCGGCTTAACAAACATGGTTACTTGCTCTGTAGAAGCTCTTTTATAAATAAGTTTTCAATCATATCTTGTATGAATGACGATATAGATGAACGGCGAACCGAAATGTAAAGGAGTGTAAAATGGCAAACCGTCTTGATTATGTGAAAATACAAAAGCGTATGAGCGGGTGTACGAGGCTTATCGAACGAGTTAAGGATAAGAATTTTAAGAGCCCGCAATGGTCGGCGGTGGATATTGAGATGCTCAAGCGGGTTTTTGAGACTGATAATATGGACGATATCACGGCTGGGCTTGATATGATCCTGAAGAAGAAAGAGGCTGTGGTGCCGCTTAGGAAACAGAAAAGATAAGAAGACAGATAACGGATGACAGAGGATGGGGATGAAAAAAGCAACACCACAAATCAACACGAATGGTGAAGCATAGCCGCAACACGAATAAAGAAACCGCGGATTTCGCGGATTACACAGATTTTAATAAATACTAAATCCTAATTTCTAAATTCGAAACAAATACAAAATTCGAAAAAATAAATCGCCCTATCACATCTTGACAATACAAAAAAAAGCCGACAGGTCTGAGTGATCTGGCGGCACTTGGCAATTCTGTGATTTGCAAACACTTTCTATTAGAAAAAAGGTCCGATTCCTGCCCGCATGATCATTTGCGGCTGGACGGATGAAACTATGGTTGTCGAACTTAGGCCTGCGGTTGTCTTCGATGTTACCTGCGGCTTTGGCGCGGCGGCCTGCTCGACGGGAACCGGCTCTTCGGCTGGGGCCTCTTGGGCCTCAGCGATGGGTTCTTCTTCGGCAGTTTCTTCTGTAACAACAACTTCTTCGGCTGGTGCATCTTCTGTTGGTGTTTCCTTAACCGCTTCTTCTGCTGGGGTTTCTTCTGCTAGTTCTTCGGTAGTTTCTTCTGTTGGTGTTTCCTTTGCGGCTTCTTCTTCTACTGCCTCTTCTGCTGCTTCTTCTGCTGCTTCTTCTTCTGCTTCTTCAATAGCCTCTTCTGTAACTTCAGCAGTTTCTTCTGTTGTCTCTTCTTCTGCGGGTTCTTCTACTACTGCCTCTTCTGTTGTTTCCTCTGCGGCTTCTTCGGTTGCTTCTTCGGTTGCAGCCTCTTCAGTAACTTCAGCAGTTTCTTCTGTTGTCTCTTCTTCTGCGGGTTCTTCTACTACTGCCTCTTCTGTTGTTTCTTCTTCTGCAACTTCTTCTGTTGCTTCCTCGGTTGCCTCTTCAGTAACTTCAGCAGTTTCTTCTGTTGTCTCTTCTGCTGTTTCTTCTGCTGTAGTATCTTCTGGTTGCGGTTCCTGGTCGATCTCATCGCTGAGTTGTGGTTCTTCGGTTTCCTCTTCGACTACCGCTTCTGCAACTTCTTCTGTTGCTTCCTCAGTTTCTGCATCAACTGCTTGTTCTACAGTTTCTTCGGTTTCTTTTTCTGCGACGTCTCCTGGTGTCTCTTCGGTAGTTTCTTTGTGTTGTTTTTTTAGCAGATCCTCTGGCGACGGATTTGTTGGCGCGTCGATCTTTACCGGTTTTTTATCGGGTATAACCATGTCGAGAGATTCGAGCTCGCTTTCGATCTGGTTTAGCTCGTCTAAGAGGCTCTGGCAATAATTCGGTATCCCCTCGTCGCTGTCGTAACCTTGACGATGATCGAAATCATCCTGTTCCTTTCCGGCATCTTCTACGAGATCGTCGACGTCAACAGTCATCTTATCAAGATAATATTGAATCTGGTCCTTTTCTTCTTTTGCCATTTTTACTTCCTTAAAGCATAATCAACTAAACAGACGCGGCGCAATGTGATCGTTTTCCGCAGAGAGCGCCTATCCCTTTTTCGTCATAAAAACCCATCGACTTAACCTGATTATTCGCAACATAATTTTTTCCGATCACTTTTTAATAAGGTTTACAGCAAGAAAAACCAAGTTTTTATCGGGCGTCGAATACTAAT
>SDBV01009740.1_pt1 | contig 12707 bp, 3 predicted proteins | sample 2277081 | NCBI WGS metagenome assembly SDBV01 (sample SAMN10402039, study PRJNA504765) | marine sediment metagenome | isolation source: marine sediment core GS10_PC15, 223 cmbsf | place: Arctic Ocean: Southern Knipovich Ridge | collected 2010
ACATCCAGAAGTCCGGCGTTGTCTTCGAGAAAAGCTCTCGCAATTGCTTCGGGTTCATCATTCGACGGCTCACTCAATCTCCCCTTGATGAATTTCGCTGTCCTTGTTTTTTCATCCCAGCCAACGACTTCGGAAATTTGGCTTTGATCTTGTCGAGATCATCCAGAGACGCAGCCTCGTCAATCACCCCTTCAAGCCGGTGATATTCCTTGCGGAAGGCCTCGATGGTTTTTTTGTACGCCGCCGCAATCTCGTCATCGTAGATGCCCATCAATGCATTCTGGATTTTGTAATTGGGGAGGATCGAGTGGCGATGCAAAAGCGACAAGGAAGAAAACTCCTCTATTTTCCGTTTTTTGATTTCATCCAATGTAATGATTTTTTCATCGAGCATCTCCTGAATAGGTTTATCGACGATTTTTTCATTTCCCCCCACGCCGACAATTTTTTGTGTTGGCAACAAAGTTATTAAGCTCTCAGCTAGCTGTTCCGAGAGTGTTTTTTCTACTATTTGCTCTTCTTTTCCTTCGCCGATGATTTTCTGGCTGGGCTGTAAGGTCATCAACTTATCTTTAACTTTTTCCGATAGGGTCTTTTCAACGATTTGATCGTTTTCTATCTTCTCTTCCGGTGTTAAGGCAATGATGCCCGCATCAAGCTTTTGTTGTAATGTAAACTCTTCAATTATGCCCTCTGCATTTATATTGTAATATTCCGGGATATCATCATCTGTTTTGCCGGTTTCCATTGTGGCAGGATCGAAATCAAAATAGACTTCCTTATCACTCAGGTTTTGGGCCAGGGGTGCAGGATTGGTATGAATAATTTCCTTTGTTTTTATATTTCTTACAATATACATAATTAACCGCCACTAATATTTAATACAATACATCATAAATATGTTTTTTGGCCTGGTTTCAAGGGAAGAATGATTACTAGACGACCAACTATAACCAGACATTGCCCTCTGATATCCACTGGCATAATCTAAATGTGAGTGACCACCGCCACCAATGTTAGCGTAAGTACCAGTGAAGTTATGCCGATGGTTTTGAAACGCATCACCCTGATATGAACCCACGTTGTCACCGGAAGCACCGTTAGGCACTGTAGCCAAACGGTTAAGGCGTTCGGGGTCGTTATTAGAGCCGTGAGCCCAACCCCTGACAAAACGGCCACGTAGATCGGGAACATTAAAAGTAGTCTCGCCATCACCGCTGCCGAATCGTGTGCCGATCGCATCAAATAGAGCAGCAAATTCCATCCTGTTAATTTGATAGCCGTTGCATTCCATCCAGCCATCCGGTATTGCTTGTGCTGAAAATGCCATTGTCGTCCCTGCCGGTGTTTCCTCGCCGTTGAGCAACACCAATCTTTCATCCCCAATGGGACCGGTGAGATCCTGAAAATTCAGGTCGTTCGATGACTGTTTCTTGAAGGTCAACACCCTCTGGATCATAGCATTGCGATGCGCCTGATTGTCCGAGAACGTCCCATAGGCTCCCAGCACAATTGCTGCCACATCGGAATGATTATCCGCGCCGATGAATTGATTACCGGTCATGGTCATACGCATACCAAAGAAACTGCTATCGTTTTCCCTGAAGATGTTGTTAGTAATCATCATGGAGCCAAAGAATTCCAGCTCATGATTCTTCAGAATCCCGTTCTGCAGGGCACCCAATGGAATGCGCGAATAAATATTATTCAGCTCATTGGATCGAATATTTAATACGCTTTGAGCAACAAAAGGCATTTTGCGACTTATTACCATCCGCGCAACCGTTCCTTCCGGATCTATGTCCATACTGTCGGGAAAATCGGACATAAGGACGACTTTTCCGGAGATGCGGTTATTTTCGATGTTGCCGCCGATTGTAGAACCGGACAGCGCCAGGGCATCGAAAAGACCGTCAAGCCGCAGTCCCGGATTAGCGACGGCATCCCCGGCTGGAGACATATGCATGGTATTCCGGTTCCAGTTGAGATCGACTTCTTCCTTATCCTTAGCAGGCCGGACTTCCACCAGAGGGGGCGCTGCACCTGGAATGGCCAGCTTGGTGATAAATAAATCGAGACCGACTGAGGTCAGCGTCCCGCCACCGAAATCCACCGTCCCGTCAAATTGGCCGGTCACAAGCACGTTGCCTTGCCGGTCCGCAGCGATCCCATAGCCATGCTCCTGGCCGGTGCTTACAAAATTATGCGCCCAGACTACCCTGCCTTCAGAGCTGAGCTTCAGTACAAACACGTCAATAAACTTGGAGAGAAGATGCCGACCGTCGAAATCCACCTCGCCGCGAAAAAAGCCGGTCGCGAGTATATGGCCCGCAGGATCAACCGCCACCCTACTCGCAAGTACAGAAGTTTGAGGAAAGGTGCCTTGATAATCTTGCGCCCAGACGACCTCCCCATCAGGACTGAGCTTGAGCACAAACATTTCTTGGCCCTCGGAGCGCAACTCGAATTCACCAAAGACAACGCCACCGTAAAAATCGCCGGTTAGGATCACATACCCATTGGGGTCTACGGCGATCTCGCTGCCGTATTCGTCGCCTTCGCCTTCATAATTGTGCGCCCAGAGCACACTACCCGCTTTAGGCTCGAGTTTCAGCACGAACAAGTCCGTGCCCTTGGCAAGCAAAGTGATTTCACCGAACTCAACCTTGCCCGTAAAACTACCGGTCACAAGCACGTTGCCATCTGCATCCACAGCCACGCCACGACCGGACTCCCAGCCCGTGCCCTTGTAGTTTTGCGCCCAGACGACCTTCCCGTTAGGACTGAGCTTGAGCACGAACAAATCCATGCCTGTAGCACTTAGTTCGAAGTCGTCAAAAACAACGGTACCCTCAAAAATGTCAGTCACAAGCACGTTGCCATCAGCATCCACAGCTACGCTACCCCCGACTTCCAGGCCGGTGCTCTTGTAGTTTTGCGCCCAGTCGACCTCCCCATCAGGACTGAGCTTGAGCACGAACAAATCAATGCCTGTCGACGTTAATTTGAAACGCCCGAATTCTACCTCGCCGTCAAAAGAACCCGTCACGAATACATTACCTTGCCGGTCCGCAGCGATCCCATTGCCAGAGCTTTGACCTGTTCCTTGATAATTTTTTGCCCAGATATCGTTGCCACCTGCACCTAGCTTGATCACAAATAAATCTATACCGTTCGCTTCCAGAACTTGGCCACCAAAGTCTACTGCTCCGGTAAAATTACCTGTCACCAGCACATTGCCATCAGGGTCCACGGCAACGGCAACGGCTCTTTCATCGCTAACATTGGCAAAATTCCGTACCCAGGACACATCGCCTTTTTGAGGCTCCAGCATGAGCGCAAACAGGTCGACTCCCATCGCGATCAACTTATGGTCTCCGAAGTCTGCAGCACCACTGAAATATCCAGTCACATGCACATACCCCTTGGGATGTACGGCAATCCCCAAACCACGCTGGTCGCCGGCACCTCCGAATTGCTTCACCCAGATTTCCTTACCCTCGGGGTCAAGCTTCAGGACGAACATATCTTCGCCTGAAGCCCTCATGCGAAAATCGCCAAAAATCGTCTTAGCATTAAAATATCCGGTCACGAAAACATTGCCGCCAGCGTCCGCGGCAACCGCCATGCCATAGTCAACTCCAATGAGTGGATAATTGTTCGCCCAGATCACCTTCCCTGCTTCAGGTTCGAGCTTGACAACGAACATATCTGTGCCCTCGGCGCGCAACTCGAATTCACCAAAAGCAACGCCGTCAAAGTAGCCAGTTAGAATCACATACCCCTTGGGGTCTACGGCGATGCCCATGCCGTGTTCGTTGCCGGTGCTTACATAATTGTGCGCCCAGAGTACATTACCCGCTTTAGGTTCGAGTTTTAGCACGAACAAATCTTTGCCTTTTGCGCTTAACTCGAATTTGCCAAAGGCAACTTTTCCGTCAAAGTAACCGGTTAGGATCACATACCCCTCGGAGTCTACGGCGATGCCCATGCCGTGTTCGTTGCCGGTGCTTACATAATTGTGCGCCCAAAGCACATTACCCGCTTTAGGTTCGAGCTTGATCACAAACAGGTCCATTCCATTTGCGATGAGCCAATTTCCATCGGCATCCACTACGCCTTCAAAATAGCCTGTAAGAAGCACATTACCATCGCCGTCGACCGCCACCCCATGGCCTTCCTCTCTACCGCTGTTTTTGAAATTCCGCGCCCATATCACCGTCCCTGCTTTAGGTTCGAGCTTGAGTACAAAGAGGTCGGTGCCTTCGGCGTTGAGGGTTTGACTGCCAAAGGTCACTTCACCGTCAAAGTGGCCCGTCACTACCACATTTCCATCGACGTCACCCACCGCAATTCCCAGGCCGTGTTCGTTGCCGGTACTGGAATAATTGTGCACCCAAATCAACTCACCTTCAGGGCTGAGCTTGGCCACGAACAAATCCTCTCCAGTCGCGGTTAGTATTTTTCCGCCAAAATCCACCTTGCCGGTAAAATAGCCGGTGACGAGCATATTGCCATTGAGGTCCACCGCCACGCCCTGACCGTATTCCCTGCCGGTGCTCTTGTAGTTTTTCGACCAGAGATGAATGTCCTGCAGGACGTCAGTTCGTGTGAACGAACAACCATCTGCGCCGATCTTGTCGCCTTTCAGGCTAATCCCATGCTCGAAGCTGGTCACATCCACGCCCAAGTCTTTGAACTGGATATCATCGGCAGCAAATTTCATATTGGCTAAAGACTCTATGACAGAGCCATGCGAGCCAGCACCGGATATCTTGATACTGTGCTTACCTGAGATCACAAGGTCCTGAGCCACTTGATGATTTCCGGGCATAAGACAAAGGGAAATATCATCCTCTGCCGCCAGCGCATCAAAAGCTTCCTTTAATGTGGGATGTTGCCCGCCATTCTCACCGACGGTAACCGCACATCCGCCGCCCCCTCGTTCCATCCGGCACAAGGTATCGAGCGCATCCTGAACAGTTTCGATTCCTTCAGCCTTTAATCTCCCACACAGTTCCACATCATCTTTGTCAATGGGCAGATGGGTGGCGTTGAAATCGCATAGCAGCTTATCCAGTACTTCATGCACTGTCGTTGCAGGATTAATCTCCAAAAGAGATTTGACGGTATTAGTTTTTGTGCAATCTTCCGAGTCAAATGGAATATGCGTTGCTTTAAGTTCGCAAAGTAATGCATCCAACACATCCTTGACCGTGTAATAGCCATCCGTTCCCAATGCAGGCAACGATGTATCACTGGACAATAATTTATGCGTTGTATTTTCTGTCTCGGGCTTACATTTAGGTGTATAGGCCACCTGATCTGCTGTGCTCAGATTGGCATTGAAATAAACCGGTGGATGTTCCAATGGATTACCATCGCGACCGATTAACTCCGCCTTTACACGCCGCCGTGCAACTCCATCGCCCAGTTTCCAGTAACATCGAGCGATCCCTTTCTCATCGGTTTCAACCTCAACAGACGATACAATCGTAGTGACAGGCGAAATTTTCGAAAGCTCTCCCGCGCCCTCTTCGATGGAAAAATGAACTGATACTCCTTCAACCAACCACTCTCCGTTGGCCACAGCAACTTCAATAGGCTGTGGCAGTTCGTGCCCGGGCATCGCTTCCTGTCCATCGCCACCGGCCATGAACATGCAGGTCATTTCAGTCAGGGGCGGGAAGGCATATTTACGATCCGCTTCGGGATTGTCTTGAAGCACGCCGCCAACCACTTTACCGAGAGTCAAGTAATGATGTTCAATGCCAAGCGGCACTTCGTTTACGATCAATTCATTGCCAGCCTTATGCTCCATCTCGCGCACCTCAGCCAGCCAGTAATCGCCAGCGACAAACTGAACTGCCGGTGTCGTACCTGCTACAAATCCGGCATGTTCCGGATGTTCTCCAGTTATGGTGATATCGGAATTTGAAGATGAAGTTAGAGTGATGCAGCCATAACGCGTGTTCGTTCCTTTCTCAAATCCACATCGTCTCGAGGTTTCGATATCTGTTACCTCTACTTCGATGTTTCGCCCATCTGTCGCCATCAGCACCATAGCCCCTTCCGGCGTCATGCTGGCAGCAAAATCGGCATCAGAGGAAAACTTCGCATTAATAGCATTAACAACCGCATCCGCCTGAGCTTTCACATTGTCAGCAGCTAATATTTGACCGATATCTTTGGTATTAATCTTCAGATGTCCGGCATCGATCTTACCCTTCTCCGATAAAGCAATACCTTCCAGCACTGTGTTGGCCGTGGCAGTGACAGATGCATTGGCACTATTGACAGCGGCGGCTTTCTCGTTTGCACTTGAATTAGCACTTCCGATTTCTATCTCATTGATAACAAGGTCAACAGGGGATGTCCCGGCTAGGCTGTCAGATGTTACCGGTCCACTTACAACAAGATTCAGCAATTGCAGCTTCAATTCAACCGAATCGAGCTTCAATACTTTATCGGCTTTAGTGCTTGAGCTGTCTTCAGTTAAATCAACGCCTCCGCTTATTCCGTCATGGAGGCGCCATTCCGCATTCAACGTATCCCATTGAAACGTAGCGTAGCCATCCCAGCGACGGACAAAATTAAATCCGTCAGGTAACGATGCCGGATAAACCTCATGCAACACCTCACGATCAGGAAAGGCCGTATTACTTGCTAGATGTACACCAAGATGTTTTTCACTGGTTTCATTGAAAAACTCATAGACAAATATATCATCGACAAATCCGGCAGGCATCTCCTCTTTGGTCGCTTTGGCCTCAAACTGTTTGGCGCCGTTCTCACTCGACCATTTTAGCGTGATTTCCGGCGGGCCATTCGCATCCTCTATCACATCGTGCACTTCCACGCGGAACAGATAATTGCCAACCTTCGAATCCACATCCACCGTGTCAGCGCAGGGATCGCATGGATCTGGTTGGGTGGTATTTTTCAGAAGCGTTGCAGTAAGTTTCGCATTGCCCTTGGACGGGTTCTTTTCCGGTTGCTCGGGATCAACATTATCCGGGCACCATTTGATCTGGACCATCGTCTGTTTGCGAGTGCAGGTGTCGGCGCCATGCAGGCCCTTGTCGCGCAGGCGTTCATCCATCAGCTGGGTAACGGTGCTCTCCCAGACATCGGCGTAAAGAACATAGTTCTCTGGCAAATCTGGCGGTGAAGGAAAATCCGGCTGGGCACCGTAGGCAATGTCCGCGTCACCCGGAACCTGTGCGGCCACACCATCCACGTAGATATGACCCGGCTGAATCTTGAACGTGTCAGTAGCATCATTAATGATCTTCAAAGCCCGATGACGCGGCACACCACCGATACCACCCTCTTTGCAGCCCACAACATCCTTGAGCGCATCGTTCAGCCGATTCTTGAGGATTTCGACAAGTTCGTTCCAGTCGGCATCGGTAAGCATGCGCCCCTGTTGCTGATAAACACCGGAGTAGCGTTTTTCCGGTTGATGACTGTCCCTGGAAATCTCGGTTTTCATGATCCTCCCCCGTTACCTGTCAATTCTTCTGAAATTGTTTGCTCAGGTGGACCATGCTGCAGACGCGTGTCCTGAATCAGCACCGGCTCAATGCCGACGGGAAGAAACTCCCGCATCTTGTCCAGCACGGCCTCCGCCTTGAGGCTGTAATATTTATGATGACAGGCGCCCATCTCGCCGCCGTCCTCGGCGCCGAAGCGGATGGCATCCGAGGTGACCGGATCCAGCACGCCGTAACCCGGCTCTCCAAACACAGCCGTCCGGTGTTCATGCACGCCACTTCTGCAATAATCGAATTGAATGAAAACAGGTGTTTCCAAAGTATTCGAGCCAAGCGTTATCTTATTGTTCTTATCTATCAGCCTGAGCGCTTCAGCCACCTTTCTTACCAGGTCAGTTCGCTCTCTATTAGCAATATCGTTCATAAGCTCAACTGGAACGCTCGAATAGCGTATACAGTTCAAAAAAGACGGCGGCTCTTTATTCGTTACCTGCTTTTTAACATTTATGATCGATCCGGCGAAGATGCAGTCGCTGGCCTGCAGATGCTTGCAGTTGGCTGCCTGCATGACTGTGCAGTACTCCAGACGGGCCAAGCCACTGGCAACCGTGAGTTCATCGAACAGGCAATCCATTGCATCCAATACAGGAATAACAACATCATTCTTGTCATCTGACAGTGCTGAATTTACAGTCAGTGATTTTGCGGCCGAGCGCACAAGTTCAAGAGTTCCACTATCCACCTCAACGCTGTCTCTAAAGACAACGTCCTCCAGTGGATAACCGCCAATGGTTGACAGGGTTAGCGCATCAGTACCGGTGAAGTTCCCGGTGATACGCACCGGCCTCCCCTTTCTTCCGTGGTGGAAACAACCCATTTCGCCACCGTCGCTGGCTCCGTTATAAATGGATTTCGGTGTGTTTGGAGCCAATACTGCCTTGGCAGTCAACACAGTCTGATTATTAAAGAAAACCGGTTCATCTAAAGTGCAATCCTCGACTGTCATGTTGTCAGGATTAATCGGATGCGTGATAGGAATACGCGAAAATTGGATCATACCGGAGATCGATGTCCCGGTCATGTCCATGAAGATGCAATCCACCGCATTAATGTCAGATAGATAGGCTTTTGCAAGTATCGTGCAACTGCCCAGCTTGGCGGTGCCGCTACCAACCGAAAGCTCGTTGAACAGACAGTCTTTAGCAGTCAACACAGGCTCATCCGTGGAAAATGTATCCACCTGCACTTCCACAGCTTCGACCCGATGCAGCTCAAGGCTGCCTCCGTCATCCGCTGACAACTTCGTTTTGAAATTCAAACCTTCGACCCGGTATGGCTTGGCAGGACTTAGAGAAACGTCATCGGTGATTTCGATGACCCGGTCCGTCTTGTTGCGGATGACCCAAACACCATTTTCCTCTTTCTCTTCGATGAGATGCTCATACAGGGTATCGTTTCTCTTTCTCCATTCCAACTGAATGGGATCAAGTGGAAACAATCCAGCCGGAGGCGGTGCGTAGGCCAGCAGGCGTTTGTGATGGTAATGTCCGTTTGCAGCATCAGGTGTGCGGATATCCACCGTCCTGCGCGAAACGTCATCAAAGCTGCCGGGAAAGCACGGAACACCATGAAGATTAGCTTGCCGCCATGTTTGTTTGACGCCGCCGAAACTCGAAACCCGTGCAGCCGGATTCGTGGGCACTGCCTCCACAGCCCGTGACGGCCGGCGCAGATCCACCATCGCCGCAGGCAGGTCGGGATGCCGCGCTCCCTCGGATGGGACTGTCATATCAATATCCAGTGTGTCGTCCCATACCCTGGCCGGCATCAGTGGCATGCCGATGCGCGGCGTCATGGCCACCCGCTTCCAGCCCTCCTGAATTTCCACCTCCATCTGCCCGATCGCTTCGGCAATCTCCTCAGCGCATTTGAGCGTGCCCTTGCGCTGTCGCCATGAGACGGCATGGGCAATCTCGGCATGTTTACCTTCGGAATCCGGGGAAACGATGTTTGCGGCCAGCAATCGGGCGAAATAGGGCAACAGCCAGCCCTGACTGGATTCCGGCAGGGTATCTTTCAGCTGCTGTTCCAAGGTTGCATGGATCAGATCCAGCAGATGGCCGTGGGTATCCAGGTACCTGGCAAGGGACTCATCGCCGGAACTTACGCCAGCCTGTCCCGCCGTCTTGTCGCGGGTACGGTAAACCTCCGGCAACAATTGATAGAGCTGCTCGCCGAGCCAGGAATCGAATGCATAACTCATGGCAGGTATTCCTTGGGAGTCACTTTAAGCTTTAATCCTGCATCGGTGTCCAGGTAGACGACAGTACTCTTATCATCGGCCTCGATGACCTGCTTGGCCTTATCATCGTTCAACACACATATTGAGTTCTCCACGCCCTTAACCCCCTCGACGACCTTGTAAACTTCGCTGAGGTAGAGGTTCTCCCCAAGCTTCCTGTTCTTCAACGTGAAATGATCCGCCAAAGCGGAATCAACCGCGTTTTTCACTTCTTCGTCGAAAAACTTATCTGTTTTGACCCTGACAGTAACCTCCAGATTAAACAGCACAGGATTGAATCCCATCACATCAACATACACACCCGGAAACGCGTGCTTCTGGAGGAAATTCTCTATATCATTTTTAATATCCTCTGAAGTAACACCACCGGCGGGGACAATCACCACTTTCACGCTTTCCGTCCTACCCACATGGAGAATCTGGCTGTACGCCTTTGCCTGCCAAATACTACTTTGGCCGGCCGCCATATGAGAAAAATCGGAAAGGGAGACAGCGCGTTCGAGCGCCAGTAATGTGGACGGAGCATTTTCACGCAATGAAGCGACATTCTCTATATCTCCGCCGCCGGCCGCCCGCAGGGGCTGACGCACCGCATTGATCAGTGGATGGGGATTGACCGGCTTATCAAGTCCTCCCACCGGGACATTGCCGGTAAGCCCTGAACCGGCACGGTAACGGACCCGTACGTTATTCGAACCTGATGGCAAACGACGCCCATATTCACCGTCCCCGAAAAGGATTTTCACATACCCCTCTTCGGTCATGCGAATAGCATAGTGATGATCGTCGGGAGCCGAATCCTTCGGCCTGGAGACCTGCTCCCAGACCTGCCCCGCAACTTCAACATCCATGGCAGCGGCAACGCCCGAAGACATTGTTGCATCGGCGGTAAATGCCACACCTTCGACCTCAAGCGTAAAGCTCTGGTTGGATAGCATCGCATTGCCACTGCCCAGGATTTTTGCGGGCTTTCCTTCGCCATGGCCGGCCAGCACGACATTACCGCGGATGATGAGATTGCCAATCGTGAAACCTTCTTCTTGTTCCAGTTTCCGGGAGAGGTAAAGATCATTGCCTTTCATTTCCGACACTTCAACGGATACCGAATCGCCTGAGCCATCCTTATGTTCGAGCACAAGTGGCCTGCCTGGCTTAAGAAGTGCAAATGAATCAGGACTGATATTCCCGGCCAGTGTCAGGAAATCATCGGTGTCCGGAATTTCTGTTTCATTTCGATCATGGCCTTCGGGATACAGCGTATGTTCGAATGGGCCATAGAGCCGTTTGAGCACGCCAACATCCGCCACCGCGGACGACTGTGCCCCACCTGAAATTTTCTCAGCCAGATCTTTCGTTGGCGTCGCCAGAACATCGGACAAAGACAAGTCCGACAGCTGCTCGAAAATTTCCTCATCGCACTGAAAGCGCAGCACCCTTTCCGCATTTGTCTTGAATTCATTCAACCTCACATTTGAGATACCGATTTCGAGACTCGAAGGCTCGATATCGGCCAGTTGGGCAATAGTGAACTCGGTACCGCTCCCCTTTAGTTTATTGATGTAGCGCGTTCCAACGCCCTGAATATAGACCGCATCCCGGTCCGCCACCTCACCGCGCATAAAATGGCCCAGCGTGATTTCCGCCATTGCCGTCTCATCCAGTGCGGGTTGAAGCTTCCTGATTTCTTTTTTCAGGTTCTCGACAAGGCGTTCGGCTGCTTCAGTGCCACCTGTTGCTGATGATTGCTCCTCGAATGTGATGGCGAAATGATCTTCATATTCAGTGATCGAGCTTATCTTCCAAGAGAAATACTCACCGCTTCCATTCTTAGCAACGACCCATTGGCCGCTGGCAAGGTCGCCCGGGCCGCCGTCAATGATATTTTCAACCGGCCTTTGAAGTTCGACCCTCCCAACCGATGTTGACGAGGATGGAACCAGGAATATCTCTGAGATTTCCGATTTCGATATCTCGCTGTGGGACGGAACTGAATTTTCCAGATCATCTTCTACGGTGATTCGCTGGTAGTCAGAGTTATCTATTGTCAAGGCAAAAAAGCCATTGCCGGAACGCTTAAAGGCGGTAGCAAAATAATAAGGAAACATGAATTTACTACCCGGCTCCGGTGGGCGGGGAATCCGGAGGCCCTTGAAAATATCCATGTCAGGTGTCGGCATCGGGTTTGCCACCTGCAATTTAACTGACAAAGCATCGCTCTCGATCACCTGGTCGAAGCGCCACGTTCCCACAGAGTTCCAAGCGATCACATCCCCTTCAGATAGCCCATGGGGTTGATAAAACTGGGCGACATCATCCCCATTCAGTCGGGGCGTTAATATATCCTTGGGTGAAACCAGAAGTTTTGATTCTCCCTTTTCCCAGGATTTTGCATCGTCAGAAACGCCTGATACCCATATGTTGTTGTTCTTGTTATCGACTTGCTCGACGGTGACGACGATGGCTTGGTCCACTTCACCGAATGGCGTGTTCACCAATACCGCGACATTTCCGGCCGACAGTTCTAGTTCCACGATGCCGCCATTGTCCTCAGTGACCCAGCTCCACTCCGCTGATCCGTCTCCACCGACCACCCCCATATGATCGGGAGACTTGTCAAAACCATCCAGACGCAATCCGTTGAGTTCGTGATGAACCTGAATGTCCTCCAGCGTCTCGAAGACCACCTTGTCCCCGCCCTCGGGCGGCTTGTATTTCACCTGCCAGCCTTTTTTTACCAGGCCCGATTTTAATTCCTTGGCCTCAAGCACCAGTTTGGTGGAAGCCGATGCGGGCGGCGCCGGGTGGTAATCCAGCATCTCGACCAGCCGCCGTACGTTGTCCCACTGCGTGGCCGTGCCCAGATATCCCTCGTTGGCATAGGCGTTTATATGTTCGGTAAGGATATGACA
>SDBV01009741.1_pt1 | contig 12705 bp, 8 predicted proteins | sample 2277081 | NCBI WGS metagenome assembly SDBV01 (sample SAMN10402039, study PRJNA504765) | marine sediment metagenome | isolation source: marine sediment core GS10_PC15, 223 cmbsf | place: Arctic Ocean: Southern Knipovich Ridge | collected 2010
ATTCTATCAATGTCTGGACATAACTAATAAGAGACACTTTACTCCCGGATGGATTATCCCATATAACAGGCAATTCTTTAATCTTAAACCCTAACTTTTTAGCAATCACCAAAGTTTCAATATCAAAACCATATCTATTTATAGTTTGTCTAACAAAGATCTCCTTGGCAGCTTTAGATGTAAAACATTTAAAACCTCTCTGCGTATCATGAATTTCCCAGATAGTCACTATACGAATTAAATATTTGGATAACATACCTAATATGCGGCGGTGCAATCCGGATTTTTCAATTATCTGACTGCCTTTTACTCCAATAGAGCCAATTACTACATCAAATCCTTCACGAAAATAAGTAAAAAAACTTTCAAGACAATCGATAGCCGTTGAATTATCAGCGTCCATAAATAATCTGTAATCACCTTTTGCTACTAACATACCCTGTCTTACTACATAGCCTTTACCATGGTTTTCATTATTGCTAATTAGCTTTAAATTTTTGACTTTATCTTCTAATTTTTTAACGACCTCCTGAGTTCCATCCTTTGAACCATCATTAATTATCAGGATTTCATAAGAATATCTTTTTTTAGATAAATATCGATTTATGTCTAAAAGTGTCTTACTAATACGATTTTCTTCATTATATGCGGGAATAATAACTGAGAGATATATATTATCCATCCTCTTTTATAGCATAAATTGAGGTTGTCCTATTAAAAAAGCTTTGTAAAGCACAGGTTTTTTAACATTATCGTCATCTTAAAATGAGAAAACAATATATCGTGAGATAAAAAATACATAGTCTATGTTATTATAGAAAAAGGCGGTAATCGTTTTATATATTTTATCTATTTAGATGTTTTTTGTTGTTGATATTATTTATATCTGCTGAGAATTTACATAAGATTAATTTCGGATTAATAATAATTTATATAATATCATCACAAAAATTATAGTGTCAATGTAACGTATTTTTTAACCTTTTTTACTTTTTCACAAGAAATTTTATACTACTCAATAACGCATATTTTTGACAATTTCTTCAATAAGTTAATAGTATATTAGATTATGAAATATAGATTGTTTGATTTCCTGCAATGTCCTCATTGTAAAAGTCAATTTGAGCTACAAGTATTTAAAATTACTGAAGATGTGAATAAGAGCGAGCTATTAGTTGATAATGATCTGTGTCCTTCTGTATGTAAAAACCCTGATTCGGGGATAACTAAAAAAGAAGAAGCCTCAGGCCATTGCAAAAAATGTTATGAAACCGAAATATTAGAAGGCTTTTTAACGTGTAAATGCGGAAAAGCTTATCCAGTTGTGAGCGGTGTACCAAGATTTTTACCAGATGCGTTTGATCAACATCCTGGATTCACCAGTAAATATTACGAGAATATTAAGAAATACCTCGGCACAAATGTTAGAGAAAAGGAACATTTTGAAAAAATGTTCAAGAAAGTTCAGGGGATGTTTGGTAAACAGTGGGAAATCTGGGGCAAATCTCAAAGGATTTACGGCTTCACAGAAGATGAGGCCAGGGAATGGTTCCTTACTCATTTAACGAGCAAGAAAATTGATAAATCATATTTCAAAGGGAAAACTGTATTAGAAATCGGTTGCGGTCATGGAAAGTTTGTAAAGATTTTGAATGATTTCAGTTGTGAAAACGTCGGATTAGATTTAGGTCCGAGTGTTGATCTGGTATACGAGATTACTAAAGACCGTCCTACAGCACACGTTATTCAGGCCAATGCAATGGCTCCCCCGCTAAAAGAGGAAAGTTTTGATTACGTCTGGAGTCACGGAGTACTTCATCATACACCGTCAACCAAAGATACATTTAATATTGTTTCTAAACTCCCCAGGAAACATACCGGATGGTTTTATATCTGGGTATATCCAAAAGGAGGATTCTTCTGGGAATATGGAAATAAATTCGTCAGGATTATTACTACTAGATTACCAGAGAGGATAATGTTTTATCTTTCATACGCTTTGGTGCCACTGCTTTATATCATTCCTGCATACAATAAGAAAGTTAATATAAGTCACATGTCCTGGAGCAATTGTGCTCTCAGTGTAAACGACTGGCTATCACCTAAATATCAATGGCATCATTCAAAAGAAGAAGTTATATCATGGTTTGAAGAACTTGGGTATAAAGACATTGAAATCACCCTTGCTAATGGGGTAGGAATTATCGGGGTAAGGAAGTAAAAAACTATTCAGATACATAATTTGTATACCAGTTCACCAAGACAATCAAAGCCCAGATTGTCCTGCTAGTTTCAGCCTTATCGGTTAAATGGTCATATATTAATTTAGCTACGTGATTATAGTTTAAGAATTCGACCTTTGATAGGGAACTTCTTGATAAAGAAGACAGCATATAATCTTTTAAACCCTTCTTTATCCATAAGGCAACAGGCGGGGTGAAGCCCCTTTTTTTACCAAAAGCTATTTCAGCAGGTAAGAACCTTGATAATGCTTTTCTCAAAAGATATTTTGTTTTGAAACCTTTTATTTTAGGAAGACCAACTTGTTGGGAAAAATCAATTATCTCATTATCCAGAAGAGGCACTCTCACTTCCAGACTGTTTGCCATGCTCATTCTATCAGTTTTCATGAGCGGGTCTTCCTGTAGAAAAGTCTTGAAATCGACATACATTAACTGATCCTGAATACTGAAACCTTTTTCAGAGGCCTTTATGAAATATTTTTCCATTGCATGATAAGGTTCTAGATTGGTAATGTTATGAATGAAATCGTTGCCCAATAACATTTTCTTTTCTTTTTCATCGAAGAGCACTTTCCACCGATAGTGAGCTTCGTCATAGGGAAATTCTACACCATAAGTAAATCTTTTTAGTTTATATGACATGCTGAGATAACTATGTGATTCCGGTAATTTGTTTATAATTGATCTTATGCTGTTACGCATCCTTTGAGGTATTTTTTTATACCACTCAGAAATCTTGTAAAGATAATAAGTCTGATATCCTCCGAATAATTCATCACCTCCTTCGCCGCCCACAACGGTCTTTACGCTGGAACGAGCCAATTTGGAAACAAAGTACGTTGGAATTGCAGAATAGTCCATAAGAGGCTCATCAAAAAAAGTAATTATTTTCTCTATTTCATTAAATATTTCTGTTTCTGACAACACTATTTCCTTCAAAGAAAGACCGAGTCTTTCCGCAACTAATCTTGTCATATCCAGCTCATTATACGATTCCTCTTTGTAACCGACAGAAAAAGCATTGAGTTTAAGATTACATCTACTGGCTGCTATGGAGGCAATCAAGGCTGAATCTATCCCGGCACTTAAGAAAATTCCTATGGGAACATCACTTCTTGTTTGTCTGAGCAAAACTTCTTGCAGTTTTGCTATTAACAATTCAACGAGTTCGTCTTCACTAATCTCTTCATGAGATGTGTTTGGAGTTAGGTCCCAAAATTCCTTTTCTTCATATGTGCTGTTGGAGCAGACGAGTAAATGACCGGCATTAAGCTTTTTGATTGCCTTAAAACCAGTAAGGGGAGAAGGCATGTAACCATAGGAGAGATACTGGTTTATTGCTTCATAGTCCGGTAAACTATTTACCCCTGCTTTCAGCAGTGCCCTGATTTCCGATGCAAACATTATACCGTCTTTTGTCTCTGCATAATAAAGAGGTTTAATCCCTACCCGATCTCTTAAAAGAAAAAGGTTTTTATTGTTTTCATCCCAGAGTGCTATTGCATACATTCCATTAAGATACTTAGGAAAGTCTAATCCGTATTCTTCATACAGGTGAACGATCACCTCTGTATCAGATTTGGTGTAGAAAGTATGTCCTTGTTCCATGAGGTCTCTTCTTAATTCAACATAGTTATAAATTTCGCCGTTAAAAATTACCCAGACAGTTTTACCTTCATTATGAATAGGTTGGTTGCCTGTGCTAAGATCTATTATGCTCAATCTTCGAAAGGCGAGGCCCAAATTATCCTTAATGTAAAAGCCCTCATCATCCGGTCCACGATGAACCAATTTGTTGTTCATAGCTTTAAGAATTTCAGAGGAGACCGGGATATTTTTTTTGTAATTAAAAACTCCAGCTATGCCGCACATTTTAGTCTTTCAATTTAAAAATATTTGAACAACTTATCTGTTCTATAAACGGACAACTTTTGATTTTGTCAAATGAAAATTAATATTTTGAGTATTACCACTTTTGTTGATTGAAGAAAGAGGCTTGATGGATGATAAAGGTCATCCAAACAAACAAGTCTTAACATACAAACAACATAAATCTATTTTAGCATATTAAGTTTCAATAATTTAGGAATTACAGAAAAGACAATCGGGCAGTCAAGTAGTGACATATTCAAAAGATATGTAGAGGACTTAAATCAGTTGACAGGCCATGAAAGGGTTTGGGTACTATTTACTATATCTATCCCAAGGGATGGCATACAGGAAGAGAAATTTTTTCTGCGCTACCTTGATTCGGTTGGTGAAAGACTTGATTCCTTTTGGCGTTCCGAATTCTCAGTGACCCACCTTTTTGATTTAAGCAATAAAGTGACATACAACAATAATATCAGCTATAATATTTTATAATCCCTAATTTCGTAAACTCTCATATAAAGTTTTTAACAAATGGATATATTTTTATCATGGTAGAAGCAAATAAAAAGCGACAAAAAATACTATTAATTTCTGTAACTGATAATTTGTCTGTTATCGGGATAAAGCAAATCCACTATTGTTTGTTGAAAGACGGTTGGCAATCACGACACCTCTATATTACATCTTTCGATAAGAATAACTTTTATGCATTGAAAAATCTGCAGGATTTCATTTCTCAAATAACTCCGCTCTTCATAGGAATTAGTTTAATGAGCATAGAATATAATTACGCTCGTAATTTAACCGTCTTCTTGAAAAAGAAATTTCCGGCAATTCCCATATTATGGGGAGGGATACACCCAACTATAGACCCCAATTCCTGTTTTCCCTTTGCAGATTATGTCTGCATTGGTGAAGGTGAGAAAAGTATCCTTGATTTCTCAAACGCGGTTGCAAGAGGAGATGACCCGAGGGAGATTCGAAATCTTTGCTATCAGGAAAAAGAACAATTAAATAAAAACCCACTTTACCCATTAATTGACAAATTGGACAGCCTTCCTTGGATCGATCACGTACCAAAACATAGTCTCATGCAGAAAAAAAATGGCGAGATTTCTTTAATTGATAGAAATCTGTATAAGAAAAAAGCTGGTTTTCAAGGAAAGAGATATAATATTTTTACCTCCAGAGGTTGTAATTTTTCATGCACTTTCTGTTGTAATAACTTTTTTACTAAGATATACCCAGAGTACAGGAAAATTCGAAGGCGAAGTGTTGAAAGTATTATAGCTGAACTTGAGTATGCTTTAAAGAGAAATCCTGATATTTCTATTGTCAAGTTTCAGGATGATGCTTTTTTATCATGTAGTAAAGAATATCTCGGAGATTTTTGCCAAGCTTATAAAACCAAAATCAACAAACCATTTGCACTTAATACAATTCCTATTTACGTTAATCGAGATAAGCTCAGGTTATTGAAGGAAGCCGGTCTTTGCTGGATTAACATGGGGTTTCAAACTGGTAGTGATCGTGTGAACAGGGATATATACAAAAGGAGAGTATATAAAAAAGATTTTCTACGTATAGCTGAATTAATTAAGGAATTTAATTTCGCGGGGAAATACGATATAATATTAGATAACCCATATGAAAGTGAAAATGAGACAATTAAGACAATAGAAACGCTCATTGAGACGCCCAAGCCATACCTCATTGAATTTTTTTCACTTACCCTTTTCCCTGGAACCGAGTTATATGATAGAGTAAAAAAAGAATGCCCTGAAAAAATGGAAGATTGCCGTGAAAAACACTATATGCATTATGAACGGACTACCCTTAACAAACTAGTTGTATTAGCAGTTTATCTTCCTGAGACAGTTATGAAAAAAATTATTCAGTTGTATAAGGTAGATTCTGGTAAAGGAGCAAGTTTTAAAGCTACTTTTTTTATTTTCAATATTCTTTCATTAACATATTATCGACCAAAAATATTCTTTAATATGCTTAAATTGTCCCACAGAGGTTCTTATGTTAAAACTCTGCTAAGTATCCCAATGTTCTTAAAGGAAATATTATATATTAAAAATATGTAGGGATATAAAAAACATTGAGTAAACCTAGCAAGTTGGATGAAATATACTTATAAAAAATATCTATTTAAATAAGCGTTAATTTCTCCCTTATAACTTCTCCTTTAAATGGCAGTTCATTTGTATATATAATATGATAAAGTTAGACTAAGTATGGCAAATTATTATGAGAAAATTGGATTTATTGCCTCCTTAAGGTAATGAATAAGGATACAAACGAAATGTTTATGAACATAATTATATAGTATATTTATAAAATTATAATGAATTATAATATAAAAAATATGCATTTTTAGGTTTGTCAGTACAAGAAAGTAATACGTTTGAAAGGGAGTAGTTATTATTATGACATCAGAGAGTAGTAAGTCTAAAGATGTTCTCTTAATTCCTGTACAGGATAATTTGTCACATATCGGTTTAAAGTATCTTCATTATATTTTGCTGGATGGAGGTTTTCAGTCGAAACTTCTTTATCTGCCATATCTTGATTTGAATGATTCTCATGGAAGGAACAATTTAAGAGAGTTCATTGCGCAATTAAATCCACTTTATATAGGGTTAAGTTTAACGAGCTTTGAATATAATAGAGCACGGGATTTGAGCATTTTTTTAAAAAAGAACTTTCCTGCTATTCCTATTATATGGGGTGGTGTTCACCCTACGATTGAACCTAACTCGTGTTTCCCTTATGCAGATTATATCTGTATCGGTGAAGGTGAGAGAAGTATCATTGATTTCTCGAGTGCACTTTTAAATGGACAGGACATAAGTGAAATTCCAAATATTTGTAATCAAGAAAACTGGCAAGAACAAAAGAATAAGTTGTATCCGGCGATTAAAGATCTTGACCCCATTCCATGGGGGGATCACGTTCCTAAGCAGGGTTTTATACAGAGAAAAGATGGTGTTATTTATCCGCTCGATAAAAGAATCTTTAGAAAGGAAGCAAGATTCCAGGGTAAGTTATATGAATTGATGAGTTCAAGGGGTTGTGCGTTTTCCTGTACGTACTGTTGTAATAACTTTTTTTCCAGAATGTACTCTGATAATAAAAAAGTAAGGAGACGCAGTATTGATAATATTATCTCCGAACTTGAATACGCGGTCAAGTTTAATCCAGAAATTGAACTTATAATTTTTCATGATGACTCTTTTCTGGTTTGCACTACTGAATACCTCATGGAATTTTGTAAGGTCTATGAAGAGAAAATAAAAAAACCTTTTTTAGTTCGTGTTACCCCCACATCTATTAATCGTGATAAGCTTATTCGTCTAAAACAGGCCGGTTTGAGCTGGATTACCATGGGACTTCAGAGTGGCAGCGATACTGTAAATAGAGAAGTATACAAAAGAAGATCACTTAAAAAAGATTTTCTAAAATCAGCTCAATTAATTAATGAGTTATATATAGCTGGAAAATACGATGTAATCCTGGATAATCCATTTGAAAAGGAAAATGAGACAATTGAGACAATTGAGACACTTATTGAGACTCCGAAACCCTACCTTATAGAGTTTTTTTCACTTACCCTTTTTCCGGGAACTGAGCTGTATGATAGAGTTCTGGCGGAGTGTCCCGATAAGATGGAGGATTGCCGTGAAAAAAACTACACGGGATTTGAACAGTCATTTCTTAACAGACTTGTAGTGCTCGCGATTTATCTGCCTGAATCAGTGATGAGAAAGCTCCTGCAATTGTATACGAAGAATTCGGGCAAGAACAGAAAATTTAAAGCTTACTTCTTTATTTCCAAAGTTCTTTCTTCCGCCTATTACAAACCAAAAACCCTATTGAATGTACTCAAACTATCACGCGGAAATTCTTATGTTGAAGCAATTCGCATTATCCCGATGCATGTAAAGGATTATATAACAACCAGAAATTTTTAATGCTGTAAAAAATAAGTACCTTTTGGGCGAAAAAACAGACATGGAAGGGCTGCGTATAGTCGATAAGAAATTAGTTAAGCAGTAATTGAATTAATCTGGCAAACTTCTCCATTGTTACTCACGTAAAGATAAATAATGAATATCAAGATTGCGATTCAACGCTATGCGCAAATAAAAGCTAAACATATTAGTTGGAAAGCACGGGAAGTATTTTTTTGTTTTTTTCATAAATTTCAGACATGTAACAAAATTGATATCCCATCTGTTTAATATGCCTCAGGAATTTAACACAAAATTCAGTCCCCTTTAATTTATTAGGTCCGTACATTAATCTCCAAAATAAGGGCAAGCTATTGTATGAACTTTCACTATGAATGAGATCGTGGAGGTGAGAATCGAAGCAAATTACAGGATTCAGTGAGAAGTGTTTTAAAAGCTTTATGAAAAAATCAACACCAAACAGTTTGATATAAGAAACGGAAACCGTCAATCGAAAAGGTGTAATTGCAGTAAAGGGAATTTCCATAATTCTGGAGCTCTCAAGATAATGTATTTCTTTGTTACAGAATAGATATCGTAAAGGATTGGGAAAATAATACGGAAATATACTGGAATCATACAAAAATCCGTGTTTCTCAAGATACTTAATACCTCGCCTGGAAATTTTCCCCCTGGGTGCACGATATCCCTTTGGATATTTTTTGAAATAATTAAAATAGGCTTCCTTAGATTTTATTATCTCAAATTCTGAATCTGGATTGCTGAAATCGTGTGAATAACTGTGGGCTTCAAATTCGCAGTTATATTTTTCTAGTAGTTTAATGACTTCAGGAAATAATTCAAACAGCCTGCCAACCGCAAATACTGTTATTTTGACATCAAGATCAACAAGTATTGATAAGACTTCGTCTATCTTATTAAGATCCTTAAGTATTCCATTCTGATCAATGATGCCGGAATAATCAGACTCGAGATCCAGGGTAAATGCAAAAAGTTTCAATGTGTCCTCTTTAGTAGTATTTGAAGAATCTTCTGTTTCGAGATCGAAATTCCTTTACATTTTCTCTCGTAGGGAAAGAATAATATGAACCTCTTGAAATATCATTTTTTTGAGTCAAGACTTGCCCCCCGTATATCAGTTGTATACATCTCGCAATCATGTCAGAACCCAAATCAATAGCCTTCAAATATAAATCATGCAAAGACCAGTCATCCTCGATATATATTTTCTCCTGCAATAAAATATCTCCATCATCTATTCCTGGATTTATATAGTGTATTGTTACCCCTGTTATCTTTTCCCCTTTTGCTAAAACCCAAAAATTTGCATTTAATCCGCGATACATAGGTAATAACGATGAATGGATATTTAGACATCCTTTGGAAGGGATAGAAATAAGTTCACGTCTGAAAATTTGCGGAGCAGCTAATGAAAATATAATATCAGGTTTTAATTCTCTTAACTCAGACAAGACCTCTTTTGAATTAATTTTTTTAATTCTTGAAAATGCACAATTAAATGTTTTACACACTAACTCTACCGAGTGGAATTGATTAGTTTTAAGGAAATACTGATTAACGATGTCAGAAATGCAATAGACAAATCTTAAAAAAACCATATATAGAAAAATGTTAAAACCAAAATAGGATAAATAATCTTTAACTGTTTTAAGAAAATGCATGTTTGACAAGTTAGGAGGCAAGGCATAAACTTTCATTATATCTACTGTTGCTGGCAGTTTCAGAAAAGTATTGTTAATGTATGTTGGCACGTAATAAGGTTCGTCCATAGTGACGAAAACAACTTTTAATTTATTTGTATTCATGTTATATATATAGATTTTGGATGATGATCAATTAATTTCATGCATCAACTTGCTGATATTAACCAATGTTTATTATGATATTATAACCTATTTAAAGGTATTAATAAAGTTGAAAAAATGCCATAATAGCTGCTAGTACATAAGAGTTTTATTAATTATGGAGTTGAGATTTTAATAATTTTCTTAATACATAAATCTAATAAGTTTCCTAACTTTAGAATTATAACTTCATCAAGTTGAAAAGTCATGAAAAATAAAAAAATATTATTTATTGAAGCACCTTATTCATTTGCTACATCAGGTAAAGGGGTTGTCAGTAAATATTACCCGCTCGGTATAAAGGAAATCTGCTAATGATACAATTAGAGAAGGATGCATTATCTTGTTTATTTAATAGTAAAGGCAATGACGTCCTTCAACTAACCTGTTTAAATTTAAAAGATAGAAATTAGATATGATTTTTATTTGTTAAACAGGAGTTTTTCTCAATGAGAAATCAATTATCGCAAAAATTTGACAGCTTATTAATCTCTAATAAGTTGCATTGGCTCATTATTTGTATTGGTATTACTCTTCGCCTTACGAGGTACCTGCATAATCCTTCATTGTGGTTTGACGAGTCCGTGCTTGCTGCGGATGTCATTAATCGGTCATTAGCAGGATTTATCCACCTATCACCTGATTATCTTCAGACAGGACCATTAGGCTTTTTTATACTCATAAAACTCGCCACTCAAGCATTTGGCAATAGCGAGTATGCTTTGAGATTATTCCCTCTTCTGTTCGGTGTAATAGCTCTGATTCTTTTCTATAAAGTCTCAAGACAATATCTTAGTCCAAATGCCGTCCCAGTTGCTTTGGCTCTTTTTGCAATTTTAGATCCTCTTATCTGGTTTTCATCAGACCTTAAACCCTACTCAGGTGATGTGGCATTTACTCTCTTAATAGTTACTCTGGCAATTTATGTTCAATCAAGAATCTTGAATATTCCGCGTATTGCTCTCTTTGCAGTTGTCGGGGCAATCGTAATCTGGTTTTCACATCCTTCTGTGTTTGTCATGGCGGGTGTGGGAGTTTGCCTGTCATTATTCTGTTTCGGGAGAAGAGAGTGGTCGAGAATCGGGGGGCTTTCAGTTGTTTTTTTAATTTGGGGTTTGAGCTTTGCTGCTTTTTATTTTTCCTACACCCGTAATTTGATTGCGAATATCGATGCAAATATTGGGATTGAGAAATTACTGAAACTGGAAAACTATTGGATGCCTTTTCCTCCAAAATCTTTGGCAGACATCAAATGGTATATTGACAGTTTCTTTGGGACTTTTGATTATCCAGTTGGATTATCACTGACCGGTGTTGCTGCGATAGCGTTTCTTGTAGGTTGCATCTCGATGTTTTCAGAAAAGAGGGAAAAGTTTTTTATTCTCATATCACCCATTATTTTAACCCTGTCGGCAACTGCCTTGCATAAGTATTCATTTGAGGGTAGGATAATCTTATTTCTTGTGCCTTTGATTCTACTTTTTATTGCAGAAGGCGTTGAAAAGATACGGGATAAAACGAAAGACAAATCAGTCATAATAGGAATTATCTTCATGGCAACCTTGTTTCTCTACCCGTTTTCATGGGCAACCTACCACGTAAAAAAACCGGACTCTCCCGAGGAAATAAAGCCGGTCTTGAGCTATGTTAAAGATAATTGGCAAAAAGGGGACATTCTATATATACATTTTTATGCACAATATGCATTTGAATACTATTCAAAATATCATCCGGCGCCTTTCAAGTTTGATGAAGATAAACTCATCATAGGGATAGCCCCGAGAGAGTGGCATACTAAATGGAGAAAAAATAGAGTCTCCGGGTATTATAGGACAGAAGAGACAATCGGGCAGTCAAGTAGTGACATATTCAAAAGATATGTAGAGGACTTAAATCAGTTGACAGGCTATGAAAGGGTTTGGGTACTGTTTACTATATCTATTCCAAGGGATGGTATACAGGAGGAGAAATTTTTTCTGCGCTACCTTGATTCGGTCGGTGAAAGACTTGATTCCTTTAGACGTTCCGGATCAGCAACGGTGTATCTTTACGATCTCAGCGAGTATGTATCAAAGAATGGTGAATGATATTTTAACGTTTCATATTTTTTAGGGTCTCAACACATAATCTTGATTGTCAGACCATCCTTAATATATACTAAATAAAAAGATATTTATATGTGCAAATCATACTGCCCTTCTGAATGATAATATCAAATTATCCAATAAAAATGTTAAAAAATTGAAAATGATTTAAATCTTATGGGAAATAAACGAATATTATTTGTTGAGGCACCTTATTCTTACGCAAGTTCTGGCGAACAGGTTGTTGGTAGATATTACCCTCTTGGTTTAGGTTATTTGGCTTCGTATATCAGACAGTTTGGCTATTCTATCAAAATATTTCAGCCATCTTCTGATGAATCGTATAATGAGGAATTGAGAGAGCTAATCCGAATGCCAAAACGTCCAACATGGTATTGACTAACGAGGGTAGATACGATAAAATATGAACTGGCGAAAAAGTTCAGTGCTGCCGGCTGTAGAATGGTCAACATCGGTATCGAATCAGGTTCACCTGAAATTATGTTTCCAGGCAGAAATAATTATACATGAAACAACAGCAGGGGAGATAACAGGTTACAAAACTTCTTTCAAATAATGAAAAAATTTTATTTAGGATAATCTTGTAATCTTTTTATTATATATAATTTTTCCCAATTCTTATCACTATAATCTTTTATAT
>SDBV01009742.1_pt1 | contig 12704 bp, 11 predicted proteins | sample 2277081 | NCBI WGS metagenome assembly SDBV01 (sample SAMN10402039, study PRJNA504765) | marine sediment metagenome | isolation source: marine sediment core GS10_PC15, 223 cmbsf | place: Arctic Ocean: Southern Knipovich Ridge | collected 2010
GATACGTAGCGCAGATGGCACGCCAGCCAGCCACGCCCTCCCAGGCACGCCGCCGGCCGAGCTCGTCCAATTGACCGTAGAAGCCCCGGCGGCAACGCGGGCGGATTGACGGCGCTCGAGATCACTTCTCGGCAGGGTTCAGGACGCAGCGTCCGGTCGCCGTGCCGGACGTAGGGTTCGGGGTTCAGGATTTGGTGCGAGCCACTGCGGCGTGCGAACCTCCATTGGACAGAAGACGAAAACGGCCACGGACTGATGCCGGCAACGATGTGCCATGACTGATCGTGTCATAGTGTCGGCGATGGTCCGGCGCAGACCCTAATTTAGGACGCCGAGCGCGCCGCGCGCCCACTGATGCCAGATTACATTGCCTTCAACCGTGCCCTTCTCCAGTGGCCCCCATGCTGTCACCACCTTGGCGGAAAGGTCGGCGTCCGAGCGGTGCGGCAAGGCGGCGACGGTAACCAGGGTCAGCGCTGCTGCAAGCGAAGATCGGAGAAAGCCAGCAGCGTGCTTGTAGATGAAGTCATCTCGCGCTCCAGCGGGAACAGCGTTTCCCGGCACAATGTGAATGAGCGCGCGCAGCAACAGCGTGGCATGACCGGCATGCGCGGCGTCACAGAGAAACTTCCAGTGGGGGTACAGCAGGCGTCCAAGTTGCTGGAACGAAGCGGTTTTGAGCTTCCCGAGCGCGCTACCTGGCGTGGGGAAGTCTTTGACCTTCTGCGCGCTCGGCGGAGCGGTTGTCCCGTTGACTTCGGCCTCGGTCGCGCTCCATTCAGCGGACGTTACGCCCGCCCACGTCGCGAGTCGCCGAAGCCTTGGAACATTCGCTGTCTTGAGAGCCTCTCCCGCAGGCGTCTTCTCGAAGCGCCGTGACTCATAGAAGTGCCGCTGCGCCATCGTTTTCCAGCCGGCCTTCTTGTAAGCCGAAGTCCATCTCGCTTCATCATCGGCAATCAGCAATCCGTTGAACACCGCGTCGAATTGAGCCCGAGCGAGGACCAGCATGTCGGTCCAGCGCCCGCTCTGCTCTTCCAACTTCTCGATGGCCGTAGCGGCGGTGTAAACGGCTCGCATCGAACCGTGCGTTTCCTTCATCCCGCGTAGAAGCTGACAGAGTATTTGGTCGCCGGAGCTATTCGGATCCATTGCGGAAATCGTCGCCTGCATCGCGGCCCATACCGGCCCGGCAACCGCATCGTGCTCCATTTCTGACGTGTCGAGGTCGTCGGTGGCTTTCCCGGCTTCAAACCTATCTTGGTTCATCATTGTCGCCAGTTTCCGAGGAGTGTTCCGTATTCGAAGGCTTAGGTTACGGTCTCCGCGTAGCCCCTCAAGTGCTCCGCTGAGCGACGTGATCGCGCCGCGGCAGCGGCCAGGCCTACAAGAAGGGTGGCGCGGGCGTCCCCGCCCGGCAGTAGTCTGGAACTCTCCGTAATAGCACCATCTCAAGGCGCGGTCGGCGTTGCGCGAACGATCTGCCCGTTCGATTCGCGCACAATTCGATAGCTGAAGGCGGAGGCTTGTGCGACGACTACGCGCTGTATAGGCAGCCAAATGGCGACCCTGAATCGGTCGAGAGTATCAATGTGCCAGAGGGTGCGGCCTCCCAGCAACAGGAACTCGCCCGACGAGGACACGGAATCAATGCGATCGTGAAGTATCGCCGTTCCGAGCCTGCTTACACTGACTTCCTCGACCTCATCGAGGTTGATCATCCGATTCCCTTCGATGAGCACGCGGTCGCCCCGGAACCACCCCAGCGTGAAGCCGAACGTGACCTCCCACACGGACCCGTCGCTGAGTTCAATCACGTCGTTTCCGTAGATTGCCGCGATGGTAGCCGTTGCCCCCGAGGGAGGAGGAGGGACATCGATCGCGCAGCCATCGCCGATTCCGTCGCCGTTGCTGTCGGCTTGATCGGGGTTCGGGAACAGGATGCAGTTGTCCACGGAATCGTCCACACCGTCCCCATCGAAGTCAAAGGACAGTTCGCAAGCGTCGGCGATTCCGTCGCCGTCGCTGTCGGCTTGATCGGGGTTCGGGAACAGGATGCAGTTGTCCACGGAATCGTCCACACCGTCCCCGTCGAAGTCGAACGACAGTTCGCAAGCGTCGCCGATTCCGTCGCCGTCGCTGTCGGCTTGATCGGGATTCGCAAACAGCAAGCAGTTGTCAACCGAATCGTCGATGCCGTCACCGTCGAAGTCCATCGTGAAGACCGGCGCACAAGCGTCGCCGATCCCATCGCCGTCCGCGTCGGCCTGATCCGGATTCGGCGTTACGGGGCAGTTGTCGCCTGCGTCTGGGATACCATCGCCGTCAATGTCGGATGGCGGCGGCGGCGGGATCGCCTCGAAGACTGCCGTCAACGTCAAATCTTTGTCAGGCGTTATGACGAGCAGCGCATCCGTGCCGGTGGCGGTTCCTTCCCATCGGACGAAGCGCCACCCGGGACTCGGAATCGCGAAGAGCGTCAGGGTTGAGCCAGCTTCGACGGTGTCACTCGCCGCGCTGGATTCAATTCGGCCCTGTCCCTGAACGGACGTGCTTACCCGGTGGGTCGGCGTGCCGTCCGGCTGAGCGCGCGCGCTATCGTCCGTTGGCTGCGGACAGCCTCCCATCGACAGAGCCACGACCAACCCGATCATACAAGCAATTGACCTTGACGCCGCAACACCACCCTTTCTAGAAGCGAAATGACCTCGCGAAACCCGCTTTCCTCTCTTCAAGATACCCGTATGGCCGCGCCGAAACAAGCGGATTGTGCCGGACGTGGCATCACGACCGCCGCGCGGGTATGGGGCAGCGACGTGCGACGAGAGGGCTGCGACGAGAGCCGGAGGCGCACGATTCGTAACATCTTGTAACCAAAGGCCTTGTGTGGGCCGGCGACGCAAGGCCAGGATGCCCGCCAGCCTGGGAGTGGACCGTCCCCGCCCGGGAATGACTCTTCCACTCCAAGGAATGGATTATCCATTCCCCGGAATAACTCGTGCGCCCTCCCGGAGCGCATCGTCCGCTCCGCGGAGTGGTCCAGCGCCGCCAGGGCGGCAGACGTTCCCGACGCGGCGACGCGCTCCCGCTCTGCGAGCAGTGTCTGACGCGCAATTCCGGCGCGATCGCCGAACACTGCTGACCCTTCGGCTGCGCTCAGAGCAGGCGGCGTAGTGGCACACGCGGAATCCTGTACCCTGAGTCCTGAACCCTGAACCCTGAACCCTACGTCCGGCACGGAGACCGGACGCTACATCCTGAACCCTGAACCCTGAACCCTGAACCCCGAACCCTGAACCCCGAACCCTGGACCCCGACCCCTCGACCCCTCCGCGTTTTTTTCCCCTCAAGCAGAAACCGCCCGGTTGACGTAGCCGCCGGCGGGGGGCGCTGGTAGCATACGCCGCTTGCAATGTGCCCCTCCGGCCGGCGGAGCCGGGGCGGAGCACGAGGCCGCAGCGAGAAAGGAAGATACACACAGCATGACGACAACCGATACGATTGCGCCAGCGTTGAAGAAAGGGCCAGAGACCGCGCGGGGCGGGGGCGACGCCGGGGCGCCCGGGGGCTCGACTCGGGGCCAGTCCGCTTTTTCAACGCACCCGCTGGGATCGCGGGCCCGGGTGCTGCTGACCAGCGTGTTCGGGCCGTATGCCCAGGACGATGAGTACGGCAGCCGGATAATCAACCCCATGGAGCTGTACCAAAACCAGGTGACGCGGGTGCAGGGGGTTTTCTCCCTGCGGATGTTCCACCGCTCCTGGGGGCTGATGCTGATCCAGGCCAACATCGACGTCCCGTGCACGCTACTGGATTTCCCCGACCTGGAACGCTTCGTCGCCGAGATCACGGCGAATGAGTACGACATTGTCGGGATCAGCGCGATCACCCCGAACGTCGGGAAGGTGCGGAAAATGTGCGAGCTCATCCGCGCGCACCTGCCCGCGGCCACGATCGTCGTCGGCGGGCACGTGGCGAACCTGCCGGACCTGCACCAGCGGATCGACGCCGACCATATCGTGAAGGGCGAGGGCGTGCGCTGGATGCGCCGCTTCCTCGGCGAAGACGAAAGCCGGCCGATCAAGCATCCGCGGATCGTCTCCGGCTTCGGCGCGCGCATTGTGGGCGTAAACCAGTCGGAAAAGCAGGGCGAAGTCGCCGCCACGCTGATCCCCTCGGTGGGCTGCCCCATGGGGTGCAACTTCTGCTCGACCTCGGCGATGTTCGGCGGCAAGGGCAAGTGCGTCCATTTCTACGAGACCGGCGACGAGCTGTTCGAGGTCATGTGCGACCTGGAGCGGGATCTGCACGTCAAGTCGTTCTTCGTCATGGACGAGAACTTCCTGATGCACCGCAAGCGGGCGCTGCGGCTGCTGGAATTGATGAACGCACACGACAAATCGTGGGCGCTCTACGCCTTCAGCTCGGCGAACGTCCTGCGCTCATACACGCTGGAGCAGTTGGTGGGCCTGGGCATCTTCTGGGTCTGGATGGGCATCGAGGGTAAGGACTCGCAGTATGCCAAGCTCGACGGCGCCGATACCCATGAGCTGGTGCGCACGCTCCAGTCGCATGGGATTCGCGTGCTCGGCTCGAGCATCATCGGACTGGAAGAGCACACGCCGGAGAACATCGACGCGGCCATCGATTACGCGGTGAGCCACGATACGGATTTCCACCAGTTCGCGCTGTATACCGCCATTCCCGGCACGCCGCTGCACGCCGAGAAGCAGGCCGCCGGGGCGCTCCTGGATGACGACGAATGCCCTCTGGCCGACAGCCATGGGGAGTACCGGTTCAATCACCGGCACCCGCACATCGCGCCGGGCCAGGAGACCGAGTTTCTGCTGCGCGCCTTTCGCCGCGACTTCGAGGTCAACGGCCCCAGCCTCATTCGGCTGACGCGGACGATGCTCCGGGGCTGGCAGCGCTATAAGAACCATCCCGAACGGCGGATTCGCCAGCGCTACGCCTGGGACAACCGCGACCTGGCGACCCTGTACGCCGGGTCCCTGTGGGCGGCCCGGCACTGGTACCGCGACGACCCCGTGCTGTCGGCGAAGATCTCACAGATTCTGACGGACATCTACCGCGAGTTCGGGCTGAAATCACGCTTGGCGGCGCCGCTCGTGGGCCGTTACTTGCGGTTCAAGATGGCCCGCGAAGACCGCCGCCTCCGCCAGGGCTGGACCTACGAGCCGCGGACCTTCTGCGAAACGAATCAGATGGTCGCGGCGGGGAGTACGGGTCAACAGTCCGCCGCAAAAGTGTAGCGTCGGACCTCCGTGTCCGACGAACGTCTCTCAAAAGCCCAAAAAAGCCGGATTCGGACGTCCAGCGCTACAGTAATGGACCCCTCGAAGACTCTTGCGGCGGACCGTCAATGTCATCGAGACGGGCGCCGGCCGATGCGGCGTTTACCCTGGAGGGATAAGCAGAGATGGCAATGACGAGTGGCAGTAAGTGCCCCAATATGAATCACCGTCGCACGGACGCGCCGGTGCGTTTCTGCCCGATGTGCGGCGAGGTCGTGAACGAGAACGTCCCCACTGCAATGGGGGGTGCGGGCGTCACTGCAATGGGGAGTGCGGGCGTCTCGCCCGCAAAGTGCACGGCGGATACGCACGCCGTAAGGCGGCGCGAAAGAAACAGGTACTGCGTGCACTGTGGCGAGCAGCTTATCCGACAAGGACCGCCTTGACGCTTGACACGCCGCGCCGGGCTTCGGGAATCCGTGCGTGCCACAGCTCTGCGAGCAGCGCTGCTGGAAAGGGCGGACAGGAAGAGGAGACATTCTGCCTTTCTGACCAGCGAGTGGCAGTTCAGCAGTCCGCCGCAGAAGTCGCCGCGGGCTGACAACGATGTAGCGGCCGGCGTCTCGCCGGCCGTAGGAGGCCGAAAACGCCGCTTTGGAAGGACGGCCCGCGAGACGCAGGCCGCTACAGGACTTCTGCGGCGGCGGCTTGGACGTAGGTTTTCAGGGTGGCGACGATGGTCTCGGGGGGGGGGGCGTGCCTGCGGAACAAGCCTGAAAAGTCGAATGTCCCCCTTTTCTTCTTCTTGCCCCCTGTTCTTCCCATAGGTGGGCACGGCCCCACGATCGCGCTCCCGGTTTGCGGCCGGGGTGCCTCAGCGGCCGTCAACCGCCGGGCCGGTGAAAACAGCCTGGAACTCGGCGAAGTCCTCTGCATCGCTGTCGCCGTCTTGGCCGAAGTCGAAGATAGTGCAGCCGGGCAGCAGCCCGCCGTCGGGACCGGTCATACACGGCGCGAAAACGGCGAAGTCCGCCAGGTCCACGTCACCGTCGCGGTCACTGTCTCCAAAGCGCGGCAGCTCGAGTTCGATAATCTCCATCTGATCCGGATCGTTGGTCCCCAGACCGTAGACGTCGGCGGCGTAGTCGATGGCATACGGATACGGGCTGCAAGGGGGAAAGTCGTGCGCGCTGCGGAGCTCCTCGATGATCTGCCAACCGTGGTAGTCGACCGCGACCGGGTCATCACTGACGATGATCTTGTCCACCACGTCCACCCAAGTCTGGTCCCGACCGTTGTACCACTTGTATTCGCAATAGCAGGCGTCCAGGACGACCAGCCGGGTCTTGTCCCGGATGGCGGGCAGGGCGTTGCGCATGCATATGTGCTCGTGGATGCTGCCCTCGGCGTCACCGTGATTCGGGCTGCATGTGCCGTAGTGGTTCTTCATGGACAGGGTGACGCCGGAGTAGCCGTCGAGGGCCTTGCACACCGGGACGTTGATCAGATAGTCACAGTCATACTCGCCGGCCTCGCCGATGAGCATCTTGGCGATGTAGTATTGATCCGCGTGGGCGCTGTAACCGCCGAAGTCGTAGCCCTGCAAAATGCCGACGCGGAGACCCGCGCCATCAGGATCGCGAACGAAACCGGCGTAGGAGAAGGCGTTGTCGGTCCGGTCGTAGACGAGGATATTCTCGAGCGGCACACCGCGCGCGATCAGCCCGTCGACGATGGGCCAAACCACTTTGGCTTTGGTGAAGATGCCCTCGATTTGACAGTTGATCTTGATGGCCACCTTCTTTTCCGGGTCCGGGATGATCTGTTCCCACGCCTCGACGATCGTGCTCGTGCCGGCGAAAGCCTTGACGGCCTCGTCGACCATCATCTTCACGGCGTCGTCGATCAGGTGCACGTTGTCGCGCCCGCTCGAGCCGTCGTGGGCACCCGGATGGTGGGCGATCGCGACTCGGGACAGGCCTCCTCTCTCCCGGGCCGACCCGCGATGTTCGACGGAAAAGGCGGTTGGCCCCGCTAAGGGCAGCGGCTCATAACCGCCGGCTTGCGTGCCGGAACGCGTGAAGCAAATGCACAGGCCGCTCGTGCAGACCAGGCCCAGCGCGGCGACGGTGATGCCTGGCGGCGTCCGCAGGGCAACCGCCAGCCGACGTGTGGCGCTGATTACGGCCGACACCACCGGAACGCCGAGGGCGAGCGAAGCGGCGGACATGGCCACCTGCTGGCAGGGATAGGCAAAGCGGCTCGGCTTGGAGCCGCTGCGCAGGATGAGCCAGACCAGGGCGAAGATACCGGCCACGATCGAGTTCGTGAGGAACCAGCGTTGCGCGAAGCCGTGAAGTCTTCCGTACCGGTGCTGATGATGCTCACGATGACGGTCTCGGTGATGCGGCAGATGTGTGCGTGCCATGCTTCAACCTCCAGGGGGGTTTTGCCGCTACCGAGTAATCGGGCGCAGCCCCGCTCGCTCCGGGCGGGCTCTGTGACCGTAGTGGCTTGATGTAGGGCATTCCAATCGGCGCTTCCGCGTTTACGATTGTACCTACACGCCGGACCCCATTCAAGGAGAGCCGCGGATACGTCCCGGACGCACCTTCTTTCTTTATTCGCCGGCGCGGCCCTCGACATCGCCGCAGTCGGGCGACGGGTGCCGGACGGCCCGGAATGTCGCCCGTTCGGCTGTAACGGCCGTCAAACGCCCGCTTTACGGGACCTGCCGGGGTGCCTATCATGCCGGTGCAGCAGTACCGCCCCGGGGGCAGTCGCGCGTCGGGGGCGCGTCCGAGCGAGCTTAGCTTCCTCTCGGTCGACACGCGCACGCCGTACGCGGCCGACTTCCCCGGCGAAGACCCTTGACGGGCCGCCGCAGACGGAATCCGCCCTCGCGCAGCGACGCGGGTTGGCGGCATGTCAAGGGTGGAGCGAGACGGCCAGTGCGACGAGCGGGGCGTAGCGAAACTGGTGGGCGATGCCCACCCTACCGAACTTGGAGTGAGGACCTGATGAGAACCGGGAGACGGTCTCCCGGATAGGTGTAACACAGGAAACGTGGTTCTCCATTTCACGGTGAACCATTACAGAAGGAGGGAATCGATGAACCATCGTTGCCATCACACTCGTCGGTCAATGACTCTGCTTCTTTCGATTTCAATTTGCGCGAACGTTGACTGTGTTTCTCCGGATTGTGCGGGGATGTTCCTTCCTCCCGCGGTGGAGCTGCTCCTGCGCGGGCAGCTTGTTGACTCGCCGGCCGGGGAACCCGTGACGGATGCCCTTCTTGGGGCCACGAGCTTCACCGACGGCGTGCCCATTGTGGTCACGGGGGTGGACGAACCCGAGACTGAGCCAATCTCAATTATCCGACCTGCGGAGGACGGCTCCTTTGAGATTTGGCTCGCCCTTCCGCAGGGTGGCTGTGCGCGGGCCGGTTTTTCCGCCGGGCCTCGTGGCTATCCGGAGCCGGAGGAGATCGAACTGAAGGTGATGCGTGGCGAGTGCTACCAAAGCGTTTTCATCCAGGTCAATGCAGATACTGTGAAGGATCTCGACTTCGCCGGGAATGTCATTGAATTGGCAGAGCCTGTGATCGTCGAGCCTTGTACTCGCTGATGAAGAGTTACTGAGGTGAATTGCTACACCGTTCATGCTGGTGGGGCCAAGTGACGATGGGATCCGCGGAGGCGGCCTTGATGTGAGAGACAGTACGGGTGCGATCCGGATTGAACTCGATGCCGAAGCCGGGGGTCGGCTTTAGGAACCCAAATGATGAACCCAAGAGCGTATGGTCTGAGCACCCTTTTTCCGCTGTCGGTATTGTCGGGAACTTTGGCTCGCGGTGCGGGCCCCGTGGGCACGGCGTTCACTTCTGGGAGGTCCGCTGAGAGCATTTCGCGATAGCCGGCGCGACCTATTGCGGAAGTTCGGACGCGGCTGGACCCGCAGCGGCGCCGTGATAGAGTAGCGCCCGCCCCGCCCGCACCGCACCGGCTCGAACGGCGGCGGTGGGCTCGGCCTGGGAGACTGGCAGTGGATGACCGGGAGAAGATACTGGAAGCCTTACGAGAAGGGCCGCAAGACGCAGGGGAGCTGTCCCGGCTGTGCGGAATCCATCGCAGGCCGATGTTCTCGTTGCTCATGAAGATGGAGAAGGAGAATCTGATTGTGTGGACCGATCGCGCGTGGACCACGCCGCCCTCGCCCGATGCCAAGCCAGGCGGCGATGCCGACAGGAGCCCGCCGCTTGGAGGGAGTTCAGATGCCTGAGTGCGAAGGCTTTCGGAGCACGCCTTTCCCGGTAGGGCGCGGCACCTCCAGGCACCCACACCTTACTCTTCCGCGATGTGTTCGGCGGCCGGACCGTTCGATCCCGCGCTTTCATCGTGGAGGTCTTCGTTGGATGTGGCTTCGGGGCCGGATTCCGCGCGTTTGAACCGACGCTCACGCTTCAGGGCGGACTTCGCCACCCTCTTCGCCTGCCGCTCGCGCTTGTCGACTTCGCGTTGCCGCTTGAGAGGCGACGTTCTATTCCTCTTTGCCATGTAGACTCCCTGGGGCGCCGGGCGGGATTCTACGCGTCCCGGCGTGACGAATCTCCGGCGGGTTTGATGCGTTCGACGGCCATATCGCGGTAGAATCCTTGCTTGACGAGTTTCTCAGCGTCTGCTTCGGCCGCCTTCTCGGTGTCATGACGGCCAAGCGTGGCAATCGATCCGTCGGTGGATCCGCCCCGCACACGCCGGAGTTTCGGTTCACCTTGCCACTTCGTCGCCATAAGAGCCCCTTCCTGCCAAAGAGAGAGCATTGACGGCACGCCCACTGTCGGGCGGCCTCTTCCGTGGGGACGGCGGACCACCGGGAGAAGGGAAGGCCGCCATCGGCAGCCTCCCCTTCTGGTGGTTGTACCAGAGGAACTCCTAGCGGCCTCTGCCGTAGCCACCACCACCACCGCCGCCGCCGTATCCGCCGCGGCCTCCGCCGCCTCCGCTGCGCGGTTCGCGTGGTTTGGCTTCGTTGACCGTGAGGGCGCGGCCGCCATGATCTTGCCCGTTCAGAGCGGTGATCGCCGCTTGCGCCTCTTCGCCGGAGCCCATCTCGACGAATCCGAATCCTTTGCTCTGGCCCGTCGCGCGGTCTTCAATGACCTGCGCGCTCTCAACCGCGCCGTGCGGTGTGAACATCTGTTCCAGGTCGGAACTGCTCACGTCGTAGCTCAGGTTCCCGACATACAGTTTTTTGCCCATCGCTGTTCTCCTATCGATGGCGAGCGTGACCCGTTGCTTTACTTTCAGGGTCACAATTGAAAGTGACCGTGGTTCCGGCCAAAGAGGCAGGAGGGCGATCTAGGCAATGCGATGCGGAACTTGCAGGACAAATGCCACGTCTGGGCCTGGCTCGTCAATCCGACCATCCGCATTATACGCCGGATCCCAGGGAAGTAAACCAACTGTTCTGGGATGCTCTGTTTCCCGCTGGGCAGGATCGCTGGGGGACGCCGCGGAGGGCGAACGCGTGCAGGCTCGGGCGGAGATTGTGGCACGCGCACCGCTGGCGTACGCGCGCGACCTGGCGGATCGAACGCGAAAACGATGCCCGGTCAATGCGGCCGGGTTTTGCTCGCGTCGCGGTTTTGCACCTCGGGAGCCTCGACCGGGCCGCGGGGCTCGAGTTCCGCGTCGGGCGGCGGGGGGGCATCCGGATCCGGCAGATCGGGCCGCAGGACCGTGGGCTGGGACTCCTCCTCGGCAACACGGGCGATGTCGGACTCGCTCAGCTCGCGGCTGAACAATCGGCGGAACGTCGCGACTTTGTTCATGTGGAAGAACGTTGGATCGCCCGCGAGCGGGATGTGCTCGGCTTCGAAGCGGCGTTTCACCATGGGGATGTAGTGGTCTTTCAGCACCCAGTCGCAGGTTGGCAGCACGCGGACCAGCGTTCGGATGTAGATCGTCGAGCCGTCCTGCGATGTGCTCACGAACTCGGGCCGCTGCTTGACCGCTTCCACGCGTTCGTTCAACAGGCGCCCGACTTCATCGAGCGCGGCCTTGGCCTGTTTCACATCCGCATCCGCCGGCACCGGCGTATCAACGTAGTTGTCCACGTAACCGCTCGGGAAGCGCCGCGAGGGAATGCACTTGCTGTTGGGAATGTTGAGCACCTGCCCCGACGGCGTGCGCAGCACGGTGTACTTGACCTGGATGGCGAGCACGTGGCCGGAACTGCCCGAAACCTCGATGAAGTCGCCGATGAAGTAGTGTCCCCCGGCGGCGATGTCGATGCCCTTGACGAAATCGACCACCAGTTGCTGAAACATCCCGGCCAGCACCAGACCGATCACGCCCAGCGCGCCCGCGCTCTGGCCTGGCGAAATGCCGAACTCCGCCAGGATCGTGACCACCGCGAAGACCCACACCAGCAGTTTGATAATGCTCCGCGCAAAGTAGATGAGCGTTTGGGCGCGCTTGATGCCGGCCGCGGCGGCCTCGCGCCGCAGTCGACGTGCAACGGCTGAAAAAACGTTCGCTGCCAGCCACGCGAGCAGGTTGATTCCCAGCAGGGTCCCGACGACCGCGGCCAGGATTCGGCCGATGTTCAGGATGTACGCGTGCTCCACCCAAAAGCGTCGATTGGCGGCTCGCAACGCTTCGGCCTCACGCCGATACTCGTCGGTGACCGTTTGAACGGCCCCGGCCTGGTCCCGGATCGCGTACGCCACCAGCCGCTGGTTGTCGATGAGCTGCTCGGCTTGTGCGAGCGCCCGACGGAGCCGTGCCATTTCTTCGTCGCGCCGCTCCGCGGCCGGCTCCATCTCCAGTTCGCCGAACTGCTCGGCCAACTCGCTCTGGAGCTGCTGATACTGGCTTGCTTTCGCTTGCTCAGCATCCGCCGTCGAGCGCAGGTCAGCGGCCCGCTGCTGTGGCTCACCCGCGGCCGATTCGAGTTCTTCGGCTTTCTGCGTGCGCTGCCCGGGTGTGAGCTGGTCGAGCGCTGCAAGCGTGGCCCCCGCCTCGTTTCTCCGCTTCTGGGCCGCTTCTTTTTCATCGGCGGCCCGCCGTAGCTCCTGGGCGTAGCGCAGTCGCAACGCCGAGAGTTCCTTGCGTCGCTCTTCGAAAGCCTCTTCGAGTTCGAGCCGTTCGAGCTTCTCCTGGGCCGCTCGTGGGAACACGGCTCGTTCGGCTTCACGCTCCGCTTCTTCCTGTTCTTTCCGGATTTCCTCCAGCTTGGACTCGGCCTCGCGGGCAGTCTCGTCCGCGAGTTCCTCCTTGATCTCGGCCTCGCGTTTTTGCTCCCGCACGGCCTGCGACGTCGTCGGCTGGCTGGTCGGCTGCGTCGTAGGTTGTGTCGCGGCTGGTGCGGTGGGAACGCTCGTCGGTGGCTGTGCCTCCTGGGCCGCCGTACTCGTTGCGATCAGCAAACAAAGGGCTGCGACAGCTA
>SDBV01009744.1_pt1 | contig 12702 bp, 12 predicted proteins | sample 2277081 | NCBI WGS metagenome assembly SDBV01 (sample SAMN10402039, study PRJNA504765) | marine sediment metagenome | isolation source: marine sediment core GS10_PC15, 223 cmbsf | place: Arctic Ocean: Southern Knipovich Ridge | collected 2010
GCATGCGTGGACGTTGAAGGCTTGACCAATGTGCCCCACACGACCATCGGGCAAAGGTTCGGCGAGAAGGTCCACGAAGACCTCCTCACCACGACGGAAGCGCCGTACGCAACGCACGTGGGCGGCGGCTTGATTCACCTCTACCCCGTGGTCAACGGTCCTGTCCAGGACCCTCTGATATCGCTCTACACATCCCACACGCCACGGCATATCATCACCGTTGACGAGATGGCGGACATGATCCACGGGGCGACGGAATGACAGAGCGCATCATCGTTACCGGCGCTCAAGGGATGCTGGGCCGCGCTGTCGTCGAAGCCGCGCACGCTCGGAATCTCGATGTCTCCGCGTTGAGCAAGGACGCAATGGACATCACCGACTCAGACCAGGTCCAGGCGGTTTTGCACCGATACCGGTCCCCGCTGGTCATCAACTGTGCAGGCATCGTGCCAGGCAGGTCGGATGTCTCCACAGGCAGGATGATCGCGGTCAACACCAGCGGTCCATACATCCTGGCGCACTGTGCCAAACGACTCGTGAATGTCTCGACAGATTGCGTGTTTGACGGGTTGACGTTCGACGTGCCGTACATCGAGGGATCAATGGGACCGCACCGAGACGCATACGGCAGATCAAAGCTTGAAGGCGAAGTCCGCCATGCCCCGCACTTGACGGTCCGAGGGTCGTTCGTTGGCTTCGGGGAACGCGGTCTGCTCCGATGGCTATTAGACCATGCGGAGGGGTCCACCGTGCCCGGCTATCCGATGTGGCTATGGAACGGCTCCTACGTTGCGACATTCGCTGAACACCTGCTGGACCTGGCGCTCGATGAAGAGTTGACCGGCGTTGTTCATCTGGCCGGACCCCAGGTCATGAGCAAGTTTGACCTGCTCACGATGGTGGCGGCGCGGCTTCGCCCCGACCTGCAGGTGATCCAGAAACAGGAACCCCCTCGAATGATGCTGCTCGGGTCAACCCGAATCGAACCTATCACAACCCCTTGGACAGAGGGGATGGAGCAGATGGAACGTGATTACAGTCGCGATACCGGTCGGGCCTGACCCGATCTACAAGGAACTGTTGCCGGAGTGCATCGAGAGTGTGCGGAATCAGACGACGAAACCGGATGAGATTCTGATTATCGACGACCAGGCCCATTTGGACGTTATGAATTTCGAGGGGCATCTTCACATACGGGGAGACTCCAAAGATCGGCTGCTTGACGGACTCGATGTCCATGTCTGGAAAACCCCGTGGCTCGTTGGCGTCCCGCACGCGTTCAACTTCGGCGTCGCCCTCGCATCGAATGACCTGGTGATCATGCTCGGCTCTGACGACCGGCTCGAACCCTGGGCTATTGAGGACTGCCTCGCCGCCTGGGAGCGGCACAAAGACCTGCTCGGCTACTACTGGATGGATGTACAGTACGCGTCCGGTGAGCAACAGTCCCTCGCGTGCAACGCGGCGATGGTGCACAAGGACCTGTGGCGTCACACTGGCGGGTTCCCAGTCCAGTCAGCGGTCGGCCCCTGCGATACGATCCTCATTTCAATGATGCTCGCCAAGAATGGTGAGGCTGGGAACTTTTATCACGTCGAATCGGCCAAGCCCCCGTACTGGTACAGAGATCACGGAGCAACGTTCACGAAGAAGAACGGCGCTTACTACGCAGCGGCTGGGATTGTGAGAGACGCGTTCACCGTGGGATGGGAGAAACCAACATGGCCGAACCTGAAATAGGCCACGACCTCAATGACCTACAAGGACTGATCGGCGGGCATCCAGGAATGACGGTCAAGCGACGACCGGAGGGCATCCTCAAAGAAGCCCAACACGATAAAGACCCGGGTCGGATGACCGGAGCTGCTGGCGTCGATCTGTACCCCTTGAATGCGGCGGCAATGATGAACGCAGCCCGCATGCTCCAGATCATGGACGGGTCGGGCTTCACCCCTGACCTGATCGATCACGGGGAGGGTTGGATTATCGAATCAGACCTGGGCAAATCGGAGGTCGTCACCGACGGGGAGTTGTTCCGACACAACATGACGCGGCTTCTCGCAACGCTCCGCGCCCGAAACGTTCGGCACGGCGACCTAACCGGCGGCAACACGATCATCCGCAACAACTGGCCCTGGCTGACCGATTGGGGCGAGGCGCACGTGATCGGCGTGAAAGCGCCCCAGAAGACGCCGTTCTCCGATTCTCACCTACTCTGGCGGACCGTGGCGGGCACGTTCGACGACAAGGGGCAACTGGACACGCCGAGGATCGCTCGCCGCTGGCTGGCCGTGCTGGGCGCTCTGGGTGCGACGTTCGGCCTGGACCTTCCCCTCAAAGGGCGCACGTTCCTAGACCTCGGTTGCTTCCAGGGCTCATTCGTAGCGGCGGCAGCGGCAGAGGGAATGGATGCGCATGGCCTCGACATGGGCGGTTTCCGGTCCGGCGAGAACGGCATCGAGATCGGACGCGAACTCTGGGCCGACTTCCCGTTCGGGAGGGTGAAGCTCGCCGAGGGCAATATCATGGGAGGACAACGGCGATTCGATTCCGACGTGACCGTAATGTTCTCAACGTGGTCGTACATCGTTCAGACGCACGGGCAGGCGGCGGCGGAGCAACTGTTCGGGCGGATCATGTCAGGGACGGCACACTTCTTCTTCGAGAATCAGCTTTACGGCGACGGGCCCGGTCCTGAGTTCTTCCAGTCCGACTCAGACATCGAAACGATGCTGAGCAAATACGGCCGTGTCAACCACCTGATCAGAATCGATGTCACCGGACGTCCGGGAAAGAGAAGCGTATGGCACGTCGAACCTCGCGGATAGCAGGATACGATATCCCCAAGATGGTCAGGGGCGCGTACGCTCTCGCAGCGAGCCGTCAGATGTGCTGCGCTGATGACCTGGACCTGTTGACGAAGTACGTGTGGCGTGTCGACGTTGACGGACTCGTGGTGCAACTCGGAGCAGGGTCCGGCACGATGGGACTTGCCATCCTCGGCGCGCGCAAGGACATCAGCCTCGTCACCGTGGACAACGACATCCAGAACCTCTCGTGGGAGCATCTCGCGTTGAGCAATCTCAGGTTCAAGAAGTGGGACCGGTACAACTCATGGTTCGGCGACAGTTCCGGGTTCGGCGCAAGCTGGCTCTGGAAGACTGTTGACCTGTTAATCGTCGACGCCGATCACAGCTATCGCGGCGCCAAGCGCGATCTGGAAGCCTGGGGGCACAAGGCTCGAACGATCTTCGTCCACGACTACGACGGCGCCAACGCGCCGCGCCGATACCCCGGCGTTAAGAGGGCATGCACCCAGTATTTCGGGGGGTACCCCATAGAAACAGGGGGGTGGTCCGCTGTGTTTGAAGGTAAGGCATGAACGACTATCCGCCCGTGATCGCGACCATCTTCACCTATCGGCGACTCAACCTGGCGCTTGAGACTATCCGGTCGATCAAGGAAAAGCTGATCTACCCGAACATCGGATTTCACATCGCCGACGATGGCAGCGGCATTGATTACATCGCGCGGCTCATCGAAGAGATCGGGCCTGAGTACAGTCTGACGGTCTCAGACGCACAGCGTGGCGGTGTTGGAAAGAGCATGAACCTCGGCGTGACGGCGGCTCTTGAGCGGGCCGACTTATGGGCCCATACCGAGGACGACTGGACTTTGCCCGAACCGCTCGACCTGACACCATGCGTGCGCCTCCTCATGGAAGACGAATCAATCGGCATGGTCCGGCTGGGCAGACTCTCAGCGGGTCCGCGGGCTCAGGTGATCGGCGGCGCTGACAAGGTCTGGTGGAAGTTTGAGAAGAACAGCGACACCTACGTGTTCAGCGGGAACGCGTCGCTCCGGCATCGTCGTTTCCACGACGCGTACGGGCAGTACACGGAGGGACTCACGCCGGGTAAAACCGAGCTCAACTATTGCCACAAGTTCAACACGACCGAAGGTCCCTCCATCGTCTGGGCCGCATGGTTGACACCGGCTCAGACGTTCCAACATGCCGGGGACCACCAATCGTTCAAGTGGCAGCAGGAAACGGGCGGCCTAACGGCTGAACAGGCCGCAGACATATTCGAAGAGATGGACTCGGCACCCGTTGAGGGCTAGAGGTCTCGGACGATGCTCGTGGCCAAAAGGGTTACATGGTAGAAGGTTACGGTGGTGGTCATGATGGAAGAGTTGATGCGGAGATCGACAACGTCGCCGGGGTCAAGTTGCATAATCCCTGCATCGCTGTTTCCCGATTGTGCGTTGGCGTTGGACACGGTCAGGTGGAAACCGATTTCAATGATTTCGACATTGTTGAGAAAAGCAGATACCTCATGAATGGCGTTCACGCGATTGGACGCAAAGGTCACTCCAAGCTGGACGAGGTAAATGCCTCCGCCATTCACCCCGACAGTCAGGTCATCCGACGCAGCGGACGGCACAATCAAATCGGAAGGACCGGCAACAGGGCCGACAGAGCTGCTCACCCATTTGGAGAAGGCGCCGACTGCGCCAAGGGCGAGAACAGTACCAGCGTTATTATGTTCACAGATTTCAGCGAAAGCATCGGACATGAAAGCACCTCCAGGATGATTGTATGAAAGTTTTCATTGCACCGCAATTCAGAGGCGAGGACAAAGGCGACGGCGGGATCCGGCGCATCGTCGAGGCTCAACGGCTCTGGCTCCCCAAGTTGGGAGTCGAGGTGGTCGACGACATTGGGCAGGCCGATCTTATCGCTACACACGCCGGGTCCGCCCCGAGCCTCGCGCCATCGGCCCCGTGGGTCTCACATTGCCACGGTCTCTACTGGTCAGAGTACGAGTGGGACCAGTGGCACCACAAGTTGAATCGTGGCGTAATCGACGCGATGAGGTTGGCCGATCGCGTGACTGCGCCATCGGAGTGGGTAGCGCAGGCGCTCCGGCGCGGCATGTGGCTTGACCCGACGATGCTTCACCACGGGATCAACTTCGACGAATGGGAGCCATCTCAGAACCCCGAGGGCTACATCCTGTGGAACAAGTCGCGGCCCGACCCGGTATGCGATCCGGCAAGTATGATTGACCTGGCGGCGCGCACTCCTGATCTGGCCTACGTGACCACGTTCGGCGGCGCGACTCCCAACATCCGAGTGACTGGCAGGATGCCGTTTGACCGCATGCGAGAGCTCGTCAAAGAGGCAGGCGTTTACCTGTGTACGACTCGCGAGACGTTCGGCATCGGCACCATCGAGGCGATGGCCTGCGGGGTTCCCGTGGTCGGCTGGGCATGGGGCGGCCAGAGGGAGATTATCGAACACGGAGTCACCGGCTGGCTTGCCACGCCGGGAGATTACGAGAGCCTTGAAGAAGGTGTCCGATGGGCACTGGCTAACCGGCTGAAGGTCGGAACAGCCGCGCGTGATGCAGTGAAGGCACACTGGACCTGGGATACGATCATGCCGCTGTACGTCGACCTGTATCAGCGCGTTTACGACGATAAACAACGCCGCAATGCAACTCCCGCCGTCTCCGTGATCGTGCCCACATACAACCTGAGCCAATATCTGCCCGACACTATCGCGAGTCTCCAGGCGCAGACATTCCAGGACTGGGAGGCGATCATCGTTGATGATTCCAGCCCGGACACGTCGTACGAGGTCGCGTTGCAACTCGCTGCCGAGGACAACCGCATCCGTGTGATTCGGAACCCTGAGAATCTCTATCTCGCAGGGACGCTCAACGCCGGCATCAAAGAGGCGAGAGGGCGCTATATTCTCCCGCTGGATGCAGACAACATGATCGAGCCGGGTACCCTGGCCATCCTGTCGGGAGCGCTCGATTCCAACCGGGGCATTGACATCGCGTACGGGGCGTGTCGCTTCGTCCTTGAAGACGGATGGAGTCCCGACACGGAAGTGTCGCCCAACGGCGCGTCCGGGTGGCCCCAGCTGTTCAGTTTCGCCCAGCAGATGCAACACCGGAATCAAATCCCGTCCACTTGCATGTACCGGCGTGAGGTCTGGGAGCGCTCCGGTGGCTACCGGCGCCGACACCGGACAGCCGAGGATGCGGAGTTCTGGACTCGCGTGACATCGCTGGGTTTCGTGCCGGACAAGGTAACGAGTCAAATCACGCTGATCTACCGTAACCGCGAGGATTCGATGAGCCGGGTAGAAGCCGAGCCAGACTGGACCGCCTGGTTCCCATGGTCTCGCCGGATGGCCCTTGTGCCGTTTGGGGTCCATGAGAAGCCACGAACGACGCTAAACTACGGCCAGTCGTGGCACGTGCCGTCTGCGGAGCCTGCCAAGATCGCCGTCGTGATCCCTGTCGGCCCCGGCCATGAGGAACTCGTGATCGACGCGCTCGACTCGGTGGAGGCTCAGAACTTCCGCCAGTGGGAGTGCATCGTCGTCAACGATACTGGCGAGCCGCTGGACATTCCGCATACGTGGGCGAAGGTGATCGAGCCCGATGATGATCCGGCCAGCGACAACATGTATCACATCTTCCAACTGGACCTTCAGGAAAGCGGACTTTGCCATCAATGCGGTGAAGACAGCACCTTCCACGTTTCTCTCGGTCCGGCGCGCGCCCGCAACCTCGGCATCGCCGCGTCAACCGCACGCCTCTTCGTCCCGCTGGACGCCGACGACTACCTCCAGGCCGACGCGCTGGATGAGATGTTCGCCACGTGGGAGCAATTCGGGGGCGTCGTCTATGCTCAGTGGCACGACGACCTCGGAGACCGGACGCAGGTCTACGATCCGCCGGATTACGACGCTTCTCTGCTCGTGTCCAAGGGCGTGATACACGGGGTCACTGCGCTGTATCCGAAAGCCGCTTGGGAAAAGGTCGGCGGCTTCGACGAAGAACTCTCCCACTGGGAAGACTGGGATTTCCAGATCAAGTTGGCCGACATCGGAGTGTGCGGAACCAAGGTGCCGCTGCCTCTCTGGACGTACCGGAAGACGACCGGCGCGCGGCGTGAAGACAACATGGCCGCGTTCAACCAGGGCCGTGATACCATGATGAAGAAGTGGCCGACCCTGTGGGGCGACGGCCCTGAAAGGAAACAACTCATGGCATGTCAAGGATGCCCAGGCGGAGGCGGAGCAAGATACGCACGTCCTCCGGCGGTGCAACAGCAGTCAGGTATGTCAGGTGGGGGCGTAGTGGCTCCGGGAGCCCCACGGCCCCGCGCCGGGTATGCCTTCATGAAGTTTTTGGGCGAGAGCCCCGGGACGGTCGGCTATAACGGCAAGGTTACGGGTACGAAATACAAGTTCGGCAACACCCCCTCGCATCGGTTCAAATATGTCCATGAACAGGACGCTCCGGGCCTCCTGGCCATCGTGGGCAAGTTCGAGATCGTCGCGACGCCCGAGGTGCAGGCCGATCCGCGCGAGGTGGCGATGGGGCAGCCACAGATGGTTGCGGCGGGACCGCCGTCCAGGATCGATGAGGCCCAGGCTGCGCCGGTGCCGCACACACCCGACATGCCGTTGACAGTCGCAGTGGCCGCACCACCGCCCGTCGAAGAGTCCCCAAAGTCGAACCCCAACACGTTCAACACGCTCAACCGGTACACCGTCCGCGACCTGAAGGCGAAACTCCCAGAGTGGGACGCGGAACTTGTCGGGAGATACTTGGATCGCGAACGCGAGGACGAACACCCGCGAGTGGCCGTCATCACTGCGCTTGAAACTCGGCTTCGGCAACTCACCCGGTGATCGACTTCCCGCCCTGGCTGCTGTTCATTGCGGCTGCGCTGGCGTCGTGGCGTGTGGCCGTCATGCTGGTCTTTGAAACGGGTCCGTTCGAGGTCTTCGCCCGGTTGCGGATCAAGGTCGGCATCACCCACTACGACGACGGGACGGTGGAGTCCGCGCCGGATTCCGGGATGGGCAAGTTGCTTTCCTGCGTCTGGTGTCTGTCGTTCTGGACAACCCTCCCGGCGTGTGCCATCCTATGGTCGGTCCCTGAGATCGTGGTAGTATTGGGTATCTGGGGCGCCGCGACCTATCTGGAGTCGTGGCGTACGAAGTAGCGTTGCGGGGAATGCGGGTGCAATCTGGGTCTCATAAACCCGGTCTTGTCAGTTCAACTCTGACCCCCGCTACCATCTAGGAGCACCGGATGGCGCGATCTGATATCCAAACTCATCTTTCCCTCGACCGTTGGGCCGAGATCATTGGTTTGGACGGGCGACACTTCAACCAAATCGTCACCGCGGCCAAGCCCAACACGTCCTGTACCGTGGTCTGGAAACAGTTCGCGTGGCAAGAGAATCACCAGTTGAGCCGTGAGGACGTCGCTCTGGCGATTCAGACGGCTGAAGGACTGATTGAAGACCAAGTCGGATATCATCTGCTCCCCACGTGGGAGGTGGACGAACGGATCGCCATGACCAAGGCGGCGATTCCAGAGGTCATCAATGTCTCCCTCCTGACCGCTCGCCGGTTTCCAACCACGTTCAGGGTCCGGCGCGGCCACATTATCTCGGGCGGCATCGAGACGAAGAACCTGGTCGAAGCGGGAGCTGTGGTCGTCTACACCGACGATGACGGGGACGGATATCCCGAGGTAGCCACCATCACAGCCACGATCCCGGCCTCTGTGACCCTGACTGACCCAGACGAGGTCGCAGTGTTCGTATCCGGCGAAGGGGGCCACAACGACTGGGAGATCCGACCTCTCAAGAGTCCCGTCAGTCGACGGCGTTCCGTAACCATCTCGGGCAGCACGATTACAATCGTGATGCAGCGGGAACTACTGGCCGACCCTGACTTGACCTTGGCGCTCAACCCGACCGCCATCGACGGCAATGACGATACCCAATTCTCGTCAACCGTGGATGTCTACCAGCGCCGCAACGACCCTCAGCAGATGGCAACGCTAATGTGGGCCCCGAGGGAAGGGGACCTTTGCAACTGCGCGGACTCATCCTGCGTCACTTGCGCCCAATCGCTCGGCGTCGGATGCCTTGTGGCAAACAACTTCCGCCAGGGAATCTTCAGCGTCAACCCTGCCTCATTTGCCTCCGCAACCGAGACGTTCACTGCGGCAGAGCCGACGGTCAGGCGTGCTCCTGACAACCTGCGCGTCTGGTACTATTCAGGATTCCAAGACAAAGGCGCGGACGCCCCAACCCTTGAGATGGAGGGGCAGTGGGAACGGGCCGTTACATACCTCTCAATGACGTATCTGACTCGGTTCCTGTGCGAATGTCAGAACGTCCAGAACTTCGTCCGCCGGATGACGGAGGATGTGGGCGCGGTTGTCGCCACCGGAACATCGGCGAGTAGTTTCCGCATTTCCGATAGGACGCTCAACAACCCGTGGGGAACAATGAGGGGCGCGATCCTGGCGTGGCAAATTGCCAACGGTACGGGCGGTCGTACGATTGGACAGGCGGTGGCGCTATGACGGAGTCGCTGGTCCGGGTAGACTATGAAGACGAAGACGGCCGTATGTGGGCCGTGTTGGTCCCAGAGGGGCATGAGGCCGAAGCCAGCATGGGCATCCCCCTCGGGCCGCCCGATTCAACGTCGCTGGGGCTTCCGCGCGAGACGGCGATCAGGCTTCACAATCAACTTTTCAGCCGCGGACTCTTTACGCGCCGTGATCTTCGCGGGCGTACTCGGGAAGTGTTCGCCGCAATCCAGGCCGCCTACAAGGCGGACGTGGCCGCAGTGACGGGCCTCTTCGATTGACGTATGATTAGTTCAGCATCAAGGAGGTTGAACCATGGTCTCTGCGGCCGGCATCGCACAAAGTTCACTCACCCGTATCTGGCTGATCCCGCATCGAGCCGGACCCGCCAACACTCCCAGCTTTGAGGGGTTGGCGCGGGCCGACACCCCCGATTGGTCGTTGGGAGATGTCAGCCCGGTATTCATCCCGGACCCCGACCGGTATGACAACTTCCTCGTGGTCGACACCGTTAGGGGGGATCAATCGCTCCCGACGCTGTCGGTTCTACGCCGATACCTGGAATCGGACGCCTCGCTGCTAGACCGGATCGTCCGCAACGGGTGCGATCACGACATCCACGTGGCCATCGGTGAGTGCCAAGACCCCGGCAACTTCAACGAAGGCTGGGATAAGAAACTCGTCCTCGAAGGCGCAGCCGCGACCAACTGGAGCACAACGCAACTCGGCGCGCTGGAGCCTAGCGAAAGGGCGCTGGTGGACGAAGAGGTGGCCTTCACGGGGCTCCAAATCTTCCACGTCTACCGCCAACAGTTCGACGAACAGGCGACGGCGGAGGTGGTCCAGGAAATCGTGGACATCGTCATCTGCGACGAGGTCACCTGCGGCGCCTGCGGCATTCCCAGCGATGGATGCGATACCGTGTTCGCGTTGACACTGTCGAACGCAGGGTCGCCCGGCTTGCCTGCCGAAGTGGTGTTCACTCAGGACGGTGGCGCCAGTTACAGCGACACGTTGATCGACACGCTGGCGGCGGCTGAGGATCCAAACGAGTTCGCCTGCGTCGGGGTCAACCTAGTGGTCGTCTCGGAAGATTCCGAGAGCCTCCACTACGCGCCAATCGCGGACATCCTCGCGGGCACAGAGACGTGGATCGAAGTCCTGACCGGTTTCGTCGTGAACCAAGGTCCGTTGGCAATCCACAGCCAGTCCCCGCGCCATACATGGATCGTCGCCGAGGGCGGCTACATCTACTTCGCCGAAGATCCCACAGCGTCCGTGACGGTACAGGACGCTGGAGTCGCCACCGCTCAAGACCTCATGTCGGTTCACGCACTGGACATCCTCAACGTGGTCGCGGTTGGCGTGTCCAACGCGGTCGTGTTGACCCGCAACGGCGGGGCCACCTGGTCCGCCATCACGGGTCCGAGCGTCGGGGTGACGCTCAACACTATCTGGATGCGTGGCAAGGATGAGTGGTTCATCGGCGATGCCGGCGGACAACTCTGGTACACCCTGGACGGCGGCACGACTTGGACCGAAAAGACCTTCTCAGGGTCTGGTAGCGGGGCAGTCCAGGACGTTCATTTCGCCAACGACACGGTCGGATACATGGCGCATGACACGGCCGCATCGGCGGGCCGGATTTTCCGCACCACGAACGGCGGATACTCCTGGTACATCGCGCCGGAGAGCAACCTGGTGATCCCTGCCAACGACAAGATCAACATGGTCGCCCCCTGTTTGGACGATCCAAACATCGTCTATGCGGGCGGTTTGGCCGACGACGCCATCGACGGGATCATCATCAAGGGTGAGGGCGGTGCCGGGTCCATCTAGTCCAACATCGCTCCACATGTGTAAGTGGGAGCCAATCCCCGGCTTGGGAGCAGGCAAGGGCGAATTGTGCGCGGGCTGCCCAAAAGTGAGGCTCATGTATCGAGTGGGAGCCCGCACCGAATGGTTTTATTATCAACGCAATCAGCATGGAGAGGATCATGAATCAGGACAAACCGATGGGTGAACAGGACACCATCACATTATCAACGGGGGTTGTGTTGCGCTTGAAGCAAGTGTCCCCGATGGTAATCAGCAGCGCAATCAAAACGGGTTCCGGCGAAGAACCCCAAGTGCCGACCGTGTGGGTCGAAGGAAAAGGGCGCGAACAGCCAAACCCGACCGACCCGGACTATCTCAAAGCGGTCGACAAGTGGCGCGCCGATCTGGGCACCAAGGCGCTCCGTTCCCTGGTCGCGATAGGCACCGAGATTGAGGAAATCCCAGAAGGCGTCGTCGGCCCAGATCACGAAGATTACGAAGACCTCATGGACAGCATGGGGCTCGATCCTGGGAAGGGGCGCTACACACGCTACGTCGAATGGGCGCTCCATATTGCGTGCGGAAGCCCAAAAGACTTCGCGACCCTCAGTGCGACCCTCATGCGTCGAGCAGGCGCCCGCGAGGAGGATGTGCGCGAGGCGCAGGACGCCTTTCGGAGTGATGAGGAACGGGGAGCCGATAATGGCCGCTCCGTTCAGTCGGAAAACGACAACGTCTACGGGGATATCGTACAGCCCGCTTCTACCGGGGTTGGTCCCTGAATACGAGGAGCGTGAGGCGGCTCGATTCTGTCAGTACAATTGGTCAGATTGGCGCCGCCTCCATTGGCAAGAACGTGCCAGCGGGGTAGCTCACTACCGACTACACCGAGCCATCGAAATCCACAGCAGCGACGCCGTCTCTCAAGAGGTCGCCCGCAACAGTAAACCCAAGAGGTCTCGGTAATGGCCATCGAGAATCTAGGCGTCCGTACCGTCATCGAGAACCTGTCAGCGTTCCTCGGCGGGATGCGTCGATACAATGACGCTATCGGGGCGGCTGAAAAGAAGACCGAGCAATTCTCCAAAGTGACCAAGACCGCTGGCGTAGCGATGACGGCGTTCGGTGTAGCCACGGTCGGATTCGCCGGACTTGCAATCAAAGCCGCCATCGACTTCGAGAGCGCCGCAACCGGTGTGGCCAAGACGGTCGACGCCACCGCGGACGAACTCGACGTGTTGTTCAAGGGATTCCGCAACCTCTCGACCGAGATTCCCGCAACCGCAGTCGAGCTCGCCAACATCGGCCAAGCCGCCGGACAGTTGGGGATCAAGACGGATGCGATTCTCGGGTTCACAAAGGTCATGGCAGAACTGGGCGTCGCCACCAACCTCACGGCTGAGGAAGCCGCCACAGCGATGGCGCGGATCGCCAACGTCACAGGACTCCCGCAGGATCAGTT
>SDBV01009745.1_pt1 | contig 12702 bp, 18 predicted proteins | sample 2277081 | NCBI WGS metagenome assembly SDBV01 (sample SAMN10402039, study PRJNA504765) | marine sediment metagenome | isolation source: marine sediment core GS10_PC15, 223 cmbsf | place: Arctic Ocean: Southern Knipovich Ridge | collected 2010
TCAAGCTCCGCTACAAGCGGCCACGCGTCCCAAGGCCGTTCAGCGTACCCGGCGGCAAAGTCGGCATCTGGATCGTTGCCGGCGGCGGGATACTCGTGTCCCTAGCCATTTTCGCGCTTGGTTTCATCGCTCCGACCTCGACGGGTTCGGGCGGCGCGGCAACATATGAGGTGTCGTTGATCATTGGGCTAATCGTCATAATCGCGATTCCGTTCGCGTTGGATCGCCGAGGCCGCGCCGAAGTCGTCCAACATGTCGGGACGGTTCAAGGCGCCGACGATCAGATCTTTCTCGACGACACCTCCGACTTGCCCGTCGTCGAAGACGGTTAGACGTGAGCAGTGTCGGACGACCGACCAAGGCTATCTTGGGGTTGTTCCATCGGGCGCACAGGGCCACCGACGGTCGTCCGGTTACCGGCGGATGACCGGGATGGCTTCGGCAAGCCCGCGTCCCGGGTGACTTCGCCCCCGTCGGTCTGGCATTCTTACGCCGAAATCGCTTTTCGTATGCGGGAGTGAGAACTGAGCGACAACGACCACGCAGAAGCGGAGCGGCGGCGACGGCCGGTCGGTGGCCTGGCCCGGTGGGTTCCGGGCCTCGGCCTGCTGGCCACGTACAAGCGTTCCTGGCTGCGTTCCGACATCATCGCCGGCGTCGTCGTGGCGACGATCCTCGTCCCCCAGGGCATGGCGTATGCGGAGCTGGCGGGTCTACCGGCCGTTACCGGGCTCTACACAACGATCGTTTGCATCGTGGCGTACGCCTTGTTGGGCACGTCTCGCATCATGGTTCTTGGCCCCGATTCGTCGGTGAGCCCGCTGATATTCGCGGCGATCATTCCGTTGCTCGCGGGCGGCGGGCCCGAGAGGGCCATCGCTCTGGCCGGGATACTCGCCTTGCTCGTCGGCGCCATCGAGATCATGCTCGGTCTTGCCAAGTTCGGATTCATCGCGAACCTGCTCTCGAAAGAAGTTCAGGTCGGTTACATGAATGGGCTCGGACTCACGATCATCTTGAGCCAGTTGCCCAAGTTCTTCGGCTTCTCGACCGACGCCGACGGCTTCATAGCCAAGGTGGGCGCATTCGTTTCGGGCCTCGGTCAGACGAACCTGTCAACGCTGTTGCTCGGCCTTGGCGCCCTCGCGATTCTGCTGACGCTGCCGCTTTTCATGAAGAAGATCCCCGCGGTGCTGGTCGCCATCGTGGCGCCCACGATCGCCGTCGTCGCCCTTGGGCTCGTCGAGAGCGGAGTCGTCGTCGTCGGTGTTCTGCCCCAAGGTCTGCCAACCCCCTCGGTTACGTGGATGGGTCTCGACGATCTCGGCACGCTGTTCGTCGCGGCGCTGGGCATTGTTCTCGTGTCGCTCACCGACACGCTCGCGGTTGCGACGAGTTTTGCTACGCACCGCGGAGACGAGGTCAATCCAAATCGAGAAATGATCGCGCTCGGCGCGGCGAACGCGGCCTCGGCGCTTTTTCAAGGTTTCGCCGTGTCTGCGAGCGCATCTCGCACCGCCGTCGCGAGCCAGTCGGGGGCCAAGACGCAGGTTACAGGGCTCGTCGGCGCCGGGTTCGTGGTGGTTCTCGTTGTCTTGCTGCCGGGACTCGTGCGGAACGTGCCCCAGGCGGCCCTGGCCGCAGTGGTGATCATCGCTGCGCTGGGAATCATCGATGTGAAGACGTTGGTCACCTATGCCCGGGTCCGCAAGTCTGCGCTCCTGGTGTCGGTCGTCGGAACGTTCGGCGTCGTGATATTTGGTGTGCTCGAGGGAATCCTCATTGCGATCGTGCTTTCCATCCTGGTGTTCTTCAGCCGGAACTGGTGGCCGCCCGGGAAGGTTCTCGGGCGCAATCCGCGAACCGGACGTTGGCAAGACATTGTTCGTCATCCCGACGCCGAGCAGTTTCCCGGCATTGTCGTCTACCGCTGGGAGGCACAGCTCTTCTTCGCCAACGCCCCCCAGTTTCAACAGCAGGTGCGCGACCTTCTCGAGGCGAGACCGGAGCTGCGATGGATTGTGTTCCAGTGCGAAGCAATCACCGACATCGACGTCACGGCCGCCGGCATCCTCAAGAAGCTCGACAGCGAGTGTGAGGCCAGGGGCGTGGACCTCGCGTTCGTGGAGTTGCGGGGCCGACTCAAGGACCTGCTCGAGTCATACGGACTGCTCAAGACCCTCACACCAGAACACTTCTACTACACCATCGACGAGGCGATCGAAGGAATCCGGAACGAAGACGGATCACCCGGCGACGCTGAGCCTCACGGCGACGCGTAGGTGTCGAGGCGAATCCGGGGGGTTGTATTGTTGCCTTGGCCGATGTTGGCATGGGGAGATTGAAGATGCACGAGAGCCTGCACCACCATGTCACACCCGCGGAGCCTTGCGGCCATTCCGTCGGCGCCGACGATCGAATCGATCCTCTTCGACCTCTTGTTGTCCTCGGCTTCGATCTACGGGGGAATTTGGCTCGGCGGCGCCGGCGTGATTTTCGCCGAAAACCAGGCGATACGGTGGCTCGCCGACGTTGCGGGATACCCCGAGTCCGCCGGTGGCGTTACCTGTTTTCGTACAAGGCGGAACCCAGGGCACCCTGTCTGCTCTGGTCGCCGCCCGCCATAAGGCCAGGGGCGCACGAAAGACAGACACGCCCAGCAGATGGAAGATTGGCGTGTCTGCTGAAACCCACCATTGTGTACAGGAAGTGGCCAACGCCATGGACTGTGAAACACTTCTGATCCCCACCGATCAAGATCATCGCATGACCGAGCACACGTTGCGTCCGAGGTTGGCGCAGGTAGATACAGATGGGCTTTTCTGCATTGTCGGCACGGCTGGGACAACGAACCTCGGCGTTGTCGATGACCTCTCCGGAATCGCTCGAGTCTGCTCGGAACACGGCATCTGGTTTCACGCAGTGCTCAAAGTTCTTCCGGAGGTGCGTGTTGCGGCGTCTGCGACCGGTCGGCCGTCCGCCTCGATCTCTTCGAGACGATCAGCGCGGCAACTGCCGCTACGACGAACAGCGACAGGTAGGCGCCGTCGAGCACGCCGAAAACGAACAGCATCGATCCTATGCCGATTACGAAAAACGCCGCGTACTCGACAATCACAAAACGTCGCGAACTCTTGACGAGCGAATCGATCCTCGCGCTCGATGAGTGGACCTCTGATGGGCGTTCGCCGAACTCATCTGCCATTTGACTGCCCGCCTTTCTGATCCTCGTCATCGCGGCTGACACTCTTCGGTTTGAGACACAGGTTTCGCATGTTGTCGCGGATCAGGGTAGCGGTTCAGCCGCGACAATCCCAGTCGTCGAGGGTCACGATCGCGGAGCATCCGGCCAATCGTCAAGTTACCTGCACACCGTATTCACCTCGGCGATATGGTACCATATGGCTATGGCTCGCACTCAGACACTTGTGCAACTAGACGATCGGCGCCTTGCGCGTCTGGATGAACGCGCAGCGGCAAAGGGGATTTCGCGGTCGGAAGTCATCCGACGAGCGGTCGACAGTTATCTCGCCGACGACACCGCATCGTCGATAGACGCGGCGATCGTTGCCGCGTACGAACAGATCCCACCGCCAGAAAATGCTGACACATTGACGGCAATGCTCGCGATCGCCTCTATCGAGGCCGATCCGTGGTAGCACGCGGCGAAATCTGGTGGGCCGAGGCGCCGTCCACGTCGCGTCGCCCCTTCCTGATCTTGAGTCGCCAGGCGACCATCGACGTTCTACATTCGGTGATAGTCATGCCAGCGACTCGCACGATTCGCAACATCCCAACCGAAGTCGAACTCGATGAAACCGACGGAATGCCAACGAACTGCGTTCTCACCGCTGACAATGTCACATCGATGCCGAAGGTATTTTTCACCGAGCGGATAACGCGACTCCGAGGCTACCGGCTAGCCGCAGTTTGTGACGCGCTGTCCATCGCCACCGCATGTCGCGAGCCACGATAGTCCGAGTCATCGGGGATGAGAATCAAGGCCGAGCCATGCGTCACGATGGCGGGCACATCGGTCGGTCCGGTCTCGCAGTGGCTCGTTCGCGTCACTGCCGCATTTGAGTGATGCGGTCGGCCAACGATTCGCCGGACTTGATCATGTCGACCAGCATGTCCGTATTCGTGATTGCTGCCGTGAGAGATCCGCGGGCTGTTTCGAGATTGTGGGGCAAGCTCTCGACGTTTTCGGCCGTGAGGTCTTGGCCGGTTTCAACGATCTCGAGCAACTGCTGTAGCGCGTCGGCCGCGTGCGCGGCTGCGACCGCGATCGGCCCGGTTTCGAGTCGCGAAGCCATCTCTCGTAACGGCAGGCTGACGCGCAGGGTTTGCCAACGTAGGAAGCCGACGGTTGCAGCCGGGCGGTCGGCAAGTCCGGCCATGTCAAACACGAACTGGTGTGCGGCGTTGCGCTGTTCGCTTGTTACCGAACCCTTCTCGGCTTCGATTGCTTCGCTTTGCACGGCGCCGAGTAACGCGTTTATGAGCGCGAGACGGTATGGGTCGACACCACCGAGACGCTTGGTTTCGGCTTCGTGTTCAGCGTCGGTGTTGGCGCCGTCGTACACGCCGAGAGCGATCATCGCGTCGGCGATCTGGGTCGGCGTAGCGTGGGTTTCTTCGGACATGACAGTTACCTCGACAATCCGAAAGCGCGTCGTGCAGTACGTTCTCAGTGATGCGACTATATGCGGCAGGCGCCGACTAGGGTGAAATCGATAGTCATGCCCAACAAGTCCGCACAAAGAGATGTCGATGTCGCGATTGTGGGCGGGGGATTGGCTGGTTTGGCCGCTGCGACGCGCGTGCGCGAAACAGGCAGCTCGCCGGTCGTCTTCGAAGCCACAGACCGCGTCGGCGGTCGGCAACGAACCACCAGGCTGGCCGGTGAGGTGCTCGAGGAAGGCGCCGTTTTTTTCGCTGGCAACTATCCGACTCTGTGGTCGTGTCTCGAACGAACGGAGCTCGACGCGAGGCTCGAGCGCTACGACCCGAAGGGGGCCAACCGATTTCAGTTCGGCGAGCAGATACGCCCCTTGCCGCTTGAGCTGTTGAAGTCCGACAAGCTGCCGATCCTCGAGAGACTCAAGCTGATCCCGGTTGGCGTTTCGATTGCTCCAATATCCGCCGAGATCCGTGGATCTCTCGGGGTCGAGGCCACGTCCGTGCTCGCCCGCTTCTTGGATAAGGTGAGCGCCGACGACCTTTTCTCGTCCGTTGTGGGCCGCCAATTCGTCGACGGGGTTGTCAGCCCGTTCGTGGAGGCGCTCGGCTTCGCGCCTGCGCGCGATTGGTCCGCTCTCGGCGCCCTTCAGCTTCTCGGTCTTCGGCGGACTCGATGGATACAAGCGCCTCGGCGCCCTCGTCGCGGAGCAGTCCCGGCCGGGTGCGCCGATCATCAGTTACGCGGCGCTACGGCATCCGTGGCAGTACGAGCTTTTCGACGCCGACGACGAGGACATCCACTCACTGCTCCGCAACGTCCTCGACGAAGTCAACGGATCTCCGGTGAAGGTGATCGACAAGCGGATCATCCGCTGGAAACATTCGGTGCCCGTATCGGCGCCGAGTTCGCTCGACCGGCGTCGGCGCGTCAGGCTGTTGGTGAGCGAGATCCCGCACCTCTACGTCGCGGGGGACTGGATGCGGTCGCCGAGCCAGGAGGGTGCCCTCGTCTCGGGTCGGGAGGCCGCCGGCGCCCTGCTCGGCGAGTGAGTACTTGCACGCAAGTCTGTTCGTGGCGGGGCGGGGAGACGGCCCAGATGCGGGTTCGTACGAAAACGTTCGAATTTTCACCCAGACTTGCAACTCTTGTTCTATCGTTACAAATGCGGATTCAGATAACGAACGTTATCCAGTAGTAGTCGCCAGTACGAAGGACGTTTCATGGACAAGCCACAGATCGATTGGGACTACGTCGACCGAGTGAACAACGCCGAGCTCGATCTGGGATGGCTCAAGGGTTGGAATCACGATCTCGGTTTTGAGATCCAGCCGTCCCGCGTCGGGTTGACGATGCGAGACATCGCCGTCGGACGCTACGGCGATATCCCCGACACGGCCCCGATGCGCACGATGGCCCCGAGGGGGTGCGAACGTGATCCGGTCCTGCCCGACATGGGCTACACGCTCAACGACAAGGCGGATGTCTGGGCGGATAACGTGATGGACCTCTACGAAGAGGCCGTCAGTCGGCAGTGGTCTGCCACTCGCGACATCCCGTGGACCGAGATCCCCGACTTGAGTCCCGATCTCGAGCACGCGATGTGTCAGTTTTGCACGCTGCTCTCGGAGATCGAGATGATTGCCTCCGATTTTCCGGCAAAGTGGATGTGGCGTATCAACCACGATTTCGTTGAGACGAAGATGTTCCTCGCAACGCAGATCATGGATGAGTCGCGCCACACGGAGGTGTTTCGAAAGCGAGCGCTCGTCAAAGGCGGCGGTCTCGGCAGGGCGAAGGTGACGACGGAGTACTTCCTCAAGACAGTCCTGGACGCGCAGACCTACCAGGAGGGGTCTGCGTTGATGCACATTCTCGGCGAGGGGCTCGTTCTGTCACTGTTCCGAGCCGGTGAGATGATCTCACCGAGCCCGGTCGAGAAGAAGATTTTTCGGCTTTGTATGCAAGACGAGGCCCGACACGTCGCGTACGGAACAGCTCACCTGCGCTACAAACTCGAACAGGATCCAGACAAGGCCGAGGAGTTCCACGAGTTCCTCGACAAGGGCGAAGAGATCATTGCCGCCCTGTTCACCGTGCCCGAGGTGGTTGAACCGATCGTAGTTTTGCTCGCCGGCGGCGTCGACGCTGCGGCGCAAGTCGCCGAACAAGCGATCGCGATGTTGCAAGGCCGCGTGATCGAGGAGTACTTGCAGCGCTGCGACCGTGCCGGCCTCGACCGACGGTCGAGGATCAAGATCCCAGGCGCGGTCGCCAACTACGACCCAGAAGAACATGGCGTGACAAGTGAGGCTGCCTACGCCACTACCGGCGCAACAAACTGAGGAGGCTGACAATGGCAACATTCCCATCGTCCGAGTGGTTTGAGCAATTGACGCAGCGCGCCGTGGCCCGTAGTGAAGAACTGGGCACGCTTGGATTCAGCAACATCAAGATCGCCTTCCAGATCAATACAGATGAAGGACCGAAGGCCTACGGGTTGATTCTCGAAGGCTTCGACATCACCTACGCCGGTGAGGTCGACCCCGACACCTGGGACTCCGACTGCATCTTCGAGGGGCCGATCGTCGTCTGGGAGCAGATGCTGACCAATATCCGTGACCACGGCTATGCCGACGGCCTACACACCCTCAACGCTCTCTCGCTCGCCGAAGAACCAATGCGGGTCAGCAGTGGCGACCCGATGGGACGCGACCTGTTCTACCGTTTCAACCAGACGTTACAAGAGATCATCGACCTCGCCGGCGAGGTGCCAACCGAGATGCCGATCCCGACATGACACGCTATCGGTAGGGCCGCAGCAGTGAGCCTCGTCGTTGACGCCGAATGCCTCGGATGCGGCGCCTGCGAGCCCGTCTGCCCGCAGGGCGCTATCAGCCAGTCCGAGGGCTATCTGGTTGTTTACGAGATCGACCCGCTTGCCTGCAATGACTGCATGGAATGCATCGAGGTCTGTGCCGTAGATGCGCTGGTCGAGGATCCCGACTTCGCCGTGTGTCTCGGACGTGGCTGCCCGCTTTCGTCGAAGCGACTGAGCGGATTCGACTGTTCCCAGGGCCGACAACGCTGTGGCGACTGTGGAGCGATGCTTTGGCGCTCGCCGGTGGATTCTGACTGGGCGTGTCCCCGGTGTGACATGGGTAAGAAGGTGATCTGTCCCAAGGTCCGCACGACACAAGCCGTCCAAGAACCTGTGTAAATCTCTGCAGGACCGGACCCAAGCATCGCCGGCTCTGAGCGGCGTTTTGTTGCGGTCAGAATCGACAGGTACGACAGTGATGCGACGAAGCCGAACACCATGCTTGGCGCTCGCCCGACGGCAGAGCGCGGGTAGGCTCGGTCGTGGCCCCCCGTGGCGGATTGGTCACTACCAGTACCCCAGGAGGTCAAACAGTGTCCGGTCGAGTTTCCGACGTCTACTTCAAGGTCACCGATCTCGACGTTGTCGAAGGCGCAGGATCCACGGTCGTAACCGCCGACGGCACGGAGTATCTCGATTTTACGAGCGGCGTGGCGGTTGCCAATACGGGCCACTGCCATCCACGCGTGGTGGCGGCAATCGCGGACCAGGCAGGCCGCTTCATTCATTCCCAGATCTATGTGTACACGCATCCGCTTCTCGACGAGCTTGCCAACAGGCTCGCGCAGGTGACGCCGGCGAGCATCGACACATTCTTCTTCAGTAATTCCGGCGCCGAAGCGGTCGAGGCAGCGGTGAAGCTCGCTCGCCAAGCGACCAAACGCCCAAATATCATCGTCTTCGAAGGTGGCTTCCACGGCCGGACGGCAATGACAATGGCAATGTCGACGTCGAAGACTATATACCGTGCCGGCTATCAGCCCCTGCCGAGCGGTGTGTTCGTAGCGCCGTATCCGCACGCATTCGAAACCGGTCGCAGCGAGCAAGACGAGGTCGATTATTGCCTCGAGCAGCTGCGCCGGCTTCTCATCCGCCAAACGGCCCCACTTGAGACCGCCGCGCTCGTGATCGAGCCGGTGCTCGGAGAAGGCGGATACATTCCGGCGCCGGCAGAGTTCCTCCTTGGTGTACAGGCGATCTGTCGCGAGCACGACATCTTTTTCGTCCTCGACGAGGTTCAGTCCGGGTTCGGCCGAACGGGACGATTTTTCGCGCTTGAGCACAGCGGCCTCGAACCGGACATTCTCGTGATGGCGAAGGGTATGGGCTCGGGGTTCCCGATCAGCGCGATCGGAGCGAGCGAAGAGCTCATGGCTCGGTGGCCAACGGCTTCGCACGGGGGCACATACTCCGGCAACCCGATCGGATGCGCCGCCGCGATCGCGACGATCGATGTAATCGAAGACGAGAAGCTGGCGGAAAACGCAGCCGAACGTGGCGAGCAACTCCAGGCCGGCTTGCGTAGGCTTCAAGCCCGCCACCCCGGTCTTGTTCACGTGCGCGGCATTGGGCTGATGATCGCCTGCGAGTTGAGCGACTCCGACGGCCGGCCGGATGCGGGCCGCGTGCGCGAGATTTTGAAATACTGTCTCGATTCAGAGCATCTGATCCTGATGTCTTGCGGCCACAACGCGAATATCGTTCGCTGGATGCCGCCACTTGTCGTGACGGCAGACGAGATCGACGCCGGTATCGACGCCTTCTCGCGTGCTCTCGAAGCAACGGAGAACGACAAGGGATCCCCGTTGCTCTCAGGGGGTGAGCACCGAAATGGATGAGTCTGATCTCGACGACGACGCACCAGACGGCGGTGGCGGGTCCTCGTTTCGCCGGAGTGTCACCGACCTCATTCGTCGACTCTCCAATCTGTTGCCCGACGACGACCCGACAACGGAAGAGTTGCGTCTTCATCTCGACGCCAATCCGGATTCTGCGCCGCCCGCCCGCCTCGTTTCGGAGCTGTTCGGCCGCCTCGGCGAATCACCGTCGACAACACTCAGTTCGGCCGGTATCAGCGGTCTCGACGCTCTCTCGGCATGGATCTCATGTGGCTCCGGCAACGGCGACGGCAACGGCGAGCCAGTCGCAGAACCACTCTGCGTCGGTTTCACCGACATAGTTGCGTTCACCGAATACACCGAGACAAACGGGGACGAACGCGCGCTCGAGCTACTCGGTCGGCACAATGCCCTCGTCGAACCTCCTCTCGCGGCACATGGAGGCACGGTTGTAAAACGCCTCGGTGACGGGCTCATGATCACATTCTCCGACGGAACAGCAGGCGTCACAGCGCTCCTCGACGCATTCGACGCACTCAAAGCCGACAGGGCCAAAGCGTCGGATCCGATTCGGATTCGGGCGGGGCTCACAGTCGGTAAGCCAATTTCGGTCGGCAACGACCTTCTCGGATCGGATGTGAATCTCGCCGCGCGTGTGACCGATGCGGCCAAAGCCGACCAGATTCTTGTGACGTTGGCCCTCGTCGAGTCCACCGGGTCGATCCCCGGCGTCGAATTCGGCCGATCCCACAACTATCGTCTCAAGGGATTCCCGAAACGCGTGCCGCTTGTTCGCGCTACACGATCGGAGCGTTCCGCGACGCCATAGCCGACGTCAGCGCCCCGTCGACCATGTGTAGGAGTGGGCGGTGAGGAGCCTTCAGCTCTGTTGTATTTGGCGCTTCCGCACGATCAACAACGCGGCCAATGCCGCGACGCCGCCCGCGGTAGCCGACGAGCCGATGGCGAAGCGCGCCCCGTGCCGGGCCTCGACACGTATCGTGGCCCACCCGCGCTCCTTGGCGACAGCGCGCAGGTGGCGATCAGCGTTTACACACACGGGATTCCCGACTGCTTCGAGCATCGGGACGTCGGACATCGAGTCGCTGTACGCGAAGGACCCGTCGAGATCGATGTCCGCCCGAGACGCTTCTGTACGGATGGCCTGTGCCTTGCCTTCGCCATAACAGAATGGGCCGGCGAGGCGCCCCGTGTACCTGCCGGTCGCGTCGACTTCTGCGGTGGTCGCGAGAGTTCCGGTCATCCCGATCTCTTTGGCCAACGCGCCGACGATCTCGATCGGTGAAGCAGAAACTAGGTAGGTCGCGACTCCGTCGGCCTCATGGGCGCGAATGATGTCGATCATTTCGGGAAAAACGTGCCGCAGGCATTCCTCGATGACCTCGGGCGCGAGATCGTAAAGCCGCGCACGTTCATGTCCATCGACGAACGACAGAACATGTTCGCGCACACCGTCGGTCTGGGTGTCGCTGGCGCTGCGTCTGCGGAACCAGAAGTGCCGCCACACATCCTTGGCGGCCTGCTTTGGAGGGTAGAAGCCGCTCCGCAACGCAGCCCGGCCGAAGGGCATCAGCGACGATCCAGACATCACCGTCCGGTCGAGATCGAAAAACGCAGCTTGCATGTACCCGACAATACTTCCGGATCGGCGCGTTATGTCGATTAGATGTGCGGGAGTTCTCGAGCGGTTCGGTCGGCTGTCCCTTGTGCCGATTGAGAGGTGGGAGGTCGAGCCCGAAACACGAATGGTCTAAGTGGATCACTAGTCGCAGAGCAGCATGGAGCCCTCGTATGACGAATAACCGTTCGTTCAGCATTCTCACATCAGCGTTGCCGTGGGCGCTTGCGATCGTGCTCGTGGTCGTTGGACTCCTCACGGACGCGTCGGCGACCGCAGGCGGGATCGCGAACGACTTCTGGGTGATCGGTGATGTCGTGGCGGGCGTCTTCGCGCTTGGTTTCGCCAGCACGGGAGTGTTCTCGGCGGGGATATTCTCGGCGGGCCTCGTGTCGGCCGGGCTCTTCTCGGTCGGTGGGTACTCGGTGGGTCTGTTCTCCTGCGGCGTCTACTCCGTAGGCGTCTTCAGCGCGGGGACCTTCGCGACGGGCGTGTTCGCGACCGGCCAATACGCGACGGGCATTGTTGCGAGGGGCGAGCACGCCCAAGGGATCATCGTCCTCGGTCGCGGCAGGCGCTGGCCCCAAAGCACCGGCGTGTACAGCGAAGACGCCCCGGCCGACGCGGCATAGCCGTCACCACGAACGCCAGGGTGGGTCGAGGCGCAATGCGGTGAGCCCGAGTGGGTCGCCGGTGAATTACCCACATCAATAGGCTCCGACGGAACTTCGACGGTGTTCGTTGGAACGTACCCGTGACCTTGCACGACGGCTCGACCGGCAACGGTTGGCATGGAGTGCTCGAGGTCGACTGGCAAGGAATCAGACCCGAACTTGGCGCAGACGAAGACCTCGAAACGATCCTCGACACACTCAGAGACGAATTCGCTGTGTGTGCGTCACGACACATGGACGAAGACGACCCCGAATAATCAGGCACCTGGCATCGATGGAGCGAGCGCGACTGACGGCCGATACCTAGAATGGAGAACATCATGACTGCATCACAAGTGGCACCGTTGAGCAACCTCGACCGCGCAGGACGAGAACGCGCCGTGACGAACTCGCTGTGGAACGCACGCGCCGAGGGCGGCGAACCATCCGATGAAGTCAAGGCGATCGCTCAACGCTATATCGACGGTGAAATCTCTGCTCGAGAGGCCGCCGAGATCGGCCTCGACCGCTACAAGTAGTGACAGATCCGTATCTCGAGCCGAACGGCGTATTGCGGAATCGTCTTGGCATCACCGACGCCGACCTACTCGACCAGGCCCAATACGAACAGGTCTACTTGCGGCAACTCAAGTTGGCCGATCGGCCGATCGGCGGCGATTTCGACCTCGAGCACCTGAATGAGATTCATCGGCATCTCTTCGCTGACGTGTTCGATTGGGCGGGCGTACCGCGCAAAGATTTCACGTCGATCAAGATGGGGGAGCGACCCGCCCTGTTTTGTGGCGTGGGAAGCAATACCGAAATCGTGCCGCGATCGTCTTCGCCGATCTCGCCGACGACAACCATCTACGCGGATTACCACGCGGCGAGTTCGCCGAACGGTTGTCGTATCACTGGAACGAAATCAACATGGTGCATCCGTACCGCGACGGCAACGGCAGAGAAACCCGCGTATTTCTGACCGAACTCGCCGCCGAAGCCGGTTACAC
>SDBV01009746.1_pt1 | contig 12701 bp, 14 predicted proteins | sample 2277081 | NCBI WGS metagenome assembly SDBV01 (sample SAMN10402039, study PRJNA504765) | marine sediment metagenome | isolation source: marine sediment core GS10_PC15, 223 cmbsf | place: Arctic Ocean: Southern Knipovich Ridge | collected 2010
TGCGGAGCAGCACGTTGGCGAAGGCGACGCCGCCGAACACCAGGAGCATTAGCCGAAGCTCGGTGGAGTCGATGGCGAGCACGTTTCCGAATAGCACATCCTGGATGTCCGCCTCGCCGTGGGGGGTCTTGGCGATCAGGAGCACCGTTACCGCGGACGAGCCCGCGTAGAGTCGCAGCGCCTTCCATACTGTCTCCGCCGCTTCGACGACCACTTCCTTCGTGCGAAGCAGCGTCTCAATCACCTGTGCGATCTCGACGCGCTCGACGCTATAGGCTCGACCAAGCACCCAGACGACCTCGACGAGTGCCACCTGGGTGAGATAGCCGGGGTACTCAGGCGTCAGTGACTCGATGAGTGCGCCCGCTTTTTTTGCTTGTACCGGATCGTCCTGCGCGAAGTATCGCACCAGCACATTCATATCGAGACCGATCATCGAGCCGAGGCCCCGCGCTCGGCAATCGCCGCGTTCATCTCCTCAATTGTCACCGGCCTGGCGGGCTTACGGATGATGCCCTTGAGCGCGGTGACGGAGCGCGTAGCGGGCACCACCTCGTACCGGCCGGTGCTCTCGTTCAGAACGAATTCGATCCGGTCCCCCGTCTCCAGCCCGAGGCGGGTCCGCACGTCCACGGGGATCGTGACCTGTCCCTTTGATGTTACGGTAGCAGAAGCCATTTTCATCTCCCGGTTCTCACTCTCCTTACTTTAAAGTAAGGAGAGTGAGACGCAAGATGATGCTGGCCGGCCAGATTACTGACGCGAAACAGCCACCTCCCCCACCGTCTGCTGCAACAACCGCGCCGCAATATCCGCAACCCGGGCCACATGAGCCGTCGCGGCATCGCGCGCGCGCCGCGCGTCGCGTGCGCGGATCGCATCGAGAATGCGGTTCATCTCCTGCACGGCCTGCCGGCCACGGTCATCGGAGGCAATCGTCATGGCGCGCAAGCGGTTGATCCGCGCATTGAGCGTCTGCACGATTTCCCATGAGACGTTCTTGCCGCCACCATGGAACATCGCCTCATAGAAGGTCGTCGTCAGCTCACGCACCGTCTGATGCGCATGGGCTTCGAACGCCTGCTGGATTTGTGCAATGTATCCGGCCAGCCGTGCCGTCACCGCTTCATCCGCATGCTGCGCGCAGGCCATCGCCGCATCGCCTTCCAGCAGCGCGCGAATTTCGTAGATTTCGGCCGCCGTATCGGCATCGAGCCTGGCGACAATCGGCCCCTGGTTAGGAATCGAATCGACCAGCCCTTCCGTTTCGAGATGCCGCAACACCTCGCGCACAACGGTCCGGCTCACGCCCAGTTCTTCGCACAGCGAACGCTCGACCAGCCGTTCACCTGGACGAAAATGCGCATCCAGAATCGCCATGCGCATCTTCTCCAGCGCGAGTTCGCGCAACGTCGTGGTGTGGCGTTCGACTTTCAGCGAAGGCAGCGTGTCACTCATGGTGTGCCTTGCCGTGCTTACGCCTGAGCGAACAGACGTACATCACGCGTGTCCCAATCGACAAGCGCCTCCGTGCCGACCGACAAGCCGCTGTCATGACGCTGCCCCGCCGGCATGCGAATCGAAATCTCCTGTTGCCAGGGTGTGGCAACGGCGTAGTGCATCGCGTCGCCGAGATAGGTGATATCGCGCACCGTGACGGGCAATCCCGCCGTGCCGCTCGCGTTGCGCAGCGCCTGAATGCGCATCTGTTCAGGGCGGATCATCAGCGTTCCTTCGTCGCCCGCCGTGAGCACCGGATTGAAGCTGCCCGAGCTCACAGAATGACCGTTCGGAAACACGCCGTTCATCCGGCCGTCGTTGTTCGACGTCACACGCACCGGCAGGAAATTCGAATTGCCGATAAAGCTCGCGACGAAGCGTGACGCCGGATTCGCATACAGTTCCTCGCCGGTGCCAACCTGTTCGATACGTCCTTTGTTAAACACAGCGATGCGGTCCGACAGCCGCAGCGCCTCCTCCTGATCGTGCGTCACGTAGAGAATCGTGACGCCCGTCTCCTGGTGAATGCGGCGCAGTTCGAGCTGGATTTCCTCACGCAGTTTCTTGTCGAGTGCGGAAAGCGGCTCGTCCATCAACAGCACGGGTGGATCGTAAGCGAGCGCCCGTGCAATCGCGACGCGCTGCTGCTGCCCGCCCGACAACTGCGCGGGCATGCGGTCGCGGCACTCGGACAGATGCACGAGCTTCAGCATCTGTTCGACCTTGGCCTTCACTTCCGCGTCGGGACGGCGGCGCACACGCAGCGGAAAGGCGACGTTCTCGCCCACCGTCAGATGCGGAAACAGGGTATAGCGCTGAAACACCATCCCGATGTGACGCTTGTTCGGCGCGACCGAGAGCAGCGGCTTGCCGTCGAGCAGCACGCGCCCTTCGCTCGGCTCCTGAAAGCCCGCGACGATATACAGCGTCGTACTCTTGCCCGAGCCCGACGGCCCGAGAAAGGTCATGAACTCGCCCTTGCGGACATCGAGCGACACCTGGTCGATGGCGACGACATCGTCATAGGTCTTGCGCAGGCGCTGGATTTGCAGGAATGCGGCAGTCATGGCTCATTTACCTCGGTTATCGTGCGCGGCGCAATACGGCGCCCGCCAACATCAATACGGTCGTCAATCCGACGAGCAGCGAAGACGCCGCCGCCACGACCGGCGTCAGGTCTTGCTGCAGCGTTGCCCAGATCCGCACGGGCAGCGTCTGCAAGGTCGGGCTCGACATGAAGATCGACACCACTACCTCGTCCCACGACGCGAGGAACGAGAAGATCGCGGCGGCAAACAACCCAAGCCGGATCGCGGGCAAGGTGACGCGCAATTTCACTTCAAGCGGCGATGCTCCACAAATCAGCGCAGCGTCTTCGAGTGCCGTGTCGAAGCTCGACAGCGAGTTGCTGATTGAAATGATGGAGAACGGCAACGCGATGATCAGATGGCCGATCACGAAGCCCGTCATCGTGCCGTTCAGGCCGATGCGCAGAAAGAACGCATACAGTGCGACCGCCAGCACGACGACGGGCAGCACCATCGGCGTGAGGAAGAATGCCTGCACGGCGTTAAGGCCGCGAAACTTGCCGCGCACGAGCGCGAGCGACGCGAGAAAGCCGATCAGCACCGACAGCACGGTGACGATGGCCGCGAGCTTCGCGCTCGTCAGCAGCGAGTCGATCCAGCCCGCGTCGGTGAAGAGCTGGCGATACCACTCCAGCGTCCAGCCCGGCGGCGGAAAGATCAGCCACTGGGAGTCGCCGAATGAGAGCGCGACGATAAACACGATCGGCAACAAAAGAAACAGTGCAACCGCAGCGCCGACGGCAAGCAACAGATACCGCAGCGCGCCCAGGCGATCGAAATCGAGCAGCATGTCAGGCCTCCCTGTGGGCCGCCGCAAGGGAGACTGACGTCCCCTCGAAGGACAGCGAACCTGGTGAGCTTGGGGGTTGTTTCATCTCAGCGGCCTCCCGGATTGGCACGCGCTGCGCCTGTGAAGCGCAGTTGCAGCGAATACAGCCCCAGCGTCACGGCGAGCAGCACGAAGGCGGCCGCGCCGGCCAGCCCCCAGTTCAGCAGTTGTTGCACGAGTTGTGCGATCAGTTCCGCCAGCATCATGTAAGATGCGCCGCCGAGCAGCGATGGCGTGACGAAATAACCGAGCGCCATCACGATCACCATCAACGCCCCAGAGGCAATGCCCGGCATCGCGAGCGGCACCAGCACGCGCCAGAATGCCTGCCAGCGGCTCGCACCGCAGATGGCCGCGGCACGCAAGGTCGATGGATCGATGCTGCGCAGCGTCGCGTGCAGCGGCATCACGAGAAACGGCAACATGATGTAGGTCATGCCGATGGTCACGCCGATCAGGTTATTGACGAGCGTCAGCGGCTCGCTGATCACCCCGAGCGCCATCAGCACACGGTTGATCGGTCCGGTCTGTTGCAGCAGCACCATCCAGGCGAACGTGCGCGCCAGCAGGTTGGTCCACATCGAGAGCAACAGGATCGAGAACAGCACCGAACTCAGCTTGCGCGGCGCGATGGCGAGCAGCCACGCGGTCGGGAAACCGATTGCAAGCGTCACCACCGTCACGACCGTCGCCACCAGGAACGTATTGCCGAACACGCGCAGATAAGTGGTCGAGCCGAGCAGTTGCGCGTAGTTACTCAGCCCCGGCGTGGGTTCGAGCACGCTGCGCAACAGCAGCGAAAGCACCGGCAGCAGAAAGAAGATCACCAGCAGCAACAGCGCAGGCACGAGCAGGCGGATGCTGCGCCAGTCGCGGCGCCGGCGCTTGGCCGTCGCGGGTGCATGCGCGACGGTACTCAGAACATTAGGCATGGTCTCTCCCATCCACTCCGATTGCTATGCGGCGCTCGCCTCGCGCGCACTCATTTCGACTGCCACGCATACCAGCGTTTGGCGATCGCATCGCGATTCTCGGCCCAGTACTTCATGTCGAGATTGATCTGCGAAGACTTGTACTGATCGGGCAGCGTCTTCGCGATAGCAGGCGACATCAGCGAGGCCGACTTGACGTTGATCGGCGCATAGCCCGTGTCCGTCGCGAACTTTGCCTGCGCCTGCGCGCTCGTTGCGGTGGCGAGGTACTTCATGGCTTCGTCCCTGTGCCTGGCGCCTTTCGGAATCACCAACATGTCAGCGGCCGTCAGGTTCTGGTTCCATGAAATCCCGACCGGTACGCCGGTCTGTTCGAGCGCATGCAGGCGTCCATTCCAGAACATGCCAATAGGCGCCTCGCCCGACGCGAGCAACTGCTGCGATTGCGCACCACCGCTCCACCAGACGATATCGCCCTTGATGGTGTCCAGTTTCCTGAAAGCGCGGTCGAGGTCGAGCGGATAGAGCTTGCTGGGCGGCACGCCATCGGCGAGCAGCGCGATTTCGAGCACGCCGGGGGCCGACCATTTATAGAACGTGCGCTTGCCGGGGAATTTCTTCGTATCGAACAGATCGGCCCAGGTGGCCGGCTGCGCGCCCGTGTACTTCGCCTTGTTGTAGCCGAGCACGAACGAGTAGTAGAAGCTGCCCACTGCGTCCGGTGTCGTGAAGCGCGGGTCCAGTTCGTCCTTCTTGACCACGGAATAGTCGATCGGCTCGATCAGTCCCGCCTGCTGCGCGGCGTAGGCGAAATCGCCTTCGACATCGACCACATCCCAGTCCACGTTGCCGCTGTCGACCATCGCCTTGAGCTTGCCGTAATCGGTCGGGCCGTCCATCAGCACATTGACGCCCGTCGCCTGCGTGAACGGCTGCGCCCAGTTCTTCTGTTGCGACGTCTGGGTCGTGCCGCCCCAGCTCGTGAAGACGATCGGGTCGGCGGCCAGCGCAGGCGCCGCCGCGAGCGCCGCTGCGCAGAACGCGATCAGCGGTGCGATTGGGAAGGTAGTTCTGCTGCTCATGTCTGTCTCCATGACTGTGGGTTGGTCTCGTGGCAACGTGTAAGGCGGCCAGTTGAACGCTCTGTCTCAGGCCAGCGGCGAAAATCGCGTTGGCTTCATGATCTTGTTTTCCATCTCTTCCATCAGCGCCTGGATCTTCGGCGCAAAGGCTTGCCATGCAGGGTCTTCAGCGAGCGCGGCACGGCGGCGTTCGCGTTCGTCGAGACTCGGATAGGCCCAGATATGCACGATCTGATTCAGCGGTCCGATCTCCGAAAAGAAGTAGCCGACCAGCTGACCCAGATACCGTTTCTGCAACTCGATGCCCTCTTCCTCCACGAGTTTCAGATAAGCAGGCACGGCGCCCGTCTTGATACGGTAGGTGCGAATTTCGTAGAACATGCTGGTGTTTCTCCTGTCGGCCAGAATGTGGGCTTAAGCCCCTTACTGCGGCCCCATGCAAGATGATTGCGGGCGATATACGCGACGCGGCGTCAGCGCATCACGAACGGATCGGCAATCGGCTCATCCGACGTGCGGATCCACACCGACTTCGTGCGCGTGTACTCAAGCACCGCTTCAAGGCCACCCTCGCGGCCGAGGCCGGACAGCCCGTAACCGCCGAACGGCACGATCGGCGACACGGCGCGATACGTGTTGACCCATACGATGCCCGCGCGCAACGCTCGCGTAAGCCGGTGCGCCCGCGTCAGGTCGCGCGTGAACACGCCTGATGCAAGGCCATAACGTGTGTCGTTGGCGAGCGCAATGGCCTCGGCCTCCGTATCGAACGTGACGACGCTCAGCACGGGGCCGAACAGTTCTTCCATCACGCTCGGTACCTGAGCATTCGCGCAATCGACAATGGTCGGCAAAAAGTAGTTGCCCCTGCCAACGCTGTCCGGTTGCCTGCCACCGGTGACAATGCGTCCACCCGCTTCGACGCTCGCGCGCAGCACTTTCTCGATGTGTTCGAGCTGACGGCGGGTGGCAAGCGGTCCCATCTCGGTGGCCATATCCTGCGGATTGCCGATGCGAATCGTCTGCGCTTTCGCGATGAGCCGCTCGAGCGGGGCATCGGGGATGCCGCGTTGCAGGACGAGGCGCGAGCCCGCCACGCAGCTTTGTCCCGTCGCGGCAAAAAGGCCCGCGACGACCGCGTTTGAGGCACTGTCGAGATCAGCATCGTCGAATACCAGCACGGGCGACTTGCCGCCGAGTTCCAGCGACGTCGCCGCCAGGTTCTCCGCCGAATTGCGCACCACATGGCGCGCGGTTTCCGGGCCGCCCGTGAAGGCGATGCGCGACACCAGCGGATGGCTCGTCAGCGTGCGCCCGCAATCGTTGCCGAAGCCGGTCACGATGTTGACGACGCCGTTCGGAAAACCGGCTTCGTGCACGAGCCGCGCGAATTCGAGCAACGGCACAGGGCCGTCCTCCGAAGCCTTGAGCACGATCGTGCACCCTGCGGCGAGCGCAGGACCGATCTTCACCGCCGAGAGGAACAGTTGCGAGTTCCAGGGCACGATGCCTGCGACCACCCCCACCGGCTCGCGCCGCAGCGTGACTTCCATATCGGGCTTGTCGACCGGCAGCCACGCGCCCTGTATCTTGTCGGCGACGCCCGCGTAATAGCGGTAGTACTCGGCGACGTAGCCGATCTGGGCGCGCGTCTCGCGAATAATTTTTCCGGTGTCCTGCGTTTCAAGTTCGGCAAGACGCGGCGCGTGTTGCGCGACGAGATCGGCCAGCCTGTACAGCAGCTTGCCGCGCGCGCTCGCCGTCAGATTCGCCCATGCCGGATCGTTCAACGCGCGATGCGCCGCACGCACCGCGCGGTCGACGTCGTCGGCACCGGCGGCCGGCATGCTCGCCCACACGTCGCCCGTGGACGGATCGACGCTGTCGAAATGCTCGCGCGTATCTTCGAAGGCACCGTCGACGTATTGCTGAAACCGCTGGACCATGTCAGCCGCTCCGGGAGTTAATAAGCGTAAGCCGTTCGTATCAGCGCGCGTCGAACGCGGGCATGACCTCGGCAATGAACAGCTCCAGCGACTTGCGCTTGCGCTCGAAGCTCATATGGCTGTCGAGCCAGAAGCTGTACTGGTCGTAGCCAAGCTCCTCATAGCCTTTGAGGCGCGAAATCACCTGCTTCGGCTCGCCGATCACCAGGTTCTTGCGAATCGCTTCGGACGAGTACTGCGGGAACATCTCGACATCGGCATTCGTCAGCGGCTCAATGAAGCCTTGCTCGATCGGCCGCTCGTTCTTGAACCATTTGCTGAAGTAGCGATAAAAACGCGCGAGGTCTTCCACCGCCGCATCCACTTCGGCAGGGTTCGCGCCCACGAACGTATGCATCAGCATCATCACCTGCGGACGCGGCACGCCGGGATGTGCGGCACAGGCGGCGTTAAAGCGCTCCATCAGGCTCACGACCTCGGCGTCGCCCTGGGCCAGCGACGTCACCTGCACATTGCAGCCGTTGGCGACGGCAAACGCATGCGAGTTCGGGTCGCGTGCGGCGAGCCACAGCGGCGGAGCCGGCTGCTGGACAGGACGCGGCACGGGCGTCGTCGACGGCCACGACCAGAACTCGCCCTGATGCGCGTAATCGCCCTTGAAGAGCTTGTGCAGCGCCGGCACCAGTTCCCGCATGCGTGCACCCGCCCCCATCGCGTCGAGTCCCGGCAACAGGCGTTCGTACTCGAACGAATAGGCGCCGCGTGCGATGCCCAGATCGAGCCGCCCGTTGCTTGCGACATCCACCATGCCCGCCTCGCCCGCCAGCGCGATCGGATGCCAGAACGGCGCGATCACCGTGCCGGTGCCGAGGCGAATGCGTTCGGTCTTCGCGGCCAGATACGACAGGTTGACGAAAGGGTTCGGCGCGATCGTGAATTCCATCGCGTGATGCTCGCCGATCCACGCGGTTTCGAACCCGCCGCGCTCGGCAATCTGCACAAGCTCGGTCATCTGGTCGAACAGTTCGCGATGCGACGTCGTGTTGTCGTACCGCTCCATATGCAGGAACAACGAAAACTTCATGATGCTTCCTCTCCCGTGGCAACTGCGGCTGCGCGCCGTGCGCAGCAGGATTCGTCGGCGGATTGAGCCGTGCTGTCTTCAGTGCGCGAGCGCCAGCGTCTGCACCATGCCCGCTTCCGTGTCGCCGACATAGATGCCAAACGCGTCTTCACTGCGCTCGCGTACATAACGCTCCAGCATTGAGCGCACCGCGTCGTCGCGCAACTCGTTCCATGGAATCTGCGCCAACGGGACAATGCGGATCGTGCTGTCCATCCACGCCGCGCCGCTGTCGATCACGCGGCCCCGATAGTAGATTTGTACACTCGATGCCTGCCCGCTGCCCGATTCAAACACGGCAAAAATAAAGTCGAGATGCGCCTTGAGGCCGAGCTTCGCCAGCGCGCCGCGCAGGCTCGCCGCATCCGTCGCGGGTTCGAGCCTGGCGCCCGTCGGCAATTGCAGGCCTTTGGGTGTGTCGAGCAACACGAGCCCATCGCGATGCTCGAGAATCGCGCCCACTTGCGCGCGTGATCCGGCGGCAGCCAGCGCGTCCTGGGACAAGCTGAAGTTCACATACGCGCCGCGGCAGTAGCCGAGCGGCGACGAGCTGGTATGAAGAAAGTCGACCACGCGCCCGATCAGAATGATGTGATCGCCGGCATCGACGACTTCGTGCGTCGTGCAGTCGAATGTCGCCGCCGCGCCATCCATCACGGGCGCGCCGGTTGCGCGCGTTTGCCAGGCGACCTGTGAGAACTTGTCGGCCGCTTTCGAGGCAAACACGCCCGACACGGATTTCTGGTCTTCGGCAAGCACGCTCACGGCGAAGTGACGCGTCTGCGAAAACACTTCGTAGCTCGACGCAGTCTTCGCGATGCACACGAGTATCAGCGGCGGATCGAGCGACACCGACGTGAACGAGTTGGCCGTAAATCCGCGCGGCGAGCCGTCCGGCTGAATCGTCGTGACAACCGTCACGCCGGTCACGAACGCGCCCAGCGCGCGGCGAAACCCGGCGATGTCGAAGGCCTGTTCCGCGGGTTGATCAATAGTCCGCTCAGTCATGGCATTCTCCGTTGATCGAGGCATGCGGTGCTTCCTCTACCGGCGCCCGATCGAGAAACGCGAGCAGCCGTTCGTTGACGCGCCCGGGATCGGTGACGTTCATCATGTGACGCTCGTTCGCAATGATTTCCGCGTGGCCGAGCGGCGCGGCCGCGGCCATTGCACGCGACATCGCCGGGCTCGAATTCGGATCGCACTCACCCGTGAGAAACAGCGCGGGCACGGCAAGGCCGGCGAGACGGCCCACGTGTGCGTCATCCGAGCGGGCGAACAGCTGGTAGGTGCGCGCATAACCGATCGGATCCACCGACAGCAGCAGAGCACGCACGGCTTGCGCTGCCTGCGTCAGATGCCTGGGAACCGGATCGCCAAACCAGCGTGACAGGGTAGCGTCGATGCCTGTGTCGAAGGGTGGATCGCCAAGCGTCGCAGCGCGCGTCATCACGGCCTCGCGCTGCGCCGGCGTGCGGTCGTACACCGCGTTTAGCGCCACCACGCTCAGCGTGCGTTGCGGATGCGTTAGCGCAAACTCGAGCGCAACGAGTGCGCCCATCGAATGCCCGACCACATGCGCACGTTCAACGCCCATCGCATCGAGCAGCGCGTTCAGTTGCGACGCGTATTCGTCAAGCGTAGGCGCGGCGGTCGGCAACGCGCTCTCGCCGTGACCGAGCATGTCGTATGCCGCGACCCGATACCCCGCCGCCGTCAGCGGCTCGATCTGCGACGACCACACGCTCTGGTTCATGCCCACGCCGTGAATCAGCACGACCGTTGCACGCGCCTCCTCCGGCTGCGGCGTATAGAGGCTGTAGCTCGTGCCCGCGGCCTCGCCACGCGACACGGCGGGCCCGGCCGCGCGTTCAGGCTTCATTGGACTCGAGCTCCTTCAGATCCTGATAGCGATCGCCGATGCGATGATGCGGACGGCCGCCGATCGATGCGCCCAGCGCAATCACGAGTTCATCGGGAGCCGGTGCGTCGACGATCGAAAACTGCACCGTCAGGTAATGCGAGCGCATGCCTTCGTCGTGCTTGTGCATCAGCGGAATCGAGATCGGGCAGTTCGGGCCGCCGCGCAGATTCGTGAAGCTCAGATAGCTTTTCGCGCCAACCGCATTGCGATAGTGGTTGCCGAAACGCAGTGTGTGGATCAGCGCCGACGCATGCTCGATCTCGCCCGACGTGCCGACAATCGCCGCCTTGCCGTAGCCTTCGACTGCCTCGCCGGAACCCGCGACACGCAGCACTTCCGCCGTCAACAACTCGCCCAGTTGCGGCGCCAGCGCATGAATTTCGGGCTTCAGATCTTCGACAAAGCCGCGCCCGGCCCACGGATTGCGCAGCACGGCCGCCGCGCCGAACAGCTTTAGCGGCTTCGCCGCTTCCTTGCCGCCCTCGATGAAAGTCTCTTCGACGTAAGTGACCAGCTTGCGCACTTCCAGCTTCATATCGTTCTCCAGACGGGGCCGAGGCCGTAAATATCGGGTGTTGAGATTATGGTATTCCATCTTATGGCCCACAACAAGGCGATCAATATTATGGAATACCATGATATGGAGAGCGCCGGTTCGGGCACGGTTTCAGCATGCGTGATCGGCTAACGAGCCGGTTTGCGCAGCGCAGCATCTCCACGGCGTAGGGGCTGGAAGGAGAGTCTGAGGAAAAGCACGCCGGCAAAACAAAAGGCCGCCGGGGTTACCGGCGGCCTTTCAGGAAACACGAGAAGTACGGCTTAGGCGTTGCCGCTACTCTCGCTTTGCTGCGCGAGCGCGCTGAGCGCGAGTTCGGCGACCCGGCTGATATGCGCGGCCGAGGCCTTCGAGGCCGCATCGCCGTCACGGCGTTCGATCGCGTCGAGCAGGCTGTTCATCTCGCGATTGGACTCGCCAGCGCGCTCCGGCATGCCAATCGTCAGCGCACGCAACCGGTTGATGCGTGCATTTAGCGTTCTGACCACGGCCAGCGATACATGCTTTTGCGCGCCCTCGAACATCGCATCGTAAAAGCGCTCGGTGTATTCGAGCACACGCGGAAGATCGCGTTTCTCAAACGCCTCCTCGATGATCGCGCGGATCTCGCGCAACTGGCTGACGAGCTCCGGCGTGGACTGCTCCGCACACGCGCGCGCGGCGTTGGCTTCAAGCAGGCCGCGCAATTCGTAGATTTCGCCGACCTGTTCGGGATCGAGTCGCGCGACGATCGGGCCTTGCCGCGCGACAATCTCGACGAGCCCTTCCGTCTCGAGATGCCGCAGCACTTCGCGCACAACTGTGCGGCTGACCCCCAGTTCATCGCACAGCGTGCGCTCGACGAGCCGCGCGCCCGGCCGGAAATAGCCCTGCACGATTGCGCCGCGGAGCTTGTCCAGAGTAAGTTCCCGAAGCGTCTTGGCATTGCGGTCGATTCTGAGGTCTGACATGGGCAGCAAAAAAGAAGTGAACATTGGCGTTCCCGCGCGCCCGAAATGGCGAGACTCGCGGGCTCTGGAATGCCATATTATCGTTGATCTGCTGATGTACCTATAGGGCTGGCTTTGCGCAGGTGAACGAACGAGACGGATGCGCCCCATCCGCGATTTTTTTGACGCCACCTGTCCGTCAGCGTGCGGACCGCGCGTCATTGTAGTGGCGGCCCGATGCCCTTCCCCGCCCTAACCCTATGACGGAGGTTCACATGCAATATCTGTTGATGATCTATTCGCAAGAAAACGGCTGGAGCCAGATGACCGACAGCGAGCGGCAGCAAGGTGTCGCTGCGTATCAGGCGTACACCGAGTCATTGCAAAAGGCGCAGGCGCTGGTGGGCGCCAACCGCCTGCAGCCTACGCAGGCGGCCACCACGGTGCGGCTCGTCGACGGCAAACCGCAGGTGCTCGACGGACCGTACTCCGATTCGAAGGAGCAGCTCGCCGGCTACTACCTGATCGACGTGCCCAACCTGGACGCGGCGATCGCGTGGGCGTCGCGTTGTCCCGGTGCGACGCATGGCGTCATGGAGGTGCGCCCGGTCTGGACCGCCCCCTATGAAGGGCCAACCTGCACATGAGCCTGCCCGGCGCCGACCGCGACGCCGACAGCCTCGCACACTCGATTGCCGAGGCGGCCGCGCGCCGCAGTTACGGCAAGCTCGTCGCGCTGCTGGCGATGCGCACGCGCGACGTCGCCGCGGCCGAGGACGCGCTGGCCGACGC
>SDBV01009747.1_pt1 | contig 12700 bp, 9 predicted proteins | sample 2277081 | NCBI WGS metagenome assembly SDBV01 (sample SAMN10402039, study PRJNA504765) | marine sediment metagenome | isolation source: marine sediment core GS10_PC15, 223 cmbsf | place: Arctic Ocean: Southern Knipovich Ridge | collected 2010
CTTTCGGGTCGATCGGGCTGTTGTCGGCTGGCGCGGTGGGTCAGTAGACCGCTTATGCGCTGGGAAAGCAAATTTGGGTGCTTTCAGTATCCGGGGTTTTTAGCACGATAGTCGGAAGCCGGGTTGATTCTGTCATCGTTGCGACAGTAATTTTCGTATCCGATCGGGTACGAACGGTGGTTGCTCGCGGATCGACCGGAGCGTGGTTGGGATCGGAGCCGTCGCCTCGTACCCAATCAAACCACCACAACAATCTTCCCAAACTGTTCATTCGACTCCAGAAAACGATGCGCCTCGACAATCTGGTCGAACGCAAAAGTTCTCGCGATGACAGGCCGCAGTGAACCGGACCTCAACCCATCGAAGATAAACGCCTTGGCCGCTTCCAGTCGCTGCGGATCGCCGATGATCTCGTGAACGAGGTAACCGCGCAGCGTTAGCGTCTTGCTTAGTATCGCGAACAGAGGAAAGGGTGTCGGCTCAGGGCTCAAGCCGCCATATTCGATGAGAATGCCTCCCGGGGACATGGCGGCCGTTAGTGCATTGAAGAGCGGACCCCCAATCGGGTCCAGCACGACTCGCACCCCACCTGGACCGGCGATTTCCCGCAGCCGGTCAGCCAGGTTTTCATGCGCTGAGGCGATCACATGCGCCGCACCGGACTCAAGCAGGGCTTGCTTCTTGTCGAATGTCCGTGTGACCGCGATCGGGGTTGCGCCAATCATATTGGCAATCTGGATGGCAGCAAGTCCGACACTGCTGGATGCCGCGGTTATGACAACAAAATCCGTCTTGCGAAGTTTTCCAATGTCGATCAGCGCACCATACGCGGTGAGATATGGCATCCAGACGGCAGCCGCCGTTTCCCAGCTCAGCGATGGCGGATGCCTGACGACCAGCCCGGCGGGGAACGTGACCAGCTCGCCATAAGCCGGCCAGCGGACCATCGACAACGGCGGCACGACGCTGACCGCGTCGCCTCGCGCGAAACCTTCCACGCCTTCGCCGAGCGCTTCGATGATGCCCGCAGCCTCGAGGCCAAGACCGGACGGTAACGCCGGCGTTTCGATATAGGAACCCGCACGCAGCAATGCCTCGGCCCGGTTCAGCCCCAACGCCTTGACGCGGATCTGAATCTCGCCGCGTGCGGGTGGGGGAACGTCGACGTTCTCGATGCGCAGAACCTCTGGACCGCCATGTTCATAAAAGCGAACGACTCGTGTCATCTCGATCCAACTCCAAAGTAGGTGAACCGAATACACTATGCCCGCGGCCTTCACGTGGATAAATAGCCGGAAAACTAAAACAGTCGAAACTGGGAGTTTTCAAATATGGATCGCCTTACCAGCATGGCCGTGTTTGTCAGAGCCGTCGATCTGGGCTCGTTCGCGGCCGCAGCAGACGCGCTCGGTCTATCCGGGCCTATGATCGGCAAGCATGTCCGGTTTCTCGAGGAGCGGCTGGGCGTGCGCCTCATCAACCGGACGACGCGCCGGCAGAGCCTGACCGACTTCGGGCGAGCCTATTATGAGCGCTGCCGCGTCGTACTCGCTGAGGCGGACGCGGCGGATGCGCTGGCGGCCGATCAATTGTCCGAGCCACGCGGAAAGCTACGCGTGACCATGCCCGTGCACTTCGGGCGGCGTTGCGTGACTCCGGTTCTGCTGGCGCTGACGCAACAATATCCAGCTCTGGAACTGGATTTGTCGTTTAACGATCGCTTCACCGACCTTGCGGAGGGCGACTACGATCTGGCCATTCGGACCGGCGTTCCCGAGGACAAGGGTGGGGTGGTTGCGCGGCGGATTGCGCGTCAGCGCATGGTCGTCTGCGCCTCGCCATCCTATCTCGAGAGACACGGGCGGCCACAGCAGATAGAGGATCTCAGCAGTCACCATGGAATCATCTACAGGCGCTCGGGGCGGATTCGCCCGTGGCTGTTTCCACGCCAGGATCAGCCTGCGGCGGAAGTCACACCCGCTAACCGGTTGCGCCTCGACGACCTCGATGCAATCGCCGACGCGGCTGCCACCGGTATGGGGCTTGCGTGGCTTCCATACTGGCTCATTCGTGAGCGCATCGAGACTGGCGCGCTGGTTCTGCTCTTGCCGGATCAGCGAGTATTTCTATACGACGCCTATGCGCTGTGGCTGCAGACACCTCATCTGCCGTTGAAGGTCCGTCTCGCGGTCGATTCGCTGGCGTCCGCCTTGCCCGGCCTGATGACGTGAACGAAGGCTGCATACTGGCCGGGTTTGAGCCTGGCGAGGCATGGCGGCTTTGAAACTCGGTGGCCGCAATGTTGTCAGTAGCGGTACCCGCTATAACGATGATGGTGCAGACGCCCAAGCGCTTCCTTCGAAGCCGCTCGCTAGCGGAAATTCTTGCGAGGAGACGGAGATGACTGAGCTAGTAACATGCCTGTGGTTCGATCAAGGCCAGGCACGCGAAGCGGCGGAGTTTTACGCCGCCACCTTTCCCGACAGCCATGTCGATGCGGGTCATGTATCCCCCATACCGGGCATTGGGCAGGGTGCGGAATTGACGGTCGAGTTCACCGTGCTCGGCCGGCGCTTCGTGGGACTGAACGGCGGGCCGAACTACAAGGCGAATGAGGCGATCAGCTTCATGGTCTTGACTGATAGCCAGGAAGAGACTGACCGCTATTGGGCCGCCATTACCGGCGATGGCGGGGCGCAAATGCCTTGCGGCTGGTGCAAGGACCGCTGGGGCTTTTCGTGGCAGATCACGCCGAGGCGCCTGCTTGAACTTGTCAACGGCGCCGATCTCGCTGCCGCCAGGCGCGCGATGGAGTCGATGATGACCATGCAGAAGATCGATATTGCCGCGATCGAACGCGCAGCGGCGGCGAAGTAAGCGACGTACGATAAGCGCCGCACGATGACCGCGGGTGAGCGCAATGCAGTCCTGCGGCATCGTGCATATCGGCGCAGCGAACCTTGAGGCAAGCGAGTCTCACCGCGTATGGCCCAGCCGTTCGTTCAAAGACCGGTCATCTTCATCGCCGCTTCAGGAAGCCGCTCGCCCTGAATCTCGATCTTCGCCACTGCATGGTTGATTTCCGTGAGATCGTCAGCGGTCAGTTCGAGATCGGCACTGCCGAGGTTTTCTTCAAGGCGATGCAACCTGGTTGTGCCAGGAATCGGCACGATCCACGGCTTTTGCGCAAGCAGCCAGGCCAGCGCCACTTGAGCGGCCGTCGCATTCTTGCGAGCGGCCACGGTCTTGACGACCTCGACCAGCGCCAGATTCGCTTTACGTGCTGAGGGCGAGAAACGCGGCACGTGATTACGGAAATCGGTTGGATCGAATTGGGTGTGTTCGTCGATCTTACCGGTCAGGAAGCCGGCCCCCAGCGGGCTGAACGGTACGAAGCCAATGCCTAGTTCTTCCAGTGCCGGAAGAAGTTCAGCTTCTGGTCCTCGCCAGAACAGCGAGTATTCGCTCTGTACGGCCGTCACCGGCAGCACGCTGTGAGCGCGCCGGATCGTCTGCACGCCAGCTTCCGACAGACCGAAGTGCCTGACCTTGCCAGCGGCAACAAGGTCCTGCACCGCGCCTGCAACATCTTCGATCGGTACAGCGGGGTCGACACGATGCTGATAGAAGAGGTCGATATATTCGGTGCCGAGGCGCTTCAGGCAGGCATCCGCCACGGCTTTGATATGTTCCGGCCGGCTATTGGTGCCGCCCCGGCGAGCGCCGGTAGCCGGATCGATATCGAAACCGAATTTCGTGGCGATGACGACGCGATCGCGGATAGGCCGCAGCGCTTCACCAACCAGCTCTTCGTTGACGAACGGTCCATAGGACTCGGCCGTGTCGAACAGCGTGATGCCAAGTTCATGGGCATTGCGGATAAGCCTGATCATCTCCTGCTTGTCGGCAGGCGGCCCGTACGATGCGCTCATGCTCATGCAGCCGAGGCCCAGGGCCGACACTTCCAGGTTATTGCCGAGTTTTCGCATTTTCATCTTCGAGTTCCTATCTGTCCCGGGTTATCGGCCGACACGGGCCTGTAGCGACGACGGATAGCGGTCGCCTTCCACCTGGATCGACGCGAGCGCATCGGCAATCTGGCGCCGATCGTCGTCGGAGAGCTCGACTGCCGCGGCCCCGAGGTTCTCTTCAAGACGATGCAGCTTGGTCGTACCGGGAATCGGCACGATCCACGGCTTTTGTGCGAGCAACCAGGCCAGTGCTATCTGTGCCCGCGTGACGCCCTTGCCTTGAGCGATACCACCCAGCACGCCGACCAGATTGCCGTTGGCCTTCCGGTTCGCTTCCGAGAAGCGCGGCACGATGTTGCGGAAATCGCTCTTGTCGAAGGTCGTATGTTCATTGATGGCGCCGGTCAAAAAGCCTTTGCCGAGCGGGCTGAACGGCACGAACCCGATACCGAGTTCTTCAAGCACCGGCATCACGGTGTTTTCCGGCTCGCGCCACCACAACGAATATTCGCTTTGCAGCGCCGCGACCGGCTGTACCGCATGCGCACGGCGAATGCTTTCCGCGCCGGCCTCGGACAAGCCGAAATGACCGACTTTGCCTTCCCGGATCAGTTCGGCGACCGTGCCTGCCACATCCTCGATTGGCACGGCAGGGTCGACGCGATGTTGATAGAACAGATCGATACGATCCGTTTTCAGGCGTTTAAGCGAGGCTTCTGCCACGGCACGGATGCGCTCGGGGCGGCTGTCGAGCGGCTGCTTCGAGTCGCCATCCTGAAAGCCGAACTTGGTGGCGATCACCACCTGATCGCGGAACGGAGCGAGTGCTTCGCCGACCAGTTCCTCGTTGAGAAACGGGCCGTAGCACTCAGCCGTGTCGAAGAACGTCACACCCTGCTCGAACGCCGAGCGGATCAGCTTGATACCGTCCGCCTGTTCCGTGGCCGGACCGTAGCCGTAGCTCAGGCCCATGCAGCCGAGGCCGAGTGCAGAGACTTCAAGGCCGCTGTTTCCTAGTGTTCGCTTTTGCATTTGCTTCTCCCGAATACGGCTCGCGGTAGGGATACACGCGACGTGCCGGCAACAAAGCAAAGTTTAGGTTGATGTCGTATCTTCAACAATCCGCGATATGATTCATGATGTATTGAGTAAATTTCACAAATCATGCGCACCGGTCTACCCGAGTTGACGGCTTTCGTCGAAATAGCGGAGCAGCAAAGCTTCAGCCGCGCGGCAAGGTCGCTTGGCGTGTCGCCGTCCGCGCTCAGTCACACCATTCGTAACCTTGAAGCCAAACTCGATGTACGCCTGTTCAACCGCACCACGCGCTCAGTGGCGCTGACAGAAGCGGGCGAGCAAATGCTGCTGCGGGTTCGGCCGGCCATGGCGGACCTGGAAGATGCGGTGAACGAGGCGGCCTCGGCTCGCAACCGTCCGTCCGGCTCAATCCGGATCAGCGCATCGGAGTCAGCGGCAAGGCTGCTGATCCGCCACGTGCTGCCGGAATTTCTTAAGCGTTATCCGGACATCTCGGTCGAGTTCGTGGTCGATACGCGGCTTGTGGACATCGTCGCGGACGGCTTCGATGCCGGTATTCGCGTTCTGGAAGACGTTCCACGCGACATGATCGCGATTCGATTCGGCCCGGAGATGCGGTTTGCAGCGGTAGCGTCGCCGGAGTACCTGTCAGACCGGACGCTGCCAAAAACCCCGCGCGACCTGAAGCAACACAACTGCATTCGCTTCCGTTTCGAGAGCGGTTCGCTTTACCGCTGGGATCTGCAATATCGCGGCAAGAGCACGAGCGTGGATGTAGAGGGGCAGTTGACGCTTGGCAATCTGAATCTGATGGTGGAGGCCGCGCTGGATGGCATCGGCATTGCGTGGGTTCCGGAACATCTGGTGGTGGATCATGTGAACTCCGGGCGCCTCGTACACTTGTTGCCGGAGTGGAGTCCGACATTTCCAGGGCTATGCCTGTATTACCCGGCAAACCGTCACCCACCTACGGCGCTCAGGCTGTTCGCTGAGGCGATTCGCGAATGGGCGGAGCAATAAGCGGCCGGTCAGGCGATCATGAGCCACTCGACTCGAATGCCGAGACCAGATACTCCATCAACACCCGGACCCTCATCGGCACCCGGCGGCCTGCTGCATAGACAAGATGGATCGGCACCGTCTCAGGTTGCAACTCGGGCAGCAACACCTGGACCTGGCCGGAGCGGATTTCTTCGGCCAGTAGCCAGAATGGCGCCTGAGAAATGCCAAGGCCGCAAAGCACAGCCGCGCGAATATGTTCCGCATCGCCGGTCAGCAGCGAACCGCGCGGAACGTAGGAGACGCTGTGCTGCCCGACCCGGAGTGACCAGGGGCTGCGCTCACCATCTTTCGCAAAGGCAATGCAGGTGTGCTTGTCCAGGTCCGCGAAGCGGGTCGGCACACCGTTCGCGGCGAGATAGCCCGGGCTTGCCACCAGCACGAAATCGGTCTCGGACAACTTTCTTGCGGTAAGCGAGGAGTCCAGCAATCGACCATGGCGGATTGCAAGGTCGATACCTTCTCCAACCAGGTCCGCATAGCGCTCGGATACGGATAGCTCGATCGCGACGTCCGGATACCGTCGAAAGAACTCGGGGAGTAGCGGCGTAATGCAAAGCCGGCCATGCCCTGGCGCGGTATTGAGCCTGACCACGCCGCGTGGCGACTGCTGCCGCTCGCCCACGGAAGACTCGAGCGCGTCAAAGTCGTCGACCCATTGTTTTGCCGACTCGTAGAACGTTTGCCCCGCTTCCGTGATCGCGAGCTGGCGTGATGTCCGTATCACGAGCTGGGCGCCAAGATGCCGCTCCAGCGCACCAATCTGCTTGCTCACCGCAGGCTGCCCGATGCCTTGCTCACGTCCCACGGCAGAAAAACTGCCGCATTCGACGAGGCGCACAAACAGGCGAATCGCATCCAGTCGATCCATATGGACCACCACCATCAATTCCAGAATGGAATTGATGGTATGTCGAGAGGCAGCGTTTCGGCAATGGATCAAGTTGCTTATGTTATCGGCTGTGCAATCACTGACACTTGGACTGAAGGAGCTGACTGATGAAAGCGATATGTGTGACGCCGAGCCGGGAACTGGAGCTACGCGACATCCCGACCCCGAACGAGCCCGCGCCGGGCCATGTCCTGGTCGACATGGAGGCCTCGGCGATCAATCCTGGCGACAAGACTTTCCTGAAGCGGCCGACAGCCGCCGGTGTTGCACTGGCAACCAGCCGGTATGACGTATGGGGAGCTTCTGGATCAGGGCGGGTGATCGCGGTAGGAGCCGGTGTTCCGGCGGAATATGCGGGCCGGCAAGTGGCAATCTACCGGTCGCTCAAACGAAGCCCGGAGAGTATCGGGCTGTGGTGTGAAACAGCGCAAGTGCCTTACACCAGTTGCTTGATCCTGCCGGATCATGTTCGTGCGAGGGACTATAGCGGTTCGCTCGTCAACGTGATGACGGCCTACGCCTTTCTCGAAGAGATCGCCGAAGCGGGCCACAAAGGGGTGATTGTCACGGCCGGGAATTCGGCTACCGGATACGCGCTGGCTTCGCTGGCGCGCAGAAGGAAGCTGCCCGCGATTTTCCTGGTGCGTAGCGAGGCAGCGAGAGAGGCGCTTTGCCGGACGGGTGCAGAGCATGTCATCGTCACAAACGAAGGTTTTACCGGCACGCTCGGCGCGCTGTCCGCCGAACTTGGGGCGACTGCCGTATTCGACGGAGTGGGCGGCGAATTGACCGGGAGGATATATCCAGGCCTGCCGATGAATTCAACAATCTATTTCTACGGCGTTCTGGGGGGCGCCACCTCGCTTTCGATTCAATCTGCGCATTTCATGATGACGAACCTGACCATGAGGCGGTTCAGCAATTTCGAAAGCAGGACTGTGAAGGAGCAGGAGAAGCTGGTTGCCGCGCTGAAGGCGCTTGAGGGCGTGATCGACGATCCAATGTTCAGGACCAGAGCGGGAATGGAGTTCGGTTATGACCAGATCGAACAGGCCATGGCGTATGAGTCCCGGGAAGGGGCCAAGGCTGTCCTGGTTGCGTAGGGGCGGGTGCTATTTCTGCGCGCCGCAATCGGGTGGACGCCGGCTTTCTTTTCAAAAGATCCGGCCGGGGTATTCGTTATCTGTATTGCATACGGCATTGCACAATGGCCTGGTATCGACGGTGGCGTAAGCGGGGTCGTAATTTAAACTGCCGATCTTCCTCGAATGTCTTGCCAGCTAGGCTATTGCGCTTGCCGTTTAATCGGCGAAGATCATTTGCTATTTCGGAAACCTGATTATGTTGTGATGCACAAGAATAGCCTGAGAGGTCGCGTTTTAACCGGTGTCTTTTACGCGTTGATGGCAGATGCCAATTCGGCCAGTTCTTGCGATGTATTCACGATAGATATATAAACCAAACCACGCACCGGTCTGCATCGACAACCCTGATTTGAAGCGGGCGACACTATGCAAAGGAACGTGTGGAGTCTCGGCATCGGCGGGATAGCGATCCTGACCGGCGCGATGCCGGTGGGGGCTCAGGCGGCGTGCTCGGCTACGGCGCCGGCCAGCAATACGACCGTTACCTGTTCGGGCGCGGGCATACCTTCTGTCGTCGCGGTGACCGGCAGCACCAATGTCACCATCAGCATCGATTCAACTGCGACAGGCAGTTATGCCTTGTCGAGCAATCCGACGCCGTTTTCGGTCGACACATCGAGCTCGATTATCAACAACGGCACGCTCTCGCTATCAGGCAACGGCTCTGGTGTGACCAACCGCGGCGCCATGCTGAACGGTGTGAACAACGGCAATACCGTCACCAACGGCACGACAGGCGTGATCACCACAACCGGCGCCTACAACGACGGCATCGCAGCGAACGGCAACAACAACACGCTGATCAACAACGGCAAGGTCACCACCACGGGTAACAACTCGTATGGCATGACGGCCGCCTGGGGGCAGAGCAACACCGGCGCTTCAGGCAATATGCTCATCAACACGGGCACGGTCTCGACATCGGGCAGCAATGCGCGCGCCGCATCGCTGCTCGGCGGCAGCGGTACGATCAACAACAGCGGCACGTTGACCTCGAACGGCAAGGACAGCCCGGCTGTCTACATGCAAGGCAACAACGACACGCTGATCAATAGCGGCACGGTCCAGACCACCGGCACCGCGTCGAGCAGCGGCAGTGTGGACGCGGTCGTGTCGAACACCCTCGGCAGTTCGTTCACGGCGACGATCACGAACCAGGCGGGCGGACAGATCATCAGCAACAACGGCATTGGTGTGCGTTCGACCAATGGCAATACGACGATCACGAACGCCGGGCTCATTCAGGGAGGCAGCGGCACCGCAATCAAGGGCGGCAACGGCAACGTCACGCTAAACCTGCAGACCGGTTCGCAGATTGTCGGCACGGCTGACGGCGGCGCCGGTACGAACGTGGTGAACCTGCAAGGCTCGGGAACCGCGTCGAACGCATTCGTCAACTTCCAGAGCCTGACGATGGCAGGCGACGCCTGGACATGGGCCGGCACCGGCACGTTTGCGACAGCCCTCGTGCAGAGCGGCACGCTGGACCTGACAGGCACGCTTGGCACAACGACGGCATCGGTTGTCGCGACAGTGGACAGCGGCGCGACGCTGCAGGCCAACGCATCGAACCTGCCGCTCTCGGTGACCGACAACGGGCTCGTGCGCTTTCAGCAGGACAGTGCAGGCGCCTACACAGGCCTCATCGGCGGCGCGGGCGCGGTAGAGAAGACCGGCGCCGGCACGCTGAGCCTGTCGCCGTCCGCATCGGGCGGCAACACGTATTCGGGCGGCACGACGATCACCGGGGGCACGTTATTGGTGGCGGCAGACAATGCGCTCGGCGCGTCGTCCGGTGGCTTGACGTTCAACGGTGGCACGCTGCAGTTTGGCAGCGCGTTCAATCTCGCGTCGAGCCGCGCGGTGTCGATCACTTCGAACAATGGCACGATCGACACGCAAGGCTACAACTCGACAATCGCGCAGAACATCACGGGCGCGGGCTCGCTGACGAAGCTCGGCTCCGGCGCACTGACGCTCAATGGTGCGAACAGTTATACGGGCGGCACGAACGTAAATGCGGGCACGGCGATCGTCGGTGACGGCACGAGTGCATCGGCGGCACTGTCCGGCGGCGGACCGGTGACGGTCGCGTCGGGCGCGACGCTTGGCGGCTATGGCAGTGTGACCGGCAGCGTGACAAACAGCGGGACGCTTGCCGTGGCGAATGCGCTCGCCAGCCTTTCGGGCGGCTCGACCGGAAACTTTCAGATCAACGGCAATCTGACGAATGCGGGGCTTGTGCAACTGGGTGGGAGTGGCGTCGGCAATACGTTGACGGTCACGGGCAACTATGTCGGGCAGAACGCGACGATCGCGCTGAATACGTATCTGGCGGGGGACGGTGCGGCGTCGGACAAGTTGGTGATCAATGGCGGCGCGGCCAGCGGTACGAGTGCGCTGAAGGTGACGAATGCTGGCGGACCGGGTGCGCAGACCCTCGCGGACGGAATCCAGGTGGTACAGGCGCTCAGCGGGGCGACGACCGCTGCGAGCGCATTCACGTTGTCAGGCGGATCGGTCAGTGCGGGTGCTTACACGTATTACCTCGCGAAAGGCGGCACGTCGGCGGGAACAGGCAATAGCTGGTATCTGCGCGACACGGTGCCCTCGAAGCCGCTGGCGGAGACGTCGCAACCGGGGCAGCCGGTTGCGCCGGTCGAATCGCCCGTTGTTGCGGAGGGCACGCCGTCACCGATCACCGAGGCTGTTGCCGATGCGGTCCCGGGTGCCGCAGAGGTGCCGGTTTACCGCGAGGAAGTACCGTTGTATGCCGAAGCGCCGGCCGTCGCCCGCCAACTGGGGCTGCTGCAGATCGATACGTTCCATGATCGCGAGGGCGAACAGGGGCTGCTGACCGGCAGCGGCCCGGCGCCCGCATCGTGGGCGCGTGCGTGGGGCGGCTACAGCGACATGCAGCAGAAGGGCGACGTGACACCGTCGTTCGACGGCTCGGTGTGGGGGATGCAGATCGGGCAGGACCTGTATGCGGACAACGGCCCCAGCGGTCACAGCAATCACTACGGATTCTTTCTCGGCTTCTCACGCGCCGTGGGCGACGTGAACGGTTTCGCACTGGGTCAGCCGGATCTGGGCGTTGGCACCTTGCAGGTGAATGCGTACAACCTTGGCGGCTACTGGACGCATCTGGGCCCCGGTGGCTGGTACACGGACGCGGTGCTGATGGGCAGCGCGCTGACCGTACGGACGCTTTCGAACGACGGCGTGAGCGGTTCGACGGACGGCAATGCATTCACGGGTTCGGTCGAGGCCGGACTGCCGATTCCACTGGGCTACGGTCTGACGCTCGAGCCGCAGGCGCAACTGGTCTGGCAATGGCTGTCGCTGGAACAATTTAACGACGGCATATCGAACGTGGCGTGGAATAACGGCAACACGTTCCTCGCCCGCTTGGGGGCGCGGCTGCAATGGGCATTCGACGCGCACGGGATTGACTGGAAGCCTTACCTGCGCGTGAACGTGCTGCGTTCCTTCGGCGCAGATGACCAGACCACCTTCGACGGGACGACGACGCTGGGCACCCAGGTCGGCCAGACGGCCGGCCAGATCGGCGCAGGGCTGGTCGCACAACTGACGAAGCACGGCAGCGTCTATGCGACGTTCAGCTACCTGACGAATCTCGGCGGCGAGCATCAGCGCACGATTACCGGCAATGCCGGCGCGCGCTGGACCTGGTAGCGCACACTTCTCGATGTGAGCGGCGCAAGGATCACACGATCCCACCTCAGCGGGAGTGCGTCCAGCTGTCACGCGCCCGCATTGCGATCTGGCGAATTCGCTTCTCGCTCAGGGGCATGGCCGCAAAGACCCCCATCTGTTAGCGCAGCTTGCGCGCCTTGCGACTAGTTTGCCGCCAGCATCGAGATCCCGGCGTCGCCGAACAGCGTCTGCACGTTGTCGGAAGAGATATTTTTCGCCAGCGCCGACAGATCGACCCCTTCGGGCTTACCGATCAGCGCATAGCTAAGATCGGCGTGGCGCCATGTCACGACGTTCATGCTGGCGACGCGCTGCTCGGCGATTGCCGCGTCGGCCCGTGCGTCCTTCATCACGCAGAGCGCAATGGGCGCACCTTGTGGCGGCAGATAGACGATCTGCACCAGCGGCTTGTCGTTAAAGCGCAGCCGCTGTACGCGCTTGAAGGTCAGTCCGGCCTGACTCAGGTCCGGAATTCGCAAATCGAGCCCGTCCTGATGACGAATTTCGTCGAGCGTTTGCGCCGACAGTTCGGCATTGACCGGCACCTGGGCAATGGTCTCGCGCGAATAGAGCTGCTGATAGCCCGCCGCGGCTGCGATCCAGCTTGACGCCTGCGGGTTGGCCGCGGCAACCGTTGCGGAAGAGTTGGCGCCGGGGCCGGCGCCGAGGCCCGGCACAAGGCGCAGGCCGATGCTGCAGCAGAACGCCCCGGCAACGAAGGCCGCCGCCAGCCACAGCGGCGCCACACGCAGCCGCGAGCGCACCGGCTCCGACGGCGGAGCGAGCGGGCCGTGCTCGAGCACAGCGTCATTGGCGCCGGGTGTGGCGGTACGCTGCGCATGGGTGCGCGCCAGCGCCGCGATGGCTTCGGTCAG
>SDBV01009749.1_pt1 | contig 12699 bp, 12 predicted proteins | sample 2277081 | NCBI WGS metagenome assembly SDBV01 (sample SAMN10402039, study PRJNA504765) | marine sediment metagenome | isolation source: marine sediment core GS10_PC15, 223 cmbsf | place: Arctic Ocean: Southern Knipovich Ridge | collected 2010
GATTGTAGGTTTTTTGAAAATGTTCTTAACGAAGTAAAGCCAGATTATCTTCTTATCAAGCTAACTGATCGTCATCATAATCATTTACTTCATAATCTCTGTAAAGTGCAAGGTATTAAGATCTTGATGTTAGTTCCTACACGTGTAGGTTTTAGATGGATGATTTCAGAAGAGGCTGATGAGATTTTTTATAAAAAAAATATACAACAGAAATCTAATAGTTCCAGAACAATAAATGAGTTACAAAAATATATGAATCAGTATAATTTAACGAAAGATATCAATAATTTTAAAAATATTTATTCTCTATCCAAATGGAAATCTCTTATTTCTTCTTTGGATTATTACCGACAAACAATTCCACGAGCTACAGTAAGAAAAATGAGTAAATCTATTCAAAAAAAATATAGAGAGTCTTACATTAACAAGAATTTCATTAAAAATATTGATGAAAAAACATCCTACATTTATTTTCCATTACATTCTGAACCAGAAAGAGCATTATCAATTACTGCACCATATTATACAAATCAGCTTGCAGTAATTTTTAATATAGCACAATCAATGCCTGCTGGTTATCTATTATTCGTTAAAGAACATCCTTTAATGAAAATTCTGAATTGGAGAAGCATTTCATATTATGAAACAATAAAGAATTTACCTAACGTTAAACTTTTGCATCCTTCAATTCCATCAAAAGATGTTATGAAAAAAAGTTCATTAGTTATAACTATCGCTGGCACTTCTGGTTTTGAAGCACTGTTCTACAAAAAACCTGTAATTACTTTCGTAAATACAGGATATTCCACAATTCCGTCAGTTCATACAATTGAAAAAATTGAAGATCTTCCTAGGATCATTAAATTGGCATTAGAAACTAAAGTGGATCCAACCTTTTTAGATGAATACGTAAGATTGCTAGATGAAAATTCGTTTGAATGTGATTTAAATCAGATTTTAGTAGATCTATATTCAAGCATATTTCCAGGAGGTTTTATGACAGCTGTGGACCTATCTATGCCTCAAATAAAATCATTTTTAAAGAAACATAATTCATTGTTTGAAAAATTAGCAATTGAACATATCAAAGAAATAAAAAATAAAAAATAATGCAATTAAGAATCAAACAAAATCTTTTAAACAAATGTGTTATCTTTAGACAATCATAAATTTATAAGTCAAATTTTGGATTTTAGTACTAATGAGCTATGGCAAACCTCTCTATGAGAATTTAAAATATTGTTCAAGATGCTGTATGCCTGAAACCAATGAAGGTATAACCTTTGATGAGATGGGAATTTGTGCAGCCTGCCAATCAGCAGAGCAAAAAATACACATTAACTGGAAGGAGCGAGAAGCAACGTTTCGTAAAATTCTTGAAGAGTACAAAAAAAAGAGTGGAGATAATTATGATTGTGTAATAGGAATAAGTGGTGGAAAGGATAGTACTTTTCAACTGTATTTACTTACTCAAGTATATGGCATGAATCCACTTGCAGTAACATTTAATCATACTTGGTATAATGAAACAGGAAAGGCTAATCTACAAAATGCAATAGAAAAATTTAATGTGGATCACTTGATGTTTACACCTCGAAAAGATATTGTTAATAAATTAGCTCGAAAATCTCTTAAAGCTATCGGTGATGCATGTTGGCACTGTCATGCGGGAGTTGGAGCATTTGTTTTGCAAACTGCCATTAGGTATAATATTCCACTAATCGTCTGGGGTGAATCAGTTGCACATGCATCAGGAAGAGCAACTCATTATAACCCAGTAAAATATGATAGAAATTATTTTACAAAAGTTTCAGCCAAAGTTGAAGCAATAAAAATGACCGGTGATGGAATTACAATGAAACAAATGAGTCCATATATCTTTCCATCTGAAGAAGAATGTGATAAAGCTGGTATTGTTGGAATATTTTTGAGTGATTACATCTTTTGGGATGATGAACGACAAACAGAATTTGTTAGGGATGTATGGGGTTGGAAAGAACATGATGCTGAAGGGACTTATAAAAAATACAAAAGTGCTGGTTGTACAATGGTAGGCGTTCATGATTACTCAAAATTCGTTAAAAGAGGATTTGGAAGAGGTACTGATCATGCAAGTCAGGATGTTAGAGCAGGGTTATTGACTCGTGAAGAAGGTTTTGAACTAGCAAAAAAATTTGATACAATGAGACCAGATGCATTGGATGAATATCTGAAAATAACAGGTTACACTGAAGATGAATTCTATGAAATACTACAAAAGAAACGTGAAGGAAAAGCCAAAGATCTTCCCCAAACAAAAAATGAATGAAATTGGAAATTGAACAAAAAGAATTATTTCAACTAGACGCAACAGAAGCTATTGATTTAATAAAATCTAGAAAAATCACCAATGAAAACTTAATCAATTCTATAATTGAACAAATCAAAAAAATTAATCCTGTAACTAATGCTTGGGTAAACTTAAATTTTGAACAAACACTTGAAAATTCTCGTAAATTAGATTCTAAAATTAGGTCTGGTGAAAACATTGGTCCCTTGTATGGAATTCCAATAGGAATTAAGGACATTTTTAACACGAAAGATTTTCCAACAGAAATGGGTAGTCCCACATGGGCAAATTTTACACCAGGAAATGATGCCCGAGTTGTTCATGCTATTAGATTAGCTAATGGTATTATAATGGGAAAAACTGAATCAGCAGAATTTGCAGTTCATGCTTTGGGAAAAACAAAAAATCCATATGATGTAAAAAGAAGTCCTGGAACAAGTTCAAGTGGTTCTGCTGTATCTGTTGCAACCCGTATGGTTCCTTTGGCGATAGGAACCCAAACTGCAGGTTCTATTATTAGACCAGCAAGTTTTTGTGGTGTTTACGGCTTCAAACCTAGCTTTGGATTAATTCCTAGAACAGGAATGTTAAAAACAACAGATTCCCTAGATCAGATTGGTTTCTTCGCTCGAACTGTAGAAGATTTAGATTTATTCTTCAATATAATTAGGGTAAAAGGAACTGATTATCCTTTTAGCCATTCAGCTTTTACGGATAAACAGCGCCAAATTATCAAAGATAGACCCTGGAAAATTAAATTTGTAAAATCTCATGTATGGGATAGTGCAGAACCATATGCAAAAAAATTATTGAAAGAATTTGTTACTAAATTATCTGAACATAGTGATTTTGAAGTTGAAGAACTTGATTTGCCTAGAGAATTTGAATCATCACATGAAATGCATGAGAAAATATATGCAAAATCGCTTTCATATTATTTTAAAGATGAATTAAGAAATAAAACCCTCGTAAGTGAAGTATTTTATGAATTAGCATCAAAATCTGAGAATATATCATATACTCAATTTAATGATGCAATAAAGTCTCAATTCAAGTTGAGGAAAATTCTGGATAAACTTTTCAAAGAATTTGATATTATTGTTAGTCTGTCAACAGCTGGTCATGCACCATTTAGAAACGAGAGGGAAAAGGTTGATCCAAGTTTAATTTGGACATTGTGTGGAAATCCCTCTGTTTCTGTACCCGCATTTAAAACTCCTGAAGACCTGCCTATGGGATTACAAATTATTTGTAGGAAGTATAACGACCTTTTACTATTGCAATTTTTAAAATCCCTTAAAAATAAAAAACTAATTCCAAATGGTCCTTATCCTTTATTGGCTTCTTAAAAATCAAGTAAATTTTTAAATAACTATATTATCACAATATCATTAATTTGGAATAAGCTTCTCTTTAACAAGTATATTTTTTATTTCATCTTTTGTTAGTAACTCTACCATATCCGAAGAGTATTGATTTTTTAAACTAGCTTCTTTTATACCAAAATCTTTCAGATCATGATTCTGGGTTTCCTTATCAAAAATGACATAATCATTCTCAGTTTCGTATGTTATCCTTATCTCGTCTTTACTAATTAGAGATTCATGATATTTTTCACCTGGTCTAACTGAAATTATTTCAACATTATCTTTACCCTTAAGAAGTTCTAAAATAGCATTTTTCATATCCTCAACTTTGTAGGCCTTGAGTTTAGGGACAAAAACTTCTCCTCCTATTGCATTCTTTGAAGCTCTAAAGATCAAGTCAAGAGCATTATTCATTGTAATGTTAAACCTAGTCATATTGGGATCAGTAATTGTTAATTTTTCACCTTTCGATATTTGTTCTATAAGAGTAGGCACAATAGATCCTCTACTGCCTAATACATTTCCATATCTTACACACAAAAACTTGATATCATGATTTCCTTTGTAGAAATTTGCAGAAACAAACAACCTTTCCATTAATAATTTTGTGGCACCATACGTGTTAAAAGGAGATACAGCTTTGTCAGTTCCTATTGCAAGTGCCATTTCGACATTATTATCTAAACAAGACTCTATGAGATTCTGAGAACCATAGACGTTTGTTTTAACAGCCTCAAAGGGATTGTATTCTGCAACTGGAACTTGTTTTAAAGCAGCAGTATGAAACACTATGTCAATATTCTCTAATGCTCTAAATACTCTTTCTTTATCCCTTACATCACCAATTAAAAATCGAAGTCGTTTATCCTTGAATTCTTTTCGCATATTGACTTGTTTCCATTCATCTCTGCTAAAGATTCTTAATGTATCAACATCAGTTTCTAGTAGTTTTTTTGTGAGAGCTTTTCCAAGAGAACCCGTTCCCCCAGTAATTAGTATTTTTTTACCTTGAAACATAATTCAAATTGTTTAGGTTTCTAATACAATAACCTTACGTTAAAAATTTTAAACCCTGTAATATCCTCAATGTTGAACATTTTTCAATTTCACATGATTATTAGTTAATAAGCTGTATATTTTTAAAAAAAATTCCATTATAATATCATTTGAAAATCAGGTAAGATAAATTTTTTTTGAATCATTTTCTGATGATTTTATTAATCCTAATATTGCTTCTAATACACGCAGTCCATCTGAAGCAGTTGAAATTGGTTTAATGCCATTTTGAACACAGTCTATTAGATGATTAACCCCATTACTAATCAGTTCTTTTTCTTTAGGTATATTGTAGGGAAAATCATCTTTTTCTAGTTCTTTATATCCTGAAAAATATTTGCTGTTTGTAATCGTGTAATACTCAACTTCAAAACCACTTGAGAGTAATCTAATTCTGCCTTTTGAACCAAGTATGTCTCCTTCAAAAATTAAATAATCAGAGACATCAGACGGTTTAACATAACACATAGGTCCATTTCGAAATTTTAATATCCCAAAAATATTTGGGTCGTTCTTATTTGAATGACTAACTTCACTTTTGTATCCTGACACCCATTCAATATCGCCAAAAAAATATCGCATTAGGTCAATGATATGAGTACCAGTATTATGAATTCCAGCAGTATAGTAAAAGGTACTATGAAAAATTTTTCCTAATTGGTTGTTTTCTAACAATTTCTTTATTAAGGAATTTAAATGATCAAATCTTCTTTGATGATCAATCAAAATCACTGTTCCATTTTTTTTACAAACGTCAATAATTTTTTTGGCATTTTCCAAACTATCTGCAATTGGTTTCTCACAAAAAATTCCTTTCACACCTGCGTTTGAAGTTTTTATAACCATTTGTGCATGTTCCTCTGGCAGAGTACAAATAGAGACAATTTCTGGATTAACTTTTTGTATCATTTCATCAATATTTGTGAAAAGATTATTAACAGAAAATTTTTTTCCATATTTTTCTAACTTTTGTTCATCTATATCACATAAGGCAATTAGTTCCGTTTTTTCATTTTTGTGATATGCTCCAGCATGAGTACTAATTGTTTTTCGTAAAGGCTCATCATCAAATCCACACCCTATTCTCCCACACCCAACAACAGCTGCTCTAAGTACCATTGAAAATTTTTTTACTACTTCAAATAAAATTCCTACGGAAACAAAAGAAAGCCTTTTACCTCTCATTTCAAGAATTGAAGCATATGAATAGGGCCTTTCTAACAGGCAAAAAAGTATACCTGAGAGGATTAGAAGAAGATGATTTGGAATATATCCAGAAATGGTTGTGTGATTCAGAAGTCACACATTTATTATTTCAAGGAGACAAACCATTACTGTTAGACCAAATAAAGGAAAATTTTCTCAACGATGTTAAAGCAGGAAGTATTATCTTTGCTATATTTGATAAGAAAAAAAATAAGATTATTGGATGGGCTGGATTATATGAATTCGATTGGATAAGCCGTAAAAGTGAAGTCAGATTTTTCATTGGCGAAAAAAGTTTTTGGAAAAAAGGATTTGCAACAGAATGCGTTTCACTATTAGTTAATTATGGTTTTCAAAAACTGAACTTGCACCGAATCTATGGTGGTGTTAATGAAGAAAACCATGGTAGTGCTAAGATATTTCTCAAATTAGGTTTTTCAAAAGAAGGTCGACTTAAAGATGATCATTTTAGAAATGGACGATATTATGACATAGTTCGATTTGGATTAATAAATAAAAAAAATAAATAATGAATTTCAAACATAACTAAATTAAATTTTAATCTAACAGATAATTATGTTCAAGTCAGGACTCAGAATATTTTTTATTAAGTTCTGAAATCTTTGGTTCTTTTTCTAATAACTCCAAAATATCTTGCATGTAGAATATTCTTGATTCATTATACAATTTTTCATAAACTTTAGTAATGAATTGATAATCCTCTTTGTAATCTAATGTCCATCTCATATGAAACAAATTCTTCTCATAAGTTAAATTAAAACAATTAAAATTTTTTTTATTCTGAATTATATAAGTTGGAAACCATTCCCTAAAATATTCATTTTTCAATTCTTTAGAGAGTCTATTTAACAAAGATTTGGATATTACTTCTGCATCAAGCCCATGAGGAAAAGTTCTTTGAATAGTATTGCTTACGAAATCATAATTTTTATCAGATTTGTAAATTTCAACCAATTTATCTACAACTGCAGGATCAATCAAAGGACAATCTCCAGTAATCCTTACAATCGCATCTGCTTCAAATTTATTTGCAGCACCTAGTAATCGTTCAATTAAATTTTTTTCAGAACCTCTAAAAAACTGAATTTCATTTTTAATAAGGAATTTTTCTATTTTATCATCTAAATTATTCGATGAAAAAGCAACACAAATCTGATCTAAGTTTCTGCACGCTTGAAGTCTATGAAAAATATGCCAAATTACAGGTTTATCTAAAATAGGTAACATTACCTTCTCTGGAAGGCGTGTAGAACCCATTCTAGCTTGAATTGTTGCGAGTATTTTCAAAGCTCTATACCAATTTTGAATTGTCTAACAATAATTTATTCATTAAATCATTGTACATGAAATTTACCATGGCAACAATTGTTTACAATGAAATACCTATAATATCAAAGAACTTCAACAAGCTAAATGGCTAATTTAGCTATCAACGGTGGGCTCCGAATTAGAACAAAACCTTTTCCAAAACATCCAATAATTGGGGACGAAGAAAGAAGGGAAATTACTTCAGTTTTAGACGCTGGAAATCTTTCTACTTTTATCGCATCTTCGGGAGAAAATTTCTTAGGCGGAGAAAAAATTAGAGAATTTGAAAAAAATTTTTCACAAAAAATAGGGACCAAATATGGAGTCGCTTTTAACTCTGGTACATCTGCACTTCACGCTGCAGTCGTTTCCGTAGGAGTTAAACCACAAGAAGAAGTAATTGTTCCTCCTTATTCCTTTACTTCAACTGCTACCTGTACATTGATGCATAATGCCATTCCAGTATTCAGTGATGTCAAAAACGATATTTATTGTCTTGATCCTAAAAAACTTCCAAATGTTTTAAGTGACCTCACCAAAGCAATAATTCCAGTTCATCTGTTTGGTCATCCTTGTGATATGGATGAGATTACTAACTTCGCTAAAAAAAATAATTTAAGAATCATTGAAGATTGTGCACAAGCTCCTGGTGCACAATATAAAGGCAAAAATGTTGGAACGATCGGTGATTGTGGAGTTTTTTCATTTCAAGAAACTAAAAATATAATGACTGGAGAAGGTGGGATGTTACTAACTGATAATGAAGAAATTGCTAATATAGCGAGAATGGTTCGTAACCATGGAGAGGTAATTTTACCTGAACAAAAAAATCGTACTTACAGATCAGAATTTTTAGGATGGGGTTATAGAATGACTGAATTAGAAGCTGCATTAGGAATTGCTCAAACGCCCAAATTAGACAATTTTAATCAACAACGAAACGAATTAGCAAACTTCCTAGCTAAAGAAATTAACAAAATTAATGGCTTGATACATTCAAAATATGAGTTTGTTAAACATGCCTACTACGCCTTTGGGTTTTCTTTTGATGAAGATAAAATAGGAATTTCTAGAAACAAGTTTTGTCAAGCTCTAATTGCTGAAGGAATTCCATGTGGACAAGGCTATGTCAAACCCTTGTATCTCAACCCAATATATCTTGAAAAAAGAGCCTTTGCCTTCAAACATTACGAAGGTACCGCCAAATATCAAAAAGGCATTTGTCCAATTTCTGAATCTCTATATGAAAAAGAACTAATTGTATTAACCGTTTGTAGACCCCCTACAGTTATTTCTGATATGGAAGATATAGTTAATGCAATTACAAAAATTATTGAAAATAAAGATGAATTAAATTAAAAACATAAGTTATGAATTCTATTTCTTCAACTTTCTTACTAAACAAAATGCTTCGGCAGCAAAGAATCCTGAAACACTGCCCCATCTCTTCGCAATTACTTCTAGAGCACTTGTTGATCTGGGATGAGGAAATTTTCTTAACTCATTTTTGTAAGCCGATAGAGCTTTTTGTTTGGATTTTAATTCCTTACTTATATCAACAAAAACATTGGGATTAAAACTAGAAGAAAAACTCCACTCTGTAGATGAGGGTATTTCAAAAGTATAAACTTCTTCAACTTTATTACTTTTTGTAGGTCTAGTTGCAGTTAAAGTAGCATTGTAAATAATTCGATGATCAATATTAACATCATGAGGGGTATGTGTATAGATTACCGTAGGATTGAATTTTTTTATCGTACCTTCTATTTTTTTTGTAATTTCTAAATTTGAAACAATATCCATTTCATTATCTGGGAAATCATGAAATTCAATATCATTTACTCCTACAATTTTTGCTGCTTTTCTAGCATCTTTTCGTAATTTTTTTAATTGAGAATTAGCTTCTTTTTTGAAAGATTTCTCAGGATTATACTTTGTAGAATTTTTGTAGTTTAAAGAACGTCTAGCAAAAATACCCTGTGACATAATTACAATTTTTACTTTGTCCCCAGATTTAGTGAATTTTTTAATGGTTCCCCCCATTCCTAAAATTTCATCATCAGGATGAGCAGCAAGAACTAAAATCTTCAACAATCTATTTCTCCCTCAAATCTTAACTTCTTCCCATCGAATAAAGCCAATTTAAAAATAATTCTTTTATTTCCTATTCTAAGAAATGCGTTAGGATAAGGATCTGCTAACATACGTATAAAATCGTACAAATATTTTTTAGAATAATCTAAAGTCTTTAATTCACTTTCATCAGGTTTCCTTCTTTTAAAAGTAGTTGGCTTACCCACTTGTTTTCTTTTTCTATATTTGCCTTTAATTATTTTGAGTATCATATTGTAGTCATTAAGTATCATTCTATCAAATATTTCAGATAGTGAATCTTTCAAAGAGAGATCTCTTTGTAATAAAATATCTCCTTGATCAAGCCCTTCAGACATTAAAAATGCAGTAGATTTAGTTTTATGAATTCCACGAATAATTTGATTTTGTATAGGACTACCCCCACGAAATTTAGGTAAATTAGATTCATGAAAACATACACAATTGTAATTATTTACTATTTCAGAAGGAATTTTCCACGACCAGTCAGGAAAAAAAATGAATTTAGGATTAATTTTTTTTAGATATCTGAGAGTTAGTTTTTTGCGAGAAGTTAAAAGTATAATATTCTTATGTCTTTTTGATATTTTTTGATATAACTCCAGAGCCCAAAACCTATAAGCACAAAATAAGTATTTCATTAATACTAATTCGTTAAAATCAAGTGTTTTAATTTATCCCTAAATCCATAACTAATATTTTTTTTAATATATGCTATGAAAAGATATAGATACCAAGCAAAATTAATCAAGGTTAATAGAAAAGTCATTTTGTATTTCACATGATTAACAAAAATCAGGTTTTCATAATAGCCGAAGCTGGCTCAAATTGGAGAATAGGTACTTCTATTCGAGATATCCAAATGGCAAAAAAGTTGATAGATGTTGCACATGAAGCTGGAGCAAATGCTGTAAAATTTCAAACATATAGAGCCGAATCAGTTTATGTACCCAATGCTGGTGAATCCAATTATTTATCAAAAAAAGGTGAAAAAAAATCAATTAATGAAATATTCAAAGATTTGTCAATGCCTTATGAGATGATCCCACAATTATCAGATTATTGTAAAAAGAAAGATATTCAATTTATGTCGACTGTTTTTTCTATTGAAGATGCAAAAGCAGTTGATCCTTATGTAGATATACATAAAATTGCTTCATATGAAATTACTCATTCACGTTTAATTGATTTTATAGCAAAAACTAGAAAACCATTAATTCTTTCAACAGGAGCTGCAACAGAAAATGAAATAGAATGGGCAATAAATCACTTCCGTCAAAACGGTGGAAAAGAAATTTCATTACTACAAACTACAGCAAAATATCCTGCACCACTATCAACTTTGAACCTTAAAGTAATTCCAAGTTTGAAAAATCACTTTAATGTTCCAGTAGGGCTTTCTGATCATAGTACTAATCCCATAATGGGGCCAATAATTGCAGTTGCTTTGGGAGCTTCTATAATTGAAAAACATTTTACATTAAGTAAAGAATTACCCGGACCAGATCATTCGTTTGCTTTAACACCAGATCAACTAAAAACCATGGTAAAAGCCATTAGAGAAAGTGAAACATGTCTTGGAATTGGAAAAAAAATAGTCCAAAACGAAGAAAAGGAACTTAGGGATTTTGCACAAAGAGGCCTTCAATCAATAAAATCTATTAAAAAAGGGGAAATACTAAGAGAAGGAGTTAACATAGATATTTTGCGACCTGGTAAACAGAAAAAGGGTTTGCATCCAATGTATCTAACAAAAATTGAGGGAAAAAAAGCAACAAGAGATATTGATCTAGGTGAGGGCATTATGAATGGCGATTTTGAATAAGTATGAATGGATTTTCTTTGATATGGATGGTACCTTAGCTGACAGTATTAATCAAATGTATGGAATTTATCAAGATTTCTTGAAAGAACATAAACTGCATGGAACACTAGGTGAATTCTCAAAATTAAATGGTCCCTCATTGAAAGAAATAGTCAGTTATTTGAAGAAAAGATACACCTTGAAAGAAAATATGAATAAGTTAATGGTTCAATATGAAAAAAAAATGATAGAAGCATATGGAAATAAAATTTTACCAAGAAAAGGAAGTAATCGCTTACTAACAACTCTTAAAAAAAATAATTATAAACTGGCATTAGTAACATCGGCAAATAAAAAAATAGCCACTGAATTCATTAAGAACAATAATTGGAAAAAATTTTTTTCAGTTATTGTCTTTGGTGATGAAGTAAAAAATTCCAAACCAAAACCAGACATATACCAATTATGTCTTAAAAAAACACGGGCTGATAAAAAAAGAGTAATAGTAGTAGAAGATTCTGAAAATGGTTATAAAAGTGCACTAAATGCTGGTTTGAACTGTGTAATGGTTGATTCTAATGAAAAATTATTCGAAAAAATTAGTAAAGAATTGAACATAGTATGAAAAATCAATCTTTTAAAATTATTACAACAGGTGAAATTGAAATCTATCATACTTCATATGATGAAACAAAATTTTATCCATACAAAGATAAAATAGAAAAAATTTGGAAAAAAATGTGTCAACAAAAAGACATCGAATTTTATAATGATAAGGTCCTTGTTTTTAATAACATCTCAAAAAATAATCACAAAACTGTGATTAATGGAAGTTTTATTGACTATAAATTCATTATAGCAGATAGAACTGATTCTAGCTTAAAATTTTCGATATATCAAATAGGTGTTAGTGGAATGATAATTATCAAAGAAAAAAACGAAAAATATGTTCTCTTTTCAACCCGAAGTTCCAAAATCAATGAATATCCTGGATATTTAGAATTGGTACCTTCAGGAAATATGGATAAATCTTGTAAAAGAAATGATGGAACCGTAGATTTTAAATCAAAATTGATTAATGAATTTGAAGAAGAAACAGGACTTTCATCAACCAACATCAATGAAATCAAAACCTTATGTTTGGTAATGGATTCTATAAATCGTGTTTATGATGTTTGTTGTTGGATAGAGGTAAACATGAGTCGAAATAATGTATTAGCTGGATTCAAAAAAGTTTCAGAATACGAAAATCCTAAATTAGTCAAATTTAATGAGCTTTCAAATTTTGTTGAAGCAAATAGGCAAAAAATAATCCCAACGTCTCTAGCAATTATCCAATGTTATAATGATTCATATTAAAAAAAAATTGAATTTTTTATTCCTACTAGAAATTCGAATGGTATAATATAATAAAATAATTGAATATAGTTAGAAAAATTATATAAAAATTTAACGTTAATGAAAACAAAAAACAATGGAATCAATATTAAAAAAAA
>SDBV01009751.1_pt1 | contig 12698 bp, 10 predicted proteins | sample 2277081 | NCBI WGS metagenome assembly SDBV01 (sample SAMN10402039, study PRJNA504765) | marine sediment metagenome | isolation source: marine sediment core GS10_PC15, 223 cmbsf | place: Arctic Ocean: Southern Knipovich Ridge | collected 2010
GTTGTTATAAATAACGTATTTATAATGCAATATACAATATAGCAAGATTTGAATCTATATATTTTGCCATGGAGAACACAGAGAACTTTGAGAAAAAATATTATATAATTATCTTTTATTTTATACTTATTGAAAAAATTGTGCAAATTAAAAACATTATTACATTTTCTGTCATCTCTGTGACCTCCGTGTGCTCTGTGGCTATTGTATTATTTTAAATAAATTTACAATAAGTCCGAAAGTTGATAAAATATTTTTTACTGGCAAATAAAAATGATTAATAATTAAAAGCTGAAGGCTGATAGCTAAAAGCTTTAACCCAGGAGCTCCTTATGGAAATTACTGTCAATAAAGAAAAAATAAGTGCCGAAATCTGCGAACGTGAAATTCAAAACGTGCGCAAGGAAAATCCCGGCGCATCGAACAAAGAAATCAAAAAACAGGCGCAGCAGAACCTGATTGACCAGGCTATTATCCGCCATCAGGCAAATAAGCGGTTCGGCAGCATTGCGGGAAAGTCCATCAACGAGGAACTCGGAAAGCTCATAGCCCGTTACGGCGGAAAAGAGCAGTTTTACAGCCATTTCAATCTTTCTGAAGAGAATGACGACCTGATAAAAAAAGACATCGAACAGAACATCAAGACAACACGTCTCCTGGAAGAACTCACAAAGGATATTCCGGAACCCTCGGACGATGAAATAAGCTCATATTACGAGGAAAACAAACAGGACTATGTAAAACCGGAAGAACTCCATGCAGCCCATATTGTCAGGCAGATTAATCCCGCAGATCCTATGAGCACATATAACGAGATGAAAGAAATCCGGGGAAAACTACTCGAGGGCGCCGATTTTTCCGAAACAGCGGATAAGGACTCGGGCTGCGATGATGCCGGAGGAGATCTCGGCTTTTTCACCCGCGGGAAGATGGTAGAGGAATTCGATGCAGTTGTTTTTTCCATGGAAATAGGCGAGATTTCACCTGTATTCCAGACCCAGTTCGGATATCACATCGCCACAGTGTATGAAAAAAAGATGCCGGAACAGATTCCCTTCGATAAATGCAGTAACGACATCATGGAACAGTTCCATTACGACCGCAAGAACGATCGCATCTCTGTATGGGTGGATGGATTAAAGAAAGATATGGAAATAGAAATAAAAGGATAAATAATAAGGCAGAAGTGAGAAGGCAGAAGTCTTTTCTTTTAGCTGAATGCTGATCGCTTTTTTAAAAAATGAATAAAAGACACAAGGCACATACGGAGACAGGTTTCAAACCTGCACAAAACGTAAAGATTATCTTAAACTATTAAAAGGATTGGAACGATGAAACGACGTGAATTCTTTAAAACTTCGGCGCTGGGAACACTTGCCGCAGGAACTGCAGGATGCTCATCCTTGATGAGACGGCAAGTTGAAATCAAACCGAAAGTTCATGATTTTTCCAATGAATTCCTAAAGGTGACAAAGCCGAAACCCAAAGGCACAATGGAAATGCGTGAAGTGGGAAAAACCGGTATAAAAGTCTCATATTACACATTCGGATCGCATACACCCAGAAAACTCCATGATTTCCCGGACTACCGTAAGAAAATGCTTATGGAAGCTTATGATCTCGGGGTAAATATATTCGATGTCTATCCTCCCGAATATGTGACATCAGGCGAATACCTCGGCCCGCTAAAGCACAATGTGGTAATTTCCATGTACGGCGGCGCGGATAAGGCACGCAATCTCACCGCCACCCAGTCACATGAACGTATCCTCGGGTTATTCAAACGGGACTACATCGACATGGTGCGGCTCCATTCCCATACACACGACGCGCCGAACTGGCCGGTATGGGAAGAGCTTTTCAAGCTTCGGGAGAAGGGCGCTATCCGCGCGGTCGGAGTCCCGATTCATTACCCCGAGGAAATGGACGATATTCTCGCCGATGAACTCCCGATCGATTATGTCATCCTGCCGTACAACTTCTACCACAACATCCTTTACACCGGGAAGTATCCGGATGATTTCAATCCTCTTGCAGCGACTCTCCGCCAAAGGGGCATCGGTGTTATCACCATGAAACCGTTCGCCAGCGAATGGTATGTGGCACATCTCATGAAAGTGGCAAAAGAAATCGACCCGGAAGGGGAATTGAGTCTTGGACAGGCAATGCTGCGTTATGTCATAAACAGCGGCCTTGAACCGGACACTGTCATGGGCGGCATGTGGTGCATGAACGATGTTTACGATAACATCTCAGCGTTTTTCAGCCCGAAAATATCGGCCGATGAAGAGGAATTACTCGGCAAGGTCAGGAAATACGCCAAACTCATCGAGGATGCTGCGCTGCCGAGGCACTACCGCTTCCTGAATCGCTGGACGTCCCAAGTGGTATGACCGCGGAAAAATAGTGGTTGATTATGTTATAACAGAGGTAGGGACAGATTATAATCTGTCCCTACAAATTGAAATTAATCTCATATTAAACGAGGTAAAGTCTTAGACAGATTTAAAACCTGTCTCTACATGCTCTTTGCATCTTTGTGTCTTTTTCTTTCTTACTTCTGCCTTCTGCCTTTCTTATATCATTCATAATTCATCCTTCATCCATTATTTGCACTGCTCTTTTTCCCACTTTTCACGGGTGCATTTCGGGTCCGTCCATTTGTGTCCGATCCGGTCGGCTATGCCCTGAATGTGATCATACGCTTTTTTAATGAGATTCATATCCCTTATATGCTCAATCGAGAATGTCTTCCATCCCACAAGATTAACCGAAGCTTTGATAAGTTCTTCGTGATCGAAAACTCCGGTCCCCATTGGCACTTCCCCTATGTGAATCATGCCATCCTTAATTTGGGTGTCTTTTACATGCAATACCCCGATTCTGTCTCCGAGAGATGCAATGGTACATCTCACAAATTTTCCGGATTGATAGATTCGTTCCGGTATCATGTAGTTCACCGGATCAAAAACTATTCTGGCATAGGGAGAATCGAGCCTGTCAACATATTCCTTCATACGTTTTACTGTGCCGACAATAGTCCACTGGTTGGTCTCGGGGCAAATCATGCAGCGCTCATCCTCTGCAACAGGCACAATTTCCTTTGTTTTCGCAATAAGTATATCAAGAGCTTTCTGAGTATGATTTTCGGGATTATGCCCCCAGACACTTTCCGGATCCATACTTCCGACAGAAAAACGGAGACTCGTGCAGCCAAGTTTCCCTGCAATTCTCAATGCCTTTATCGCTTTTTTTTGAGATTCCCGGCATTGTGCCGGATCAGGGTGGAAATTTGAATCTCTGATCCAGTAAGGTCCCGGCATGAGACCGTTGTCATCGAGTATTTTTTTCGCACGGTCTATATCTGCATCGGTGGCATCAACATCCCCGCTTTGAAATCCCACAACACGGAATCCGATGTCATAATATGCCTTCGCTTCTTGCGGTTTCATCTCCCGGAGAGGTCCCCTGAATCCCTGATTCCAGCAAAGTCTCATTTCTACCTCCTTTTTCAGTGTATAACAGGCTTCTGCAAAATTGAATAATAAATATTTTAGAATGGATTAACATGATTTATGTGATAATAGAATATTTCTTTTATGATTATCATAACATTAAATGATTAAACTTATTAAAATATTTTTGCCATAGATTCATAATGAAGAATAGATAATCTTATGTATTTATCCTGTAATCCTGTCAATAAAACATTTTGCAGAGCGCTATGCGTATAAATCTAATTATAAAATCTACTCATCATTTCTTATCGTGACGGTTCCCCATGTAAAGCCATGTCATCGGCGATTCTGTAGGATTGATAACACTATGGGGCACCAAACCGTTCGGTGGAGCAAGAAAAGCATCGCCGATGTTTTGCCTGAGAAGCTTTTTACCCAACAAAAGCGGGTTCTCAGCCCCTTTGAGTTTTAACCATATCTCCTCACACCCATCTACATGGAAATGAGGTGAACCCATTCCATAGTTTTCGACCGTAACTATAGCAATACCAATCGGTTCTGCTAAACCGTCATTCCTGCTGAAAAGTCCAAATGTCGTATATGCCCAGCAGCAAAATCCCTGTGTTGACTCATAATAGCTCTTCACAACCATGTCTTTTCCGGGTTTGAATCCTTCAGGTATACCCTCTACTATTATTATTACCTCTAATGCAATACCTGAAGTATTGGTAAAACTGTATTCAAGGCCTGCGGGAATAAATATCCCAGTACCTTCTTTAATTCCTGCGCTTTTATTTCCGGCTTCCACACGTCCGATACCATTCATGATATAAAACACAACCTGTTCTTTCGCATGTTTTGTCGGTTGTGTTTTTTCATTGCCATAAAGAAATCCATGATTATATGTTTTAATATACTTCAGTAAGGCACCCTTTTTTGGAGGGTCAAGGGGATCACCCGGTGTAAAAATCGCCTGTTCGGCAAATCCGCCATGACCAATCTGAACTTCCGAATCTTTCCATGTGCATAGATAAGGAGTTACATTTATATCTACCTCGGGATAATCCCGTATAAATCCTGAATTTTCATCATACGATGGGATAAGTCTTTCATCCTGAGCAAAAACGAACACCTGAAAAAAAAGAAATAATACTACTGTACTCAATATCATTTTTTTCATTGCAATACTCCTATAATTTAAATTATCATTCCTTATCGTGACGGTTTCCGAGATAGAGCCATGCCATCGGAGATTCAGTATGGTTGATTACGCTGTGAGGCACCAAAGCCGGCGCAAGAAAAGCTCCCCCGATATTCTGCCTGAGAAGCGTTTTACCCAGCAGACAAAGGTTTCTCTCTCCCTTGAGTTTTATCCATATCTCCTCGCATCCCTCGATATGGTAGTGAGGCACACCGCTTGCAAAATTATTCATGGTTACAACAAAAATGTTCATCGGCTCCGATAAACCGTCATCCCTGCCGAAAAGACTGTGAGTTACATAATTACCCCAGAATCCCGGCGCCGGATCATAATAACTTCTCACTACCATGTCTTTTTTGGGTATGAAATCCGAAGATATTTCTTCGACAATAATAATAACCTCAAGGGCAACACCGGTGGTATTTGTAAAACTATACTCGATACCCGCAGGTATGAATACTCCCGATCCTTCCTTAATCTCTGCGCTTTTACCACCTGCTTCCACCCTTCCCGAGCCCTTCATAACATAAAAAACCACCTGTTCTCTACCAAGTTTTACCGGCTCCGTCTTTTCATTCGCATACAGAAAACCATGACTGTATGCCTTTATATACTTGAGAACTGCGCCTTTAGCGGTTGGATTAAGAGGATCGCCTCTGGTAAAAATAGCCTGTTCTGCAAAACCGCCGTGACCGATATGAACGATTGAATTTTTCCAGGTGCTGAGGTAGTGATGAACTCCGGAAGCTTTTTTTGGATGTTCGTTTACATAATCCGCGCTTTCCTCGTACGAAGGAATGAATCTTTTCTGCTGGGCATTTATGAATGTCCCTGAAAAAAGAAATAATGCGAAAGCGATAATACATACTTTATTCATTGCAAAACCCCCTTTTTAAAAACCGCTCTGAAAAAATTTTACAATATTATATTCTTACCTGTTTATGCATTAAAAGTTGTTGAAATTTACATGTTCTCCTCTTTATTAACAGCCCCCATATCCCTCGTACACTTGCGATTTGCGGCTCTACGCTTCGCTTCGTGTCCCCGGCAGGGGCAAGGGATGTTGAAATGCCGCGTTTTTTTGCCCCTCCGTCGGAAGGATGTCCGAAGGGGGCGCTTTTATATTTCACAGACGCAAGCATCGGGGAATTCTTTTGATTAGAAGATAATATGCAAAATAACTAACTGTAAAAAAATAAGATTTATAAATAAAAATAATGCTTTTAAATCTCTGTCGAGTGAAGTCACCAAAATCGATTGACAATATGTATAATATTTCCTACATTATTGTAGGATAAATATAATATTCTTACAATTCGGAAGAAATTATGCTCAAAAAATCTAAAACCCCAAAGATCGAAGACGATTTTAACGAGCTCTCTCTGCTTTTCGAAATCAGCCAGATTCTCGATAGATGTATGGATATTAGAGATACGCTTGGACCTATTCTTAAATCAATTTCCAAATTCACAGGCATGATGCGCGGTACGCTTACACTTCTTAACCATGAAACCGGTGATATCGCAATTGATGCGGCGCACGGCCTCACTTCCAGGCAACTGAAACGTGGAAAATACAAATATGGCGAGGGCGTTATCGGAAAAGTTGTTAAAACCGGCAGGCCGGCTGTTGTTCCGAAAATTTCCGAAGAGCCGTTGTTTCTCGATCGAACCGGTGCCCGTAAGGGACTGAAAAAGGAAGATATATCTTTCATCTGCGTGCCTATAATAATGGAAAATGAGGTCATTGGAACCTTAAGCGCAGACCGCCTTTTAGACGAGACAAAACTTCTGAAAGAGGATGTGCGTATTCTTTCGATTATTGCTTCGATGATAACTCAGGCGGTTCATCTCCGTAAGTCAATGCAGGAAGAACGTAAACGCCTCGTCGAGGAAAACACAATTCTCAAGGAAGAATTGAAACACCGTTTTCATCCTTCCAACATCATCGGAAATTCGAAGGTCATGCAGGTTGTTTACGACCAGATTGAAATGGTAAGCGCCAGCACTACGACCGTTCTTATCTGCGGTGAAAGCGGAACGGGTAAAGAACTCGTTGCTTATGCGATACATTACAACAGTCCAAGGGCATCCAGCCCTTTTATTAAAGTCAACTGCTCCGCTCTGCCTGAAAACCTGATTGAAAGCGAACTTTTCGGGCATGAGAAAGGAGCATTCACCGGTGCAACTGCTCTGCGTAAAGGACGGTTTGAAATCGCCGATGGCGGCACGCTTTTACTCGATGAAATCGGAGATCTATCTCATTCCACTCAGGTAAAACTGTTGAGATTTTTGCAGGAAAGGGAATTTGAACGGTTAGGCGGCACAAAAACCATCAAGTCAGATGTGCGAATCCTGGCCGCCACACATAAGAAAATCGAAGATATGATCGACGGGGGGGAATTCAGACAGGATCTTTATTACCGGCTCAATGTATTCCCAATATACATGCCGCCGCTCCGTGAGCGTTTAACCGATATATCTTTGCTTGCCGACTTCTTCGTGGAAAAATACAGCAAGTCTAATTTTAAGGATATCACCCGGATTTCAACACCTGCAATAGATATGCTCATGAGCTATCACTGGCCGGGGAATGTCAGGGAACTGGAAAACTGTATAGAAAGAGCGGTACTTGTGAGCAATGACCATGTAATCCACGGTCATCATCTTCCGCCTACCCTTCAGACTGCCGAGGCAAGCGGAACAAAATTCTCAGGAAGCCTTGAAGCAACTCTGGATAAAATTGAAAATGAATTTATTCTCGATGCTTTGAAATCATCGCGCGGCAACATGAGCAAGGCAGCGAGGGCGCTCGGGATATCCGAGCGGATCATGGGTCTCCGCGTGAAAAAATACGGAATCCACACAAAGCGATTTCATACAATTATGTAGGAATTAATATTTATTTATACATTTATGTAGTTTTATACTCCCCCTGTAACATTATCCGCTTATTTATTTTACCCCGTAAATATAATATATTAAATAGGTTATATTATATGCCCGCTGTATTGGCATAGATATTGCACTTTCTTATTTGTAAAATCCGATTTTTTAAATTCAGATGGTTTTCGTTTGACGATCTTAATTAATAATCATGATCTTTTTAAATTTTCTAAACTTATTTTCAAAAAATCAACAACCTGAAAGGAAAAAAATGAAAACAAAAATCCGTACAACATTCGAATCAACCATTCTTCTGCTGTTTTTTTTCAGCATCAATGCATCGGCTCTCGAACCGGTAGTGAATATCTCCGGATTTGTGGATGTCAGCTATTATTATGATGATACTTCAGGCGGGAATACTTTTGGTCTTGATCAGGTGGAGACCGACCTTGAAAAAGGCATTGGTGAAACCGGTTCGGTACGCGCCGATCTTGAATGGGTTAACGACGGAGCCGGAGGTTTTGCGCTTGAAGCGGAGCAGGGGTTTGTGACTTTCAGCCCCGGTGTGCTGAATTCTTGGAATGTTACATTTGGCAAGTTCAATGCACCTATAGGATTTGAACTTCTTGACCCCACCGACATGTTTCAGTACTCCCATGCGCTCGTTTTCGACTATGGCCTTCCAACCAACCTCACAGGTGCGATGCTTTCAGGGGATTTTGGCAAAAGTTTCGATCTCACTGTCTATCTTTGCAACGGTTGGGATCTGAATGTTGATTCAAATACGGGAAAAACCTTTGGAGGCAGGATAGGATATACCCGCGGCGAACTGGGTTGTGTAGGTTTATCGGCGATCAGCGGTGCTGAAAGCGGACCGGAAGGGGATATCCTAAGTGTTTTTGATGTAGACCTTACAGTTACTCCTAAAGATAACCTTCTGATTGGAGGTGAATTGAATTTCGGAAGTGAAGACATTGGCGGAACAACGGCATCATGGATGGGCTTCCTGCTTATGACTCATTATGATTTTAAAGAGAATTGCGGTTTAACACTCAGATATGACTTCTTCGACGACAGTGACGCATCCCGTCTGGGAAGCGGAATTGTCGAAAAGAGGCAGGCGCTCACAATCTCTCCCACTTTTTCCCTTGGTAATGGCATGGGAGCGCTTCTGGAACTTCGCTATGATTTTTCGGACGAAGAAGTTTTCACCGATAAAGATGGCGATCCCTCTAAATCAGCATTAGGCCTGGCTTTTGAAACAACATATTCATTTTAACAAATAACTAAAGAGTCCTGCAAAATAGAGAAATAGAAATGAGCGAACAAGATATAAGGAATAATTATAGATTAAATTAAACCATTAAGAAATGTTTACTCCTTTTCAAAACTCTCAAGTTTATTTCTGATATAGAATGTTAAACATGTTTCGTCACTATTATTAAGTTAAGGTTATTCAATTCAATAAAAAAAGGAACAAAAATGAAATATTTAATAAAAATTATTACGCTATCTATACTGCTGGTTTTGAATCTCGCGGCTGTTACGTATGCAGACGATGCTTCAGCCGAGGCAGTACAACTTAATCTTGATATTGTATGGACCGCTATTGCAGCTTTTCTTGTCTTTTTTATGCAGCCAGGATTTGCAATGGTGGAATGCGGTTTCACACAAGCTAAAAACGCCGTTAACATCCTTATGAAAAACCTGATGGACTTTTCCATTGGAACAATGGCGTGGTTTTTCATAGGATTCGGCCTGATGTTTGGTGGAGGTGAAAGCGGATTTTTTGGTTTATCTCACTTCGCGGCATCGGATTTAGGTGAAATCAGCAGTTTGAACTGGACATTCTGGCTTTTCCAGTGTGTATTCGCTGGAACTGCTGCAACAATCGTATCCGGCGCTATGGCTGGAAGAACTAAGTTCACTGCATATCTTGTATACAGCGCCTTTATCTGTGCAGTTATTTATCCAATCAGCGGACACTGGGCATGGGGTACACTTTCGAACATCGGGAGTGGCTGGCTTGCAGATATGGACTTCATCGATTTTGCCGGTTCGTCAGTCGTACATAGCTGCGGTGCATGGCTGGCACTTGCCGGGGCAATCACCCTGGGTGCGAGAACCGGGAAATACGGTCCTGATGGAAAATCGAGAGCTATTCCAGGCCATAATATTCCTCTGGCTTCGCTTGGAGTATTCATCCTGTGGTTCGGCTGGTTCGGTTTCAACGCGGGAAGCACTACTGCTGGCATCAGCGATATCGGCTACATTGCAATGACAACGAACCTTTCGGCTGCTGCAGGAGCAATTTTTGCTATGTTCACCTCCTGGATTCGTTTCAAAAAGCCCGATATTTCTATGAGTTTGAACGGTGTATTGGCCGGGCTTGTCGCAATAACAGCGGGGTGTGCCAATGTGAGTATGTTTGGCGCAATAATAATCGGTGCAGGTGCCGGTATCCTGGTTGTGCTTTCTGTCGAATTTATCGACAAGGTTCTCAAGATTGACGATCCTGTCGGTGCAGTAAGTGTTCATGGCGTATGCGGCGTTTTTGGTACTCTAATGGCAGGTTTGTTAAATACTCCGGGAAGCCCCCGGTATGTCGAGGGCGGCAGCGTTGTAACCCAGCTTATAGGTATCGGCGCGATTTTTGTATGGGCCTTTGGAGCAGGTATAATTCTTTTCAATGCGATCAAGTATACAATCGGTCTCAGGGCTTCGCGTGAAGAGGAACTGCGCGGTCTCGATATCGGAGAACATGGGAACGAAGCATATCCTTCTTTCCAGATATTTATCACACAATAAAAATAAGAGAGTTACGAAAAAATCTTCACAAACAATTAATATTTCAAGGAGTAAATAGATTATGAAACTTATAATTGCTTATATACAACCTGAAAAACTGAATGTTGTAAAACAGTCCCTCTACGAGAAGGAAGTATTCAAAATCTCGGTTACCAACGCCCTCGGCTGCGGCCAGCAAAAAGGATACCATGAATCCTACAGGGGGTTGGATATCGAGGTCAATCTCCTCAAAAAAATCCGTATCGAAATCGCTGTCAACGAGGATTTCGTAAAACCGACCATAGATGCTATAATCGACGGAGCGCGAACCGGCGAAATCGGTGACGGTAAAATTTTTATACTCGACCTAACGGAATGTATCAGAATACGAACCGGCGAAACGGGAAATGATGCAATCGGATGATATGAAAGATCAGTCCTCTTGATTTTGATATGGTGAATGTCGGTTTATATGGATATGGTGAATGTCGGTTTATATGGGCGGAAATAATCAACGCGTAATCATGTCTAAAATACATTGGAGTTTAGAATGAAAAAAATTTTAACTAAAAGGCAGCAGGATATTCTTGTTTTCATCGAGAGTTTTTTGCAGAAAAGGGGATATCCCCCTACACTGAGAGAAATTGGCAGCAAGTTCGGTATCAAATCGACAAACGGCGTGAGAGTTAACCTCGAAGCCATTGAAAAGAAGCAGTATATAAGAAGAAGGCCCTGGCTTTCAAGGGGAATCGAACTTGTGAATGCTCCGAAGGTGCCCCAACCCGATACTGATATCGGTTATGTCCCGATTATAGGCAAAGTAGCCGCCGGGGAGCCGATATTAGCTTCCGATAACATCGAGGGGAACATCGATGGGGTGATCGCTGTTGATAATTCGTTTCTTCCCACCAAAAAAGTTTTTGCACTCAAGGTCAAGGGTGACAGCATGAAAAATGTCGGTATCATAGACGGCGATTATTTTCTTGCACGACGTAAGCATTCTGCCGAGCCGGGTGAAATTGTCGTATTTATCGTAGGCGATGAGATTACTGTCAAACGCTATGATTCAAAAGGCGACAAGGTTTACCTTATCCCGGAAAACGAGCAGCACGAAGCCCGTGTTTTTGAAAAGAGATCCTCCGAGCTTCAGATTGCCGGAAAGGTGGTAGGCGTTTTGAGAAAATACTGATTCTGATTTTTTTTGGAGTTGAAACGGCATTTTATTACTTATGAACGGCTTATAATATACCTGATTATAGGGATATTTTATTAAAAATCCCTATTTAATGCAGTGTTTTGATAAGAGAAAAAGAATTAGTATTTTGAATTAGTTTAAAAAATTATTATAATATACGTTCCTTTGTTTTTGTACAAGAATTGCATTATACACTTAAAAGTCACCCTTAAGCATGATTATATAATCATGGTTATGTTTATCTGATTTATTTAATTAGAAAAGTTAACAAATGACAAAAAGGAAGAGCGTATTATTGAATAATTTTTCACCGCAGCCACAATCCGGAGGTTTATACGATCCTGCTTTCGAGCATGACAGCTGCGGAGTCGGTTTCGTAGCCCGGATTGATGGAAAATCCACACATTCGATTGTCAAAGACTCCATAAAAATACTGGTCAATCTTGAACACCGCGGCGCAGTCGGAAGCGATTTAGCAACAGGTGATGGCGCCGGGATACTCGTAAATATCCCTCATCAGTTTTTCAAACAATCATGCACCGATACAGGATTAGACCTTCCCGGTCCCGGAAATTATGGCGTCGCCATGATGTTCCTTCCGAAGGATAAAAAATATAACGACCACTGCATATCGATCATTGAAACAATTGCCGAAGAGGAAAAATGCGAGGTTCTCGGATGGCGCGATGTTCCGGTAAGTCCCAGCCGTATCGGGGAACTTGCCCGCTTTTCGCAGCCACTTGTCCGCCAGCTTTTCCTTTCCGGAAGTTCCTTCGAGCAGGACGCTTTCGAGAGAAAACTGTATGTTGTGAGAAGACGTGTGGAAAATGAAATCAACTCTCATGCCAACAGCGATTTCAGCCAGTTTTATATAGTCAGCATGTCGAGCCGCACAGTTAATTACAAGGGCTATATGAACGGTAAGGATCTCCCAAATTTCTATCCCGACCTGAAAAATAAAAACTTCAAGTGCAAGTTTGCAATAGTTCATCAGCGATACAGCACCAATACTTTTCCTTCATGGAGTCTTGCCCAGCCATGCCGTATTGTGGCTCATAACGGGGAAATCAATACTCTCAGCGGCAATCGAAATCAAATGTTAGCCAGAGAGGCTGATCTGGCTTCGGATTTATTCGGTTCGGATATTGAAAAACTGAAACCGATAAGTACTC
>SDBV01009752.1_pt1 | contig 12695 bp, 9 predicted proteins | sample 2277081 | NCBI WGS metagenome assembly SDBV01 (sample SAMN10402039, study PRJNA504765) | marine sediment metagenome | isolation source: marine sediment core GS10_PC15, 223 cmbsf | place: Arctic Ocean: Southern Knipovich Ridge | collected 2010
CCTTCCCTTTCGATCGCTCACCATGCCGACGAGCCAACTGGCTGCCGCTGTTACCAGTCCGCTTGCTGTAAACAGCACGCCCACCGCAGCCGGGCTCCACCCCAGCTCGATGAGGTACAGAGAGAAGGCGACAAGTAAAACGCCCTGGCCTATTGCCCGTACGAACCTGCAGGCCCGCAGCCTGAACACCGTCTTTCTAACAGCCGCCGACGCCAATCCCGCCGAGGGTGACCCTTCCCGCGCCATGTATGGCGGTGGCATATCTGCCGACGGCGTCCCCGGTTGTGAATGGTGCTGATTGCCCTCATTGCCCACGCTTAAACCTCCACACTGCCCCTATACTACGCGAGAATCCCGTTTCTTTCTATCACAACGGCCTCTTGTTAACGGGAACGAAATCAACTATCCTAAGCAGCAATCCCTTCGCAAATGCGTCTGGCGGCATCAGTTGGCATCGAATAACAAACGCACAAGGTATCTGTCCCAACCCGAACGAGAGAGAGGCCTCAGGAACTATATGAGGCAGTCTTTCTGGAATGGCCTGGGTTTTAACTTTCTCGGCTCCACGATTGTCTTTCTCATGGTCATTCACTTCGGAGCCACAAACCTCCAACTGGGCTACATCTCATCCGTGTTTCACGTCGTGGGTGTCGCCAATCTCTTGGTACCCTACCTCTTCCGTGGTGTCAACGTCACTAAGGTTTACTACTACAGCTGGATGGCAAGGGGACTGATCTGTTTGGGCTACATCCTGCTCTTTTTTCTGGATGGGCAGGCAGCGGTGCTCTGCATCCTGATAGTCTACTCCCTCTTTGCCGTGCTCCGCATTCCCGGCATGGCTGTTGGGCAGATGGTCCAGAAAAACCTCTTCAAGGAATCCGAAACGGGCTCGGCCATTGTTCGGTTGAATATCAGGAACAGCATCGCCCAGCTGATCTCCCAGATTGCAAGCTTTATCCTTCTCTCGATTCAGTTATTCAGCAGCATCGGTGGTCTTGTGCTTCTGACGCTTCTCGGAACCGCCTCAAACACCGTCTCGGCCAATTACTTGAGAAAGATACCCTCGAGAGAAAAGGTGGATCATCGAAAGGGGCGGAATCTGCTCAGGGTCTTCATCGACAGCATGAGGCACAGGGAAATTGCTTTCACCCAGCTCACCCGCTGGTTTGGTCTCTCGGCAGTAATCCTGTTGAGCCTTACGGTTCCCTTTCTGCGCAAGGAGGTCGGACTCGCTCAGAACATGGTCTTCCTGTACACCATCATCGGGGCTGTGGCTGCTATTTCAGCCGGTTACATCATCAAGCCCTTTGTCGATAAGGTCGGGAGTAAACCTCTACTAACCCTGGCCAATTTTGTCGTTGCGCTCCTGGCCGTTCTTTGGACCTTTTCGGGTACGGCCCTGCCACGATTTGTGTATTTCCTCTACGGCTTTTTGACCTTCTTCTTTCTCAGAACACGGCTCATGCTGACCTCGAAGCTCATGATCCAGGTCATTCCCGAGAGAGACCGGGTGATCTACACCTCGATTACGAACTTCGTCACAGCAGTAATCGCCTTTTTGGTTGGAATAGCCGGAGGTGCACTTCTCGATATTGGTGAAAGCCTCTCTGTGACCTACTTTCACTCCTACAGCCTGGTTTTTCTGCTCTCGGCGGTGTTGGCCGCCTTGAGCGCTCTGTTCTGCATCAACCTGAAGGATCCTGGGAGCCTCACCATTCGCGAGGCGTCGTTGATCTTCCGCTCAACCCGCAATCTGAGAGCCTTTCTCGACAGCTACCAGATGGGAACAACCGAAGATCCGGTGAGGAAACAGATCACTCTGTTATCGCTGGAGCAGAGTGACACAACCATAGCAACAAGCCACATGGCCGATCTTCTCAAAACGCCCCTCTCGTGGGAGAAGGAACGAATCCTGCGGTCTCTCTTCTCTTACCCCCGCAAAGAGCTGCTCGACGAAATCATCGATGAAGCCAGAGACAAGACCTCATACAACCGTCAGGATGCTATTTTCACTCTGGGAGCCTATCCGGGAATCAAAACGAGACGGGTTCTCGAGGGCTTCCTGGAGGAAGAGGACCCATCGATCGTAGCTACCGCTCTCAAGTCGCTGGCCAGAATCGGGGACGTGAGACATCTATCCGAAGTGAAAGCGCTGCTGCACGACACTGATCAAACTCCAAGAATAATGCTCGATTGCGTTACCGCCCTGTCACGGATGGACCGATCGGGAAGTTATTTGAGAGAGATCTTCAATATGGCAGGCGCCTCCCAGGGGCCGAGATACAAGCAGATGGTCTTCATAGTATGCGCCAGGCGGATGGGACTGAAGCCCCCGATCAGTGACTTTTACAAGAATGAAAACATTCGACCCGGTTCCGGATTCTCCGAGCTTATCACTGAGGCAAAGGAGCTGGCGCCTTTTTTCGAATCCGGGGATCAGCTGGTCGAACAATACCGGGCGGGTGACTTCGTTCAGATCTGGCGCTGGTGCCGGGAAGCTATCAACGATAGGAACACCAACCAGGCGTTGGGCTACCTGGCCTCGGCGATCATGGGACACGACCTGAGAGGGGTCAACAGTACCAACACCCTTGCGGTTCTCTACTTTACCTATCAGATCCTGCTTGCCTAGCAAAAAGCACGGTTTAACGTGGAAATCAGGCGGCCTCAAATCGCTCTGTGCACCCGGGGGTCCCGGACTCCCAAACGGAGAAGTACAAGACCGGAGAGCGAGAAAACGAGAGCAGCGGCGAAGAGCGCTGAAAATCCAAAGAGATCCAATATCCACCCGCCGATGATCGGCGCCAGGAGAGTGGGTAATCCCAGCAGGGTCCCCGACAGGGCGGTGAATGTCGGCAGCTTATCCAGACCTCCGAACTCCATGGTGATGCAGCTGCGGGAGATGTGCATGCCCGCCATCGAAAGGTTCATCAGAATAAAGACCGGATAGAGCCAACCCGGTCCGGGCAGAAAGAGCATCAATACCAGCGCGGCCGCTCCCAACACCGTAGTAAACTCACCAAGCCACTTGTGACCCAGCCTATCGGAGAGCCAACCCATAAGGGGCACACCCGCGCTTTGGCTGATCAGTGCCACCACGGTGAGGCTCCCGGCAAAACCATCACTGACTCCAAATGTGTAACGCCCATATATGATGTAAAAGCTGACGCCCATCATGCCGAGAATCACCAGAAGCTGGCTGATCAGGTACCGGGCAAAATTCCGGTTGGTACGTATTATCTCGGGTAGCTCTGCGAAATATTCCCGCAGCGATGGAACCCGGATTTCCGGCTTCTTCGACGGTTCCCGATTCAAGGTCAGGAATATCCAGGATACCGCCTGTGCCACAAACGAAAGAAAAAAACAGATGCCAAAGGAAGAAGGATACGCCACTGTATCCAGAATGTGGCGTGTCAGTAAGGCGCCCGCAACTCCGAGAAGACCGCCCATTCCAACACCCAGGCTGAAAAGCAGACCCCGCCGATTGGGATGGATCACCTTGCCCAGCATGGCTTTCCAGGCGGGAGTGGCCAATCCGGCGCATCCGGTGGCAACGCCTATATTAAGGGCAAGCATCGTGTAGGCGAACCATCGAGGCGACCCAGGCCACAGAAAAACCGAAAGCGCGATAAAGAGGTAGGGAAGGCGCTCCATGACACTGATCTTGACCACGAAGGGTTTCTTGCGGTGCAGAATCTCCGCACGGCGGGCGAAAAAGAGCTGAGGCAACAGATAGCCGACCTGCTGAATGGCCGGCACGAGTCCTATGAGAACGGCTGAGTTGGTAAGATAGCTCGCATAGAGAGAGAGCACCGTGGTGGAAAAGATGAAACTTTTAGCCAGATTAACGGAAATGAGATCTGAGACGTTTACGGCAAAATTCCACCGTCGATTCTTCTCTATCTCATGCTCGTACAAACTCCACCTCCATTGCAGTATGACAACGATTCAGATATTGTATGTATATTGCGAGTTTCGTCCACAACAGCGTTTCCGGTCCAACCCTGGTCTCCAAGGAGTAGCCGGTAGTGGACTGGCAATACCATATAAAAATCGACAAGGTTGGTGAGAAGCGTGGCATCCAGTGGGGATACCTCTTCCACAAGGGCAGGGCACCCAAAAGATAGGCAAGTACAAGATCTCCCGCATCCTTGACGGAGACGACAACCTAAGTCCCTTTCGGCTCCGAATGGGCTTCGGATTCGGCCGTCGGCTTTAGAGCTAGTATTCGATCTCCCTCCATTCGCCGGTCATCTTGAACTCGCTCTCCAACACGCCGTTCCCTGTCAGTTGTCGGCTCCTGCTGTCGGGCTGCTGCCCCCCAACAGAGACCCTGTACTCTCCCGGTTCGAGCACGCAGCGCCCTTCGTCGTCGATGATCGCCAACTGCCGAGGGGTAAGGTGAAAGGAGACCTCCCGGCTCTGGCCTGGCCCCAGATTTATGCGGGTAAAACCCTGGAGCTGGCATTTGGGAACCGTTACGGATGCCGAGAGAGCGCTCAGGTAAATCTGTATCACCTCGTCACCGCCAAGCTTTCCTGTGTTTTTCACCCTCACGCTCACATCCAGCAGTTCACCGACTTTGATTTCCCTGCCGGTAAGGGTGAGATCACTGTACTCGAACGAGGTGAAACTCAGACCGTACCCAAAGGGATAGAGAGGCTGCTCCTCCATATACCGGTAGGTTCGCCCCTTCATACTGTAATCGGTGTATGGTGGAAGTTGATCCAGAGACTCGACAATAGTAATGGGCAGCCGCCCTGCGGGGTTGTAGTCGCCGAAAATTACGTCTGAAATCGCCTGACCGCCGTGACCACCGGGATACCAGGCCTGGAGAATACCCTGTGCATGCTCATGAGCCCACGGTATGGCCAGGGCGCTTCCGCTCATGAGCACGAGCACGACAGGAGTTTTCCGCTTTTTTCCCCGAGTGCACACCTCCTCGAGAAGCCTCTGCTGAATCTCAGGCAGGCCGATGGAGATGCGGTCCCCCATCCACTGCGAGATCGTAGCGCTTTTCTCCTCGCCTTCGAAATCTGCTGTCAGGCCGAAGCCCATGATCACGACATCGGCTCTATCCGCAGCCGAGAGAGCTTCGGCAAATCCGTCATCTGCCTTCTCACCAAAGCGGGTCTCATCCCTGGCTACAAGATCGCACCCTTTGGCATAGATCACCTCCGTGGAGGGTGATACGGATCGTCGCACGCCCTCGAGCAGTGTCACGTATTGCGACGGGAATCCATTGTAGTTACCCAACAGCGCCCGACGGTCATCGGCATTCGGGCCGATAACAGCCACAGCCTTCAGGTCCTTTTTCAGAGGAAGCAATCCCTTCTCGTTCTTGAGCAGCACAATCGACTCTCGCGCCATCTGAAAGGCCAGATCCAGGTGTTTCTCACATTCGACCACGTCCATAGATATCTGCGCGTAAGGCACCCTCTCTGGGGAATCGAACATTCCCAGGCGCATCCGCGCCTCCATGAGACGTTTAACCGACCTGTCCACCGTTTCCTCCGAGATCAGCCCCTGTTTCACGGCGGCGAGAAGGCTCGCAAAGACCTGACCGCAGTTCAGATCGCATCCGTTGTTGACCGCCAGCGCCGCGGACTGCTCCGGTGTGCTGGTCAGGGTGTGGTGCTGGTGGATATCCAGAATCGCGCCGCAATCCGAAACCACATACCCGTCGAATCCCCACTCATCCCTCAGGATTTCCTGAAGAAGTGTTTTGCTGGCGCAGCAGGCCTCTCCGTTGGTCCTGTTGTAGGCTCCCATGATCGAGACGCACTTCGCCTCTTTCACACACTCCTTGAAATGGGGCAGATAGGTTTCTCTCATGTCTTTTTTTGAAGCGATAGCATCGAAGTGATGCCTCAGGGCCTCCGGTCCGCTGTGAACGGCGTAGTGCTTGGGTGTCGCTACCAGCTTGAGATACTTGGGGTCGTCTCCCTGAAGACCACGCACAAAGGCGACCCCCATTCTACCGCTCAGATAGGGATCTTCCCCGTAGGTTTCCTGTCCCCTGCCCCAGCGGGGATCTCTGAAGATATTGACATTGGGGCTCCAGTAGGTAAGGCCCTTGTAGATCCGCCTGTCATCCTGTCGGCTCGATTCGTGGTGCTTGGCCCTCGCTTCATCTGAGATCGCTGTGGCAACATCGTACATGAGATCCGCATCAAAGGAAGCCGCCATTCCGATCGACTGGGGAAAGACGGTGGCAATACCCGCTCTCGCAACTCCGTGCAGGCACTCGTTCCACCAGTTGTACTCGGGAATACCGAGTCGGGGTACGGCTGCGGCCGTGTAAACCATCTGCGAAACCTTCTCCTCGAGGGTCAGCCTGCCCACCAGATCATCGATTCGTTTGTCAATATCGGCGTCAGCATCCCGCCAGATTTGGTTCTCCTCTGTACTCTCCTTTTTAGCCATTCTTCTCGAGCTCCTTTAATTTGAAATAAGATCTCCATCAATATTGCAGCAAAAAACTCAAAAGATCAAAGATACTCCAGGTTCCGCTCGAAACGCTCAATACCGGGTTGTTGTAACAGTAGTACCAGATATTGTAATCTTCCCCCATACCGAAATGATCAGGAGTGTCCCATGTTTCACTCTCTCATCCAAAAGTGGCGGAGTATAAGGACGTACCTTCCCGGAAAGGTCGAATCCCTCGATCTGGGGGCCTGCTGGATCCAGATCAGAAACCGCATGCACAACGAAGAGACAACCTCGGCGGATTACATCGCCAGGCTTCTCAACATCCCAGAGAACCTATCGATTCTATCCATCATCGCGATTGGTTATCCGGATGAAACCAAGAGTCCCCATCCCGTTGGAAAGCTCGGGTACCACAGAGTCTACCGCGAAGCGTATGGCGATGGCTGGAAAGGAGAGAACCATGTTTGAGGCAATCTACACACCCATCATCACCCCTTTCAAACAGAACGAAGAGATCGACTTCGAGAGTTTGAAACACAATCTCGATCGATGGGGGCAGACACCTCTCGCCGGCGTGTTGGTTCTGGGCTCCAACGGAGAGTTCCCCCATCTTAACCCAGCGGAAAAGAAAGATCTGGTGAGGTTCGTAAGAGAGAACTTCAATCCGGAAAAAAGAGTGCTGGCGGGAACGACCTGCGACACGACAGCCGGCACCATAGAGCTTTCGGAACAGGTGGCCGATTTGGGCGTCGACGCGGTGCTCGTTCTTCCTCCCTACTACTACAAGGGACTGATGACGGAAGAGGTTCTCCTGCAACACTTCACCGAGGTCGCCGATCGATCTCCTCTACCGGTCATGCTCTACAATATGCCTGCCAACACCGGAATCAACCTGGCCCAGTCTCTGGTCACGGAGCTTTCCAGGCATCAGAATATTGTCGGGATCAAGGACTCCTCTGGAAATATCGTACAGATGGCTCAAGTGGTTCAAGGTGCCGCCCCCGATTTTCGCGTATTCGCAGGGAGCGCCAGCTTCATGCTCCCCGCCTTCGCTATCGGTGCAAGGGGGGCCACGGTGGCTCTGGCAAATATCATGCCCGAAGAGTGCTGTCGCGTTTTTGAGCTCTTTCATAAAGGCAAAATGGATGAAGCAAGGGATCAACAGCTGCGTCTTTTGGAGATCAACCATACCGTTACGAGGGGTTGGGGCATTCCCGCCCTCAAAGCAGCTATGGATATGCTGGGGTATCGCGGCGGGGAAGTTCGAAGACCCCTCAAAGCTCTGCCGGAACAACAAAAGAGCGCTCTGAGGGAGATTCTAAAGAGAGTTGGAGCGCTGTAGGCCCAGCCGGCTCGCCACCGGGAGCCTTCATCAGTCGTACTCAGTAACCGATGTTCTGTTCTTTTTGACCCAATCCCAGTTGATCTGTACCCCCAGGCCTGTCCCTTGAGGAATAGGCACATGGCCTTTTTCATCAATGGCGTCCAGAGCGTCGACATAACCGATATACAGGGAGGGGGGTGAGAGGGGATCCGCATTGGGATGAACCAGAGCCATCTCATAGTAGTTCGTGTTTCTTATGGCGGCGATGCACTGTCTGACCGCAGGGCCGATCCCGTGAAACTCCACGTCCAGCCCCAGCGCCTCGCAGGCGTGAGCCAGTTTCATGGAAGCTGAAATGCCGTCGTAGCCCACATCGGCCCGCACGAAATCGGTGGCCTCCGCCACGACGAAATCGATATGAGGTTCCAGAGTGCGAACATGCTCGGTCAGAAGCAACGGGGTCCTGATGAGCTGTCGGAGCTTCCTGTGGGCAAACTGGGAGATGCCTCCATCCCGGAAGGGATCTTCATACCAGAAATACCCTGCCTCATCGCAGGCTCTCCCCACTTTGAGAGCATCGGCGAATGTCCGAAGCTCGCAGGCTGGATCTATCATAAGGTCCATGTCGTCACCGACCGCCTTCCGGACACCCAGCAGATTGGCGACCTCGAGTGAAACGGGGGCGTTTCCCCAACCGTGAATTTTAAATGCGGGATAACCCATCTCCTTGCACCTCACGGCAAAGGCTGCATAGGCTCCAGGACTGTCCAGCCCCCCATTGTCGTCGCCGTGATAGGTGCTGGCATAGCAGGGTATGCTCTCTCTGTATCCCCCGAGCAGCTTCCATACAGGCACCCCGAAGTGCTTGCCGGCGATATCCCAGAGAGCAATATCGACAGGACCGATACCGATCCGCGCCACCTGCCGCAGAGCCCGCTTCACATCATCGTATATGCGCTCCCTCTGCAGGGCGTTTTTCCCCTTGAGGTAATGCCAGAACATCGGAAGCGTAGAAAGCTCGATTCTGTTGTTGCAGAAGTACTCGCCGGTAATCCCGGCATCGGTATGCATACACAGAATGTGCCCGCTTCGCCTCAGGGTCGCGCCGGGCGAATACACGATGTTGAAACCGTTGTAATCCTTGCCAAGATTATTGGACGTATACTCAAACTCGTGTATCACGATCTTTGTGATTTTCGGATCTGCCACACCTTTCCTCCTGGAATCTCTGTATCCAATTATTGGGTTTCTCCGACCCTGTGAGCCTTCATCACGTTGGTGCCGCCGGACTTTCCTGGAGGGATGCCCGCCGATATGATCACCAGGTCGCCCTCCTTTGCCATGCCTCGCCGGACTAATTCCCGGTCGCCCCTCTCTACCGCTTCGATGAAACTCTCATCGAAGCCGGGCATCAACACGGCCTCCACCCCCCAAACCAGAGAGAGCTGATGGAAGGTCGATTCGTTCGGGGTAACGGCCACGATAGGGGTCGAGGGACGGTTCTGGGAGATAAGCCGGGCAGTCTGTCCCGAGATTGTGTGGGCAACAATGAGGGAGGCATTCAGCTTTTCGGCAGATGTGCATACGGAACGGGCAACGGCCATATCCACCAACTCGTATCTCAGTCGCCTCTCCTCGTGGCCCCAGCCCCGGTGCACTCCGATATCCTCTTCGATGTTGTCAGCGATCCTCCGCATGATCTTTACCGCCTGCACGGGGTACTTCCCAATGGCGCTCTCACCCGAGAGCATGATGGCGTCGGCTCCGTCATGGATTGCATTGGCCACGTCCGTGACTTCGGCCCGCGTGGGAAGAGGATTACGGATCATACTGTCAAGCATCTGAGTGGCGATGATCGCTATGACACCCCGTCGATTGGCCTCGTGTGTGATCTTCTTCTGATGGATCGGTATCTCCGTGAGCTCGGCCTCGATGGCCAGGTCGCCCCGGGCGACCATGACACCGTCGCTTACGGAGAGGATCTCATCCAGATTATCCAGCGCCATCTTCCTCTCGAGCTTGGCTATGACACCGACGTTGCCGTTCCGCCTCTCGATCTCCCGCCGGAGTGCTTCCACATCCTCTCTGTTCTGCACAAAGGAAAGCGCCACAAAATCGACCCCGTTCTCGAGTCCGAATCTGAGATCTTCCAGATCTTTCTGAGTCGGCGCCCGGCTGGAAAGGGTACATCCCGGAAAATTGACCCCCTTGTGGGCCAGCAGAAGCCCCCCGTTAACAACGCGGCACTCCAGCCGATCAGACGCGCGCTTTTCCACGCGAAGCTCCAGGAGCCCGTCGTCGAGCAGGATCCTTGTCCCCTCCCCGATATCCTCCAGAAGACTGGGATAACTCACGGGAACCAGAGGTGGCACCCGGTCATTGGAGAACTCGTGTCCCGGTTTCAAATGCACCTGCGAATCTGTGGGAAGCTCGATACCCGACTCCGGCAGGTTGCCCGTCCTGATCTTCGGCCCGCTGAGATCCTGCAGAATGCCAATGTTCCTACCCGTCTCCTCACGAATTCTCCTTATTTTTTCGATGGTACCCAGATGAACATCGTAATTACCATGGGAGAAATTCAGACGCGCTATATCCATGCCTGCCTGGACCAATTCCCTCAGCGTGTCCACGGAGGATGAGGCTGGCCCTATGGTACAGATGATTTTAGTTTTATTGCCCATGTTGGGATATCCTATCGTATTCCGATCCGGCAAACAATACTACTTTTGGGTCATGACCACGGCACCCGTCCAGTCCTCCGCCGGAGGAGACTTCAGGTATCTTTGACATCGAACAAAGAACATCTGAGAGATTTTGTCTCCGGGAAGGACCTTCTGTACATCCTGAAAGAAGCGGCCCGCCCTTTCAAAGTCACGGTTGTAGTACATCTTCAATCCCTCGCTGTGCAGATACCACCCCTCCTCCTCTCCGTCGCTCAGCTTTTGCTGGGGCGCATAGATACTGCTTCCGCTGGTTTTGCCCTTCACCACAACCCTGTCCAACATTCGGCACGGCACCTGTTTCTCTACATACCTGTATACCGACTCTGAAACAATCATCTCCTCTTTATAGACCTTTGTCAGTCCCTCGAGGCGGGAGGCGAGATTGACCATGTCCCCAATCACCGTGTAATCCATCTTTTTTTCGGATCCGATATTTCCGACCGTCACCACGCCGTAATTGATGCCGATTCCGATCCGAAAAGGGGGTCTGTTCTTGTTCGCCTGATATAGATTGAACTCATTCAGGGCCTCCAACATCTCAAATCCCGATAGAACAGCTTGATAGGCCTCATCCCTGCGCCGAACCGGAGCGCCGTAAAAGGCCATGATGGCATCACCCATGTACTTGTCTACGATTCCCCGGTGCTTCATGATGGACATCCACCATCAATCCGAAGTAGAAGTTCAATGAATCGACCACCTCGTCGGGTAACATATTTTCCGAAAGCGAGGTAAAGCCCCTGACATCGGCAAACAACACCGCCAATATGCTCTCTTTACCCGTGAGCATCGATTCCGGGCTCTTGAAGTACTGATCGATCACATCCTTGGGCACCTATTTTTGAAAGACGTTTCTGATTTTTTGCTCTTTGGTCTGAGCTACCACGGCTTGCAGGGTAAATCCCTTGATCTGGCCATATGCTTTGTCCAGCTCTCCTGTCATGAGGTTGAAGGTGTGGCCCAACTCTCCCGTCTCATCGCGATAGAGTACCTCAACTCTCTTTGACAGATCGTTTGTGGCTATAATCTCCCTCATCGCGGTTACCACGTTTCGAAGTGGTCTGGTGAGAAAGTAGGAAAAGACCAGAAGCAGCAGAACCGAGAAAACCGAGATCGTAGCCAGTATGACAGCGGTTTGCCAGTACATCTGGTTTACCGATCGGTAGAAGGTGTCCCGCTCCTCCGTTACCATGAGCGTCCAGCTATAGGGCTCAAAGCGGGTTACCTGGGCAACCCGGGCTACCCGGCCCAGAGTGATCTGCTGCCATCCCGTACGTCTCTCTGCAATCATCCTTTGCACTTCAGAGAGCTCCTCCGGATCGATCTCAACCTCTTTGGTCCGCAACTGGACGGATGCCTCGTCATCAAAGGCGAGGATCATCTCTGTGTCGCTCCGCACGATACTCTGGGCGAAGGAACCGATTGAGGTTTTGGAGATCTCCACGTACTCCTTGTTGTCTATGAGGTTGTTGGTCAACAGCAGCGTATACTGACTGTTGGCATAGTTCGCAAGCTCTTCGATCTTAAAACGAAGAAACTCCGTTGCAATCCTGGTCAATCCGTTTCTGGCCGCCAGCGTGCCGATAAACCCTGTGAGAAGAAGGGGCATAACGATAAGGGGAAGAACAACGAGTACAATCTTTCCGCGAATGCTCACGACACCTCCGTCCTATGAAATTATGGAGTAAAATCTTCTATTTTACCAAGATTTTCCGAAATAATTGCTGACCCTGCAAGGTTACCTGCAATTCACACTCACCCATCGCGCATAAAAACCTTGCATTGGAAGTAGTGGTCCTTGAAACTACTCTTTAGAGAGGATTCTTTGCATTCTGAAATTGCACGTGTCTTCTGACTGCAATAGTGCTGCAGTGCTGCAGCTTAGTTGGAGCGGATATATATCGCCACTGCTGAGATAATCACCTCTGCTCGCATATAAGTCCTCCGGGAGTGGATCGGTTGGGCAGTTTATTCCAAAGAGCACTGGAGCTCAGGCAACAGAGATCACATCTTCGTCTTGTCAGACCGGAAGAGTTGCGCGGTGACCAGAGCTCTGAAGGCAGCGTCTCCACAGAGACAAGCTCCGCAGAGGAGATCTCCTCTGCGGAACGGGAGCAGATTCTCTCTCACATCGATAAATTCCTTGGGCAAATCAGGCTCGAGATCAAATCTGACACCTTTGAATTTACTCCCAAGCAGAACGGCCTGCTCATGCC
>SDBV01009753.1_pt1 | contig 12695 bp, 14 predicted proteins | sample 2277081 | NCBI WGS metagenome assembly SDBV01 (sample SAMN10402039, study PRJNA504765) | marine sediment metagenome | isolation source: marine sediment core GS10_PC15, 223 cmbsf | place: Arctic Ocean: Southern Knipovich Ridge | collected 2010
TAACTGTCTGAACGCCTCGGTCGATCTGGCGGGCGAGAAGTTCTACCTTTGGATGGCGGAACACCCTCAAAAATGTCATGATCTGCTCAGTAAAATCACCATCGGTCTTGTAGGTGCGGAGGAACATTGCCGTAGGATAGATCCGAGACATCGCGGAGCCTTTGGCTTGGCTGAAGATTCTATTCAAATCTGTTCGGCCGATATGTACGAAGAGTTTTGCATGCCTTACGACGACAAGCTCTACGACCGCTTTGGGTCCGATTTGCCGAACGGCAAGGGAATGCATATGTGCGGCAACAGCAATCACCTCCTAGATTCCCCTGGTACGGAAGGCAGGGATTTCTAGCTTTAACGTATTCGGATTCGCAGTGGCACCGAAAACGGCCGCCGAGGTCATGGGCGGGCGAGTTGAAGGGCGAGGACAATATAATAAGCATGCTTAGTGTAGTGAATGGAGCCGCCCACGAATACCAGGAACTGTACGAAGGTGAAAGGGCCTCCATCCCAAGGTCTCCATCCCAAGGCCTCCCCCAGGGGCCGCGCCGCCGCTGTTCGCCGCCCGCTTAGCTTTTGCTTTCGTATAATCGCGCGATGGAAAAAACCCAACTCGAAGAGCGCTTCGGCTTCTTGATCTCGGACGTCGGCCGCCTGTGCGGCAAGCGTTTCGACGATCTCGCCAAGTCAACCGTCGATCTGACGCGAGCCCAATGCCGCGCGCTGGCCTATCTCTCGCATTACGGCGACGTCAACCAGGCACGCCTCGCGGATCTGCTCGAAGTCGCGCCGATTTCGGCTGGGCGTCTGCTGGACCGCATGGAAGAGGGCGGCTGGATCGAGCGCTGGAGCAATCCCGACGACCGCCGCGAGCGTCAGGTGCGCATGACCCCCAAGGCAGAGCGCACGCTAGGCAAGGCCCGCAAGGTTGGCGACGAAGTGGCTGCCGAGGGCCTGAACGGCTTCAGCGACGAAGAAGCGCGGCAACTGATCACGCTGCTGCAAAGGGTGCGGGGCAATCTGAGCCGGATTGTGGACCGCTGAAGATTGAGGACGCGACGGTCGGCCTGTGCACGCGCGGTCAAAGCGGTCAAAGGCCGTCATGCGCTAAACCGGGAGTTTCCAGGGGATCGGCTGCCACCGTGAAGGTGCGGACGCGTTGGCGCCGTGATGTGGACTTGCAAGGCGCCTGGCGAGCAACGAATCGATCACCGATTCGAGCGCTTCCAGTTTGACAGGCTTGGGAATGAAAACATTCCACAGGGTCGATTTTTCCGCGGGCGGCGTGTCGCCGGACGACAGCACCACCGGAATCTGCGCCAGCGCCGGATAAAACTTGAGCCGCTGGCACAACTCGATGCCATCCATTTCCGGCATATTCCAGTCCGTCACGATCAAATCGGGGAGCCATCGGCTCGCTTTCGCGAGCGCGGCGCCGCCGTTTTCCGCGAGGATGACATGGTAGCCGTGCCCTTCCAGCACGAGCTGGAAGAGCCAGAGTGAATCGACTTCATCGTCAACGAGCAGAATGGTGGACATAGTTCGGAGGTCGCAGGCCTTTCTGCTTTTTCCGCAACAAGCATGCCGCCTGGGCTCGCTTTCTTACGATGCCGAGCTAATCAGCGGCGCTCGCGATCAGTTGCGCGAGTTCGTCCGCGCAGACGGGTTTGGTCACATGCGCGTCGAAGCCCGCTTCCACGGCCTCCCTGCGGTCGGCGTCGCTACCGAAACCGGTAAGCGCGATCAGTCGCATGTTCGTCAGAACCGCGTTATGCCGCAGCAGTCGCGCGAGTTGCATGCCGCTCATATCGGGCATGGAGACGTCGATTAGTGCGAGCTCGGGTATAAACGTTTCAACCACTGCCAGCGCATCCTTGCCGCTGTAGGCAGTGCGGACCGTGTGCCCATCCAGTTCGAGCAGCATGGCGAGGGCGTCGATGGCGTCGGCCTGGTCGTCGACGAGGAGAATCTGTTTTGCTTGCGCCATGGTGGAATCTCCGTGCAAACCCAAACCGTTGGTGAGCAGCAAGCGGCGTGCCACAGGTGTAGGGTGCGGCGTGGCTGCGCAGTCACGTGCGCAAGACACGGTGGATGCCGTTTCTTTTGTAGAAACGTTATTCATCGGATGGCGGTTATGACCGACGCGTTCGCGGAACCCGATCGCGGGTGCGCGGAATTGCACTGTCGCACTGTCGCGAGCGAGTGGTTGCCGACACAGTGTGCACCGACGGGCAACATTAGACTCGGACCGTGTTGTGCTCGACATGCACTGCGCCGAAAATTTTGATTGACAAGCCATACCGTGCCCATAGAAACTTAAGCACATGAAAACGCCCGCCCATATCGCCGCTGCGATTAATCACCGAATGATCACCACTTGGGGTGCATCATCGGAGGCGTGTGCGCGTTAGCAGTTTGCAGTAACAGTAACGCAAGTCACAAGGCCTCGCCGGAAACGGATGAGGCCTTTTTCTTTTGGTGGCCTATCCGTCTTTCGGCTCAATCGACGGAGATGACCATGCACGACGCTAGCAGCAAGTTCGACTGTTTTCCTGTACCGGATGATCCGTGTGCCGGCGAGATTCGCTCGCCCAAGATGGTGATTCACTTAAGCCTCGAGCCCCGACAGACGGTGTCCTGGCGAGTGACTGCGCGCTCGGAGATTCGCGCGCAGGGCTCGCGGGTCTGGATGACACGGGTGTTTTCGCCATATGACTATTGGCTGCAAGCGGGCGACGTGATTCGCGTGACGCGCGGCGAGCGCATCTGGTTGTCCGCCGACGACGATGGACCGGCCGAAGTCACGGTAACGAGCGAATACGTGGAGCGACGACGAAGATATGGTTTTGGGCCCGTGCGCTGGCTGGAGCGCGTGTTCAGCTTTTTGGCGCCGATAGCTCGTTAGTTAAGTATTGGATGGTTGCTCAAAGTATTCATCGCAATTATCTGTATAGGAGTGCGAAATGGATTGTGACATGCAGAAGCCGGAAATGAATGGCGTCGCTTCCCGGAGGCAAGGGTTTCTTTCGGAGGCGGGTTGGCAATGGCTGGTCGGCATCGCGAATATGCTGTTGATACTCGCCCTGTTTGTATTGGCGGTCGTGAAAGCGCCATCGAGCGTGAGATCGAATAATATGCGCTGCCTGCAGGAGGTCGCGAATGAGGAGCATGCGAGCCTCGAAGCGTTTTTTCAGAATTCCGCGGGCCAGGATGCGCTTGTTCAAGCTATGAGGATCTGTTCACGGTGAATCTTTCTACGCAAACTAAACTGTTGTTCTTGCCCGGCGCCTCTGGCAATACGTCGTTCTGGCATCCGGTGGCCGACCGGCTGGAGCATCCGGGGGAGCGGGTGCATTACGGTTGGCCCGGGTTTGGGCCGACTCCCCGCGATCCTGCGGTGAATGGGATGGATGACCTCGTTGCGCGCGTGGTGGCGGATATCGATCGGCCCACTGCTTTGATCGCCCAGTCGATGGGCGGTGTGGTTGCGATTCGGGCAGCGCTTGAGAAGCCTTCGCTGGTGACACACCTCGTTTTGAGCGTGACTTCGGGTGGGATGGATGTGGCGGCGATGGGCGGGGTGGATTGGCGGGAGGCGTTGCACGCCGGTGCGCCGGCGTTGCCGCGCTGGTTTGCGGACTATCGTGAGGACCTGACCGAGCTGTTGCCGACGATCGGGGTTCCGGTTTTGCTTTTGTGGGGCGATGCCGATCCGGTTAGTCCGGTTGCGGTGGGGGAGCGGTTGGCTCGCTTGCTACCGAGGGCGGAACTGCATGTGATTGCGGGTGGGGATCACAATCTGGCTAACACTTGGGCGGCGCACGTCGCACCCTTGATTGATCGGCATTTGGGGAGGCTGGCGGAGTGAGCAAGGCGGTCCGCTGATTCATGTCGGTGGACTAAAACGAAAGGCCCGCTCTCGGTTAAGAGTAGCGGGCCTTGCGAGTAATACTGGTGGCGAATCAGGGAGGACAAACCACTCCGCATAATTTGCCAACAAGATCAATCGCTTAGGCGATGGTGAGCCAGAATTTCGTATGAAGTAAAACGGCTCACTGATAGTATCACGTTCACCCCTTTGGGGTGTTGGCCAACCTCAACCGAACTGATGATTCGACGGCCCAGAGTAGACATTCTCTCGGTGGAGGTGCCCATCAGATGAACGGTCAAAAAAATATCTGGAAAATGCAATTCTCGGATGTAAACTGATCCGACATTTTGGTAGCTTCAACCGCCTAGCGACCGCCTCAGTCGGAGTGCGAGGCTAGCCTTTTAGGAGTTCACAGATGGCAAACAATCTAGTCCGCCACTTTCGTATCGCGGACCCTTTGCAGGTGCATAAAGTCGGCGTTGCCGAGCCGATTCGCCAGCAATCCGCAAGTGCAGCAGCCAAGCGGCAGAGCAATGTAGAAAGCGAGCTTTATCCTGATCTTTGCGACAAGGCGACGTGCGACGAGCTGAACAAATCTGTGCCTCGTTCACTGAAATTCCGCCCCGCCGTCTGGGGTGAGTGATTGGTCGCGAAAGAACCGCTGGTCGGGGATATTCTCAAATGTTGGTTTCCCGAGACGGGGATTCCAAATCAACCCGGATCGAAAAACAGACCGGTGCTGCTATTGCAGAAGGCTGATTTGGTGGATGACCAGCAGCAGCCCGTGGCTGGGGAACCGATTTGGCTCAGAGTTGCTTATGGCACCAGCATGCCCGAGGCAGGCTTACTCAGCCGGTGGCTGAGGGCGTTCGAGCCGGATCGTTCGAATGGTTTGGATAAACCGACGACCTTCGATTTCAATCGGGTTGTCTTCCTTCCATTTAAGGCGCCGTGGTTCGATCCAGCCGATAAGGCGCGTTGCGGAAATGTCGGCCAAAGTGATTTTTACGAGGTTTTGGCGCTCGCGAACGAGTGTGGCGAGAAAGTTGGGTCGAGCCAGAAGGCGATCCATGAGCAATTCAAGTTTGGTCCGTCCGATTCAACGTCAATGCTTGTGTCGCCGGCATTGCAGGCGAGGACGGCGTATGAGGCGCTTGGTGATAGGCTTGGACATAGGACTCCCGAGGTCACCACGCGGGTGAAGCACGAATATCCTTCGCCGGGCGTCGTGAGTTCCCCGCCGAGCAGCGAAAAGCGCGGAATTCTCACCCTTCGCAAAAAAGACAAAAGTGCCACCGGAACCAACCCGTCAGACCCACCGGCAGATGGGGTGGACTAGACGTTTTCGGGGGGGCATTTGCGCGGTTCTCGGCTCCTTACTTGGGGCGCGCGATGCTGAATTTGGTGCCCTCCACCAGCCGGCCGATTGAGTTGGCCTTGGTGTCGTGGTCATACATGCAGTAGAGGAGCCAGAGCTTCTTCCAAAGCTCGTCGTCGGGCGCAAGAAACTCGACTGAAAGGCCCAAGCTCAACGCCTCGGAATAGTCGATCACCGCGCCATGAGATTTATAGCCATCGGCGCTGGAAATCTTCGCCAGCACATCCTGAACTTCTGCCAACTCCTTGGTTTTCATCATGCCCTTTTGGAGAATCGAAAGGGCGAGCTGGCGCATGCGGGCGACAGCCATGCCGGCGATTTGCCGAATATGGTGAGGCTGGCTCTCGTCTTCGCTGAGGATTTCGCAAGGAATGTTGAGGCCGTTTTGGCCTTGAAACTGAGGGTCGATCGGCCCGAGTTCCGAATTGACGCCGAGCAGGATCTTCTCGCCGGAGAGCGCGATGACGGTCCCAGCGGATTTGGCCCAACTCGGGACCACCACGCGCCAAGATTTCAGCCGCTGGCGCAAGATCCCAATCAGTTTTTCCGTCGCGTCGACGTTTCCGCCTGGCGTCTGGATAAACAAATCCACATCGCCGCCAGTCACGCCGGAGAGAATCTCCGACAGGTCATCCGGGTCGGTATGGTTGATTTGCTGGTCAAGCTGGGCGAAATAAACCACCAATGGGCGCCCGGTGAGCGCCTCGATGTCCCCGATCAACAGTTGCCGAAGATACCGGTCTTTTTCTTTAACCCAGTATTTGGGCGATTGCGATGGGACTAATGCTCCACGCGGAAAGTGGGGCTGCGGTTTCTTCTGTTCGTCGAGCTCGGGCATGGTCTATTTCGCCGCCGGTGCCAAACATGGTGGCGCTTGGCAAGTTTTTTTCTGATTTGGGCGTCTCGAACACGAGGCCGAGAGGGTTTTCCAGTTTCATTTCATCGAGAGCGGGTCGCGCCGGGGAATGGGGGGTCTTCGTATTCATGAGCTCACTCTCCTCATGCTGTTCGCTTGATTCCGAGTTTCATGCTCCGCGCCTGGCCGTCATTCTTGGCCTGTCGCGATTGTGCTGTCTCAAATTCGGCAAGTCAAAGCGTAAAAACACGTAAGGTTGCCGCGTGGGGCACTGCCTCTGGCAGAGCCCAGCGCTGCTTCCTCAGCCTTGTTTGCCGATTGATGCCGTAGGGTCAACGGCCGAGACAATCACCGAGCTCTTGATGTCCCCAAGCACAAGCCTCAAATCCTGCGGGCGATAGGCCCCCGTCTGCGCGAAGTCGACGCGCATGTGGTCGGCGGTTTGCTGGACCGTTGCCGTGGGCTCCGGACGAATGCCGTTTTGCTTGATATCAGTCATTAGAATCTCCATCGATGATAGCCGCGTCCCACGGCTTATGTCTTACCCATCGAAATTTTCTATCGGTCGTGATCACCGCGATTTCGATGGGACCGCCGCAAACCTGAGAAAAGCTCGAAAATTTCATCGCCTTTATCGTGCAATGGATACACGAGTAGACGTAGTCAACCGCGTCTCGAATCGGAAGGGACGCATGCGACAACGATTGCGTCTGCACTATCTGATCGAGCTCTTGGGGCGTCCCGCTCCACTTGCCAGAGGAAAGGAGCGCCGATTTCAAATTTCCGTCCGCGCCAAAAATCAGCCGCTGGATGATGTTTGGAACCCCCCACCACTGGGAAGTTTCGCCTGTCATCGCCTGGCCGACCGGTCTCGCGCCCGTTGGGTCGAACATAACGCTTACCGCCCCGGGGATTCTGTTCGGGAGGGCATATCCGGCGACGCAAAATCCGACAACGAAGCTCGATTTGAGCCCTTCGTATTCGGACTCCTCTTCCGCCGTTCGAACCGTGGCCCCTGCTTCCGCCGAGCCATTCGGAGCTTTCGCGTGCAAGATTTGGACCCGCCGAACGGGTCCAAACGCTTGGTATTCAGGCCAAAAAACGTCAATCAGCGCATTGGCCGCGTCTTCAACGGACCCAGGCGGGTTGCCCGCCAATCGGTCGGAGACGCGAGCAAGAAGCGTTCGATAGCTCAAACTTCCCAGAGACGCCAGCCCCCAGGTTAGCACGCCCAGCGTGCTGTCTTGACCCAATTCGAATACTTTTTGATTGAAGTTAAAGAAATGCGCACCACCGGGACCGAATGTCGAAGCGGTGCTGTCAGCGCCCAGAACTATTCCCTCTGGCGAGAGGTAGCAGACAGCTATCGTCAAGGCAAACCCCCGGTCGCTTTTTATTAATTGGTTTTCGGCATATGGTCGAAAACCTTAAACGCGCCCGTTTCCATCCGGTCGCGCCATCCAGTCCGGGCCAACTGCCTTGTTGGCCCGGACTGGATGGTAGCATAGCCCTTTGATTTGTCTACAAATATCGGTAAAACGAAGGGTTGTGCGTTGCCGCGAAGCATAGAGACGACGTCATGCAGTGTCAGAGGTGGCCAACTCGCGCATTGCCAGCAAGATCGTGGCGACGCAACGGTTGAGGGCCCACAGGAAAAATAGCGTCGCTGGATATTTGGCTCGAGTTTGATGCCCGATCGCCACGGCGCTTGACAAAACAACCCAAACGATGGATGATCCACCCCACTGAAGACCTGCTGCCGCTGCATCTGCGTTTTGCCGATGGGGGAAAGGCGAACCTCAAGTTCGCCGGGTGACGGGACCTGATAGTCTGGAACGCTAGGTTCTGAATCGCGAGTCGCTTGCAGGCGACTACCACGCTTGATTTAGATGATTGCCTTATGCCCTAGTTATTCTTGCCCCTGCAAAGCAGCCCAAGATACAGCCCCTTAGTAGTTTCTAAGGGGTTTTCTGCTTTTTAGGGACCGAAAAAATGACATTCGAAGAATACTTGGACATCGTTGTCCAGACCGTAGAAAAGAACGCGCATCCCGGCAACCGCACTGTTACCGCCGCCGCGCTCGGGAATCTGCTGCGCCAAGCTGTGCCAGAAGAGAACTGGAAAGCGTTTGGAAAACGCACGTTGCATGAGTTGCTTGCGGATCCGAAGCTTGAAGGGCGGTTGTCTATCGTCTCAACGGACAAAGGTGCGCTCGCCGTCTCCTTGCTGGCAGCCACCTCGCCGTCCGACGCACCTGCAATCGAAACCTTCAATCCGCTGCGCAAGTCCATCTGGGAGGCGTTCGTTCTTGCCGCTCCGGCCGGACGACGCTTTATGAATCGGCGCAGCGGGGCGATTCGCGTAGCCTTGGATCTTGCGCCGACTCCGGCAGACGAGTGGGTTGAAATCCGTCCCATCGAGATGGAAGCGCAACGCGAATGGGCTCGCGCGTTCATCCAAGGTGCGGAAGGCCAACGGTTTCCGGACGCCGAGCAGACCTTGGAAGCGGAATCTTGGCATCCACATCCTTTTTTCCAGGCGCTTCGCGTCGCCGACGAGGCGGCCGCGCGGCAATGGAATAAGTTTCGATCGGCCAAGGTCTCTTCGGTAGTGAAGGATTGGCTTACCCAACATGCTTTGCGCTTGGAATTTGGATTTCAGGTGGCACGCGTGGAGCGCGAGGAAGGCGTTGAAGCGACGCAACCCCAAGATCTACTTCCAAGCTTTGATCCAGAGGAAACGCGGCGCGCAATTCTTTTGGCTGTTGCGTCGTTGCCTCTCGAAAAACTTCTTGAGATTCCCATCCCGGCCAGCCTCCTGCTGTCCGCGCTCTCCAAGGCCAAGGCGCGCTGATCGCGTCCGACGGCAAGGAAAGCGCGATGCAACCTCTCTACATTGGCCATCCGGCCAGCCAATACGATGGCGGCCCTAGAGCACTCGTCCAACTCTGCGCGAAAGACCTAGATGCGCATGGCGGTTGGCCGCTGCGTCCGCACGAGTATGCTGCCAACTTCTCGCTCAACGCTCGCAACTTCTGCTCCATGGTGCTTCAATCGCTTGGGCCGGTTTTGCTGATCAATCCGGTGAAGAGAGAAACCGTTGAGCACATCCGGTTGCGGCTGGGGGCGCGCGTTCCGGTGATTGTTGAAGACATCGCATCAGTTGAGGAGTTGCGGGAGGCAATTCGTCGAGTATGCCGACAACACGAAGATGGAGAGCCGCTTATGGCTCTCGACGTTGTTGTCGCCCTCCTTATGCTTCGGAAACTCGACTTGGAGCGCATGTGGGCTGGAAATTCCAAAGGCTACATGTGGGTGAGCGACATTCCTAAGGGACGAGGTTTGGATGAAAAGTATCGTGGGCGGGTTGACAACGTTCTTAACATTTTGCTGATGCAGGGATTGTTGATTTTCAAGATCAGCAATTCGAAGCGCAAATATGCACTCAACCCCGAGCGACGGACTGAAATCTATGAATTTCTGCGGAATCGCAAGTTCTCTGACGACATTCAGCGTGTGTTATTGCGCTATGGCACGGTCGAATCTGTGAGAGTGCTCGATTTGCTTGATTGTTATAACGAACCTGCTGAAGAAAACGGCGACGAGTCTTAACGCAGGAACGGGCAGGAATGGGTTTGGTCTCCGCAGCATCAATGATCTGTGGGACCGATGCTTTGAATTTTTTCCTTATACACCGGCCGCACCGCTGCGCGGGGCATTTGCGGGACGCCGTTTTCGGCGCCCGAAAAACCACGGCCGTGCCTCTCATGCGCGGGCCGTTGCGATCAACCCGCCGACCTTCCCGTCGCGGTCGAATTGGTGAATCTTGATCTCCCAATGTCCGTTGGCGTTTTGGCACCACAGACACACGCGGCTTTCAAACTCCAAGGCTGACGCGCCGTCCTCAATGGGCGTTGCGCTCAACGCCACGCGGGACGCTTGTCCCACCCTCGGCTCCGCCTTGGATTTATCGGCGGCGACCAGTTCCGCAGCCAAAATCAATGCGATCGCCCCCGTGTCGGATTGCTTTGCCGCGACCACTCGCCCCTTGATGACTGCCGAATCAGGCATGGGCAAGCCGCGCGCGGCCGCCTCCGCCACGAGCCAAGTCGCGAGGCTCGCAGCCGCTTCGAATGGCGAAGGGAGAGCTCCATCGTCCGTTGGCGCTGCCGACAGCTCGTCTTCTAGCTCCTGGCCGGCCGTGAGAATCGTTCGGAGCTCTGCCACTTCTTGCCTAAGGTCTGCGAGGGCAGAGGCCAAGTCGTCAAAATGAGCGCCTAAAAACTCAGCGAGAGGCGCTGGGAATGGCTCATGGTTCGCAGGCGGGGCGCTCAGCTCTGAGCGTCGAGCGCCTTTGGCCAGCTCGATCGCAATGTCTATGGCGTCGGTTGGCGTGGCGTCGGGCGCGTCCGCGACCAGCTCACGAAGCGCCGCAGAGCGTCCGCTCGACAGCCGCAATGTCATTTTGCTCCGATCCCAGCCACGCCCAAAGCGCTCGTCGTCCGCCATTCAATTCTCCCGATCAGATTTTCTATCGTTGCCCGCGCGGCCATTCAGCGCTTGGGGCCGTCCTGTTCCATGCCGTGATCGCGCTCGGCTTCGGGCGCGTCCAGCGAAGCGTTCGGACGCGGGGCGCTGACGGGACATCCGATTGGCGGCTGGGCTCTCCGCTGCGCAGACGAAGCGCGGGGCAGCCGAGACGGCGAGCCAGAAATGGGCGCCACGCCTTTGAGGGTTTCGCGGCCTATCGGGCGCGATTGCGGCCATGTCCCGCGCTCGCGGGACGAGCGCTCGGCCGCTCCCGGCCGCGACGCGGCCTTCGCCCTCGGGCCATGCGCTCGCTCGCGCCCGCCAGCCGGCGGCCGTTCCATGCCGGGGTCCCGAGCGTAATCGAGCGTGGTGCCCTTCGCGCGGCTGCGGGACATGCGTCCCGCGAGCGCGTCGATCACAGCCGCGCGAGAAGCTGCCTTGTCCGCTCCGGAGCGATGAGACTCGGGGTCGGTCAGGCCCAAAGCTGACGCGTCGACAAACAATGTGGTCGAAAAGCGCGAACGGCTTGCGGCCACATAGGTCCACTCGCGATCGGCCATGTTCGGATTGGCCAGCGCGTAAGCGGCGTCGAACGTCCGCCCCTGCGCTTTGTGGTTGGTCAAGCAATAGGCGAGATCAAAGCAGGCAAACCCGACCGGCGCGCGGACTTCTCGCTCGCCCCGCTCATTGGGGTCGTCCAGTTCCACGAGAAATTGTGGCCCGTCTTCGCCGTCGCGCTCGATGGACACAATCGTGCCCACAGAGCCATTGGCGACGCCGAGCTCGCGATCGTTCGTTAGGAAAACCAGGCGATCGCCCGGCGCGAAACGCTTCGTTTCGGTCGACCCGTCGCGATGCCTGATTTCGGCGTCGAGGCCCAGATCGTCGCGCACGGCGCATGACGCGACAAGCCGCTCGCGCGCAAGGCGGTTCAACTCGGCGACTTCCACGCGCGTGCCTGCGAGCATGGCTTTTTGAACAAGAGGCGTTTTGTCTGACAGCCACTCGCCGACGAGCCGCGCCCGAGCCTCCTCGGGCGACGCGGCAATGCGCAAGCTGCCCTTCGAATCCAGAAGATCCAAAGCCGCGCGGGCATCTCCCTCGGCGAACAAGCGGACCGCGTCGCGCAGCCATTCGTGATCGAACCTTGACCTCCATTTGGCGAAGGCGCGGGCGAGTTTTTCGTCTTTGGAGCACAAACTTTCTGCGGCCGCCATGCGAGCCTCCTCGGGAACTTCGCGGAGGGCCTGGGCTTTCTCCCGCGAAATTCCGAGCCCTGCCCGCGCCCGGGCGTCGAGCCAGTCCAGCAGTGGGCCGAAGTCCGTCCGTTGGCGCTGGATGTCCGACAGCTCGGCCTTCCCATGCGCGCGCATGAGCGAGGCAAATATGCCGCCGGCTTCAATCGGCTGCAATTGTTTTGGGTCGCCGACGCAGACAAGCTTCGCGCCTGCGTTGATAGCCGCCTCTTGCAGGAGCGAAAACTCGCGAGAGCCGACCATCCCGGCTTCGTCGAGCAGGACCACGGAGCGCTCGCCGAGCTTCACGCGACCCGAGCGGAGGGCAAGCAAAAAGCTGGCGATCGTGCGCGAGCGCGCGCCGGTCTCGCGCCCGAGGTTTTGCGAAGCCGCAGCCGATTGGCAGCAACCCAAGACTTCGAAGCCGGCTGCGGCATAGGCGCGAGTGGCCGCCCGCAGCAGGGTTGTCTTTCCCGTGCCGGCCCAGCCCTCGACAAACGCGTGCCGCCCGCTTTCGCAAGCCAGATACAGCGCGGCCTCGCGTTGCTGCGCCAATGAAACCGGAACGCCAAGCTTTGCCCGCAGCTCATTTTCAAGGGCGTCAAACTCTTTTTCCACCAACCGCCGATCAATCGAATGCTGGCGACTGGCCGCGCCGTCGCGCACGCGGGCGTCAATGACAGATTCCAACGCCTGCCTTTCTTTGGAGGTGAACACCTCTGTCATTTGCTCAGTGGTCCCCAGCCGCACGATTTGATCGCAAGCCATGAAGCGGCCGAGCTCGCGCAAGCAATCGGCGGCCGACGCTTGGCCCATGGCGCGAGCGCAGATT